>Ga0163144_10024803_pt1 | contig 11747 bp, 9 predicted proteins | sample OliLak19BULKMAT1_FD_123175 | JGI IMG/M metagenome (GOLD analysis project Ga0163144, IMG submission 123175) | Freshwater microbial mat bacterial communities from Lake Vanda, McMurdo Dry Valleys, Antarctica - Oligotrophic Lake LV.19.BULKMAT1 | ecosystem: Environmental > Aquatic > Freshwater > Lake... | reverse complement strand
GAAGCGCTTCGGTGGTCATGGCTACAATTGTGCCACGGCAGTCGCCGTCGGGCAACCCTCCTTCCAGCAACACCGACCTTTTCCCGAGTTGGTGCCGTTCGTGACCCACGGCAGCTGCGTTGCTCCCGGGTTGCTCCCGCTGTCGGGCCGACCACTGGGATAAAAACATGTTGTGAACAGGTACGACGCACCTCACCAGACCCCGATCTGCGAATCCCTCCAGTTCCGCCAAGGGTGTTCGTGGATGTTCACCCAAGTCCACCGAAGTACAATCCACGCCGATCACGGTGCTGGCCACCACCACGATGGCCGAGGGCGCCAGCGCCCCGACAGGATCCATCCGGCTGTGCAACCGACGTCGCAATTGAGGTCACTCCCTGACGCCGATGCGAGCGAAACCGAGACGTTCGAGCAGCCGCTCCGATTCGACGTTGCCATCGGTGATGGTGGCGACCACGTCGTCGATGCCGTCGCGCTGGAGGCGTCGCAGGGATTCGCTGACCGCCGCCCGGCCGAGCCCCCGAGCCTTGTGACTGGCGGCCGTGGTCACCGGGTTCGATGTAGTGGCGGTCATTCACCGCGACCACGAACGACATAGCAACCGGCCGGCCGTCGAGCTCGAGGACGATGGAGTACTCAGCGAGCAGGTGCTGGTGGTAGTGGTCGATGGCCCTCGCTGCCTCTTCCAGGCCTTCGCCTTCGTCGTCGATGGTGCCCCTGTAGGCGTCGAGCAACAGCAAGGCCAGGACGCTGCGGTCAAGGTCGAGCGCTGGGCGGATCGTGAGCCCGTCGGAGGGTGGCTCGAGCACCGTGTAAGTCGTGCGGCGGTACTCGCTGCGGATGCGTGTCATCCGCCCGACGATGCCACTCGGCCGGACCGCTGTCGACCGGAGCCGTGCAGGGGGGCGCGGCTACGGTCAGTTGGCGTGATGGGGCAGTGAGCAGCGGAGCCGATGGGCGCAACCCGACGGTCGGTGTGCTGTGGGCGATCGCGACGGCAACGGCGTACTCGCTGTCCTCGGTCGTCGGCAAGGATCTCCTCGGCAAGTTCGGTGCGGAGTCCGTGCTGTTCTGGCGCTTCGGTGTGGCCTCGGCGATGGTGTGGCCGGTGTTGCTCATCTGGCGGGGGCGGGGCGGACCCGACCCGTTCACGGTGCCATGGAGCCGCGCGCTGTTCGTCGGGGTGATGTTCGGATTGATGGTCTACACCGGGTTCTTGTCGCTGCAGTACCTCGACGTCTCGATGTACATCGTGCTCGTCTACCTGTATCCCGTGTTGGTGGTCGTGGCAATGTCGCTGATGGGTCACCACGTCTCGGGGCAGACATGGGTAGCGCTTGCGGTGGTGATGGTGGGCGTCGTCCTCACCGTGCCCGAGCTGTTCGGCGGTGTTGGCGATGTGAGCGCATTGGGTGTGGCACTGGTGCTGCTGCAGGCGTGCCTGATGGCGGCATTCATGATCGTCAGCAGCCGGCTGCTCCCGGGACACATCAACGGTGTCGTGTCAGCCGCGTGGACAGTGCTCGGGGCCACGTTGGCGATGACGCCGTTGGCGCTGGGCGGTGGCCTCGTCGTGCCACATGGTGCGTCGATGATCGCCAAGGTGCTGCTGTTCGCGCTGGTGCCAACGTTGCTGTCGAGCGTGTTCTTCTATCGGGCGCTTCGGCACCTGCCGCCGGGTCTGATGGCGATGATCATGACCGTGGAAGTCGCCATGGCCATCTTCTTGTCCGTGCTGTTCCTGGGCGAGACAGTCAGCGGAATGCAACTGCTCGGGGCAGCGGTGGTGATCGGCGGGGTGCTGCTGGCGCAGGCGGCCAGTGTGCGCGAAGCCCGTCAGCGGCCGGAGATGGACGACGCCTGGGTGGCGACGCCGGGGGTGTGACGGCTCAGCCGCTGTCTTCCAGTAGGTCCCAGCGGTTGCATGCAGGTCGCGCGATTGTCGAGCGCAGCTTCTGGCCCCCGATGCAAGTGAGCGTGACCGGGTGCGCTGCTCGTTCGTAAGGCCGCCGGGCATGGTGTTTCCTCTACGGCAGGGAGGGGTAACGGCCGAGCAGTCGAGCGTCGAAGTGGTAGGTGGACAGCGCCTCCACAGCCATGGAGTGGATCAGGAACTGATCCTCGAGCTTCACTCCCTGGCCGCTCACAGGGTCACCCACGTAGCTCTCGACGCACAGCACCATTCCCGGTTCGATCTCGCCGGCGAGCGGGTACACGCCCTCGCCGATGCGGGGAATGTTCGGATGGCCGCCGAGTAGGCCGAGCCCGTGCGCGAGTTGGTAGTAGCCGTGGTCGCGATAGGCCTGCGGTACCGGGTAGGCGTTGCGGGCGAAATCTTCGAACGAGGTACCCGCCGCCAGGTTGGCGGCGTTGTGCTGCAACTGTTCCAGGGCAATCCGATACAGCTTCTGCTGAATCGGAGTCGGCGACCCGTCGCCGCACAGGAAGGTGCGAGAGAAGTCGACGCCGTAGTTCATGTAGCCGATGGCGTCGGTATCGAGACAGACGAGGTCGCCTGCGGCCAGGACGTGATCCGACGACTCCTGGAAGTAGGGGAACGTGCGCACACCGCTCTGCAACAGCCGAGCCACGACGTACTCCCCATCGCGTGCGATGAGCCCTCGATGGAACTCGGCCCACACCTCGTTCTCCGTCGCCCCTGGAGCGATGCACGCCTCCAGTTCACGCGTGGCATCCTCCACTCGTTGGACCGCGTGACGCATCACTTCGATCTCCAACGGCTGCTTGATCATGCCCGCCAACTGAAAGATGCCGGTGGCATCGAGCAGACGGATGCCACGGGCACGCAGCGCATCGGTGACCGGGAAGTCGAGCCGCTCGACAGCGAGCGCCATCGAGTCGTCCCCCAGGTGCCTCCGGCAGTCGCCGGCCATCTCGTCGGCGAACGCTTCGACGTTCTCGCGCCACAGCTGGGTCTTCTTCGCCGAGAGACCGGGCGTCACGCGCACCTCGTCGATCGTGGGCAGGCCGACCGGCAAGTGCTCGCAACCGCCCCACTCGTACAGCACGGTAGGGCCGTCAGAAAAGTGCAGCGCCATCCGATCCGGGCCAGTCATGCCGTGCACCGTCATGTTGCGCGACCCGGTCGTGTACAGGACGTTGACCGGGTCGGCGGTCAGCACGGCCGACACGCCAAGCTCCCGCATCACCGACGTCAGCCGGTCCCGCCTTTGCATGAACAGCTCGTGCGAACTCACCACAGACATCTGTCGGACCCTATCGCCCGAGTTCGCCTGCGATGATGGCGTGCATGACCTCTCGTGTGACGGTGCTCGATGGCGGTATGGGTCGCGAACTGCTGCGGATCGGTGCGCCGTTCCGTCAGCCGGAGTGGTCGGCGCTGGCGCTCACGGAGAGCCCGCAGCACGTGGTGCAGGCGCACCGCAACTTCATCGACGCCGGTGCGCGGGTGATCACGACCAACAGCTATGCGCTCGTGCCATTCCACATCGGCGAGGAGCGGTTCGCCGCCGAGGCGCACACCTTGGCAGAACTCTCGGGCACGCTCGCTCGCGAGGCCGCCGGCTCCGCATCGCACCCAGTACGTGTCGCCGGGTCGCTGCCCCCGCTGTTCGGCAGCTACCGGCCCGACCTGTTCGACGAGGCGGATGCTGCGCGCATCATCGATCCGTTGATCGCCGGTCTCGCTGCGCACGTCGACATCTGGCTCGGCGAGACGCTCTCCTCGATCGGCGAGGCGGCCACCGTGCGCCAGGCCCTCGATCGTGCAGGCCTTTTCAGACAGCCGCTGTGGATCTCCTACTCGTTGAACGAGCACGGAGCGCTGCGCTCCGGCGAGCACGTCGCCGACGCGGTCGCGACCGCTATCGACATCGGTGCCACGACGATCCTGTTCAACTGCTGCGCAGCAGAGAGCATCACCACCGCGATCGACATTGCGGTCGCGACTGCGAACGGCGCTGCAGCAATCGGCGGGTATGCGAACCGTTTCGTCACCGAGCACACCGAACCGGGCGAGGCCAACGCCCAGATCTCGGCCTTCCGCGACGACCTCGACCCGGAGAGCTACGGCGAGTTCATCACCCGCTGGCTCGATGCGGGTGCCACCGTCGTTGGCGGCTGCTGCGGCATGGAACCCGCCCACATCGCCCAGATCGCCCAGATCGTCGATGCGCGCTGAGCGAGCAAGAACTCAGGCGGACTGCAACTGCTCGAACAGGTCGGCCGGGTACGGCGACTCGTAGGCACGAACGCCACGGCTGGCGCGGATCTCATCGGCCGAGCGGTCCCAGATCTGCTCCCAGGGAAAGCCGAGCATCGGCGGCGTCTCGCGACCATGCACGTAGGCAGACAGGATCGTGTCGAAGATCAGCGTCACCCCCATCGGTTGCGTAAGAGAGACCTTGGTGGCCACGGTGGCGAGGAACATCGACGAGTAGTGATGCCCGAACTGCGCCATCTGGAAGCCGGAGATCGCGATCTCGTGGAGCACCGTTGTGCGATGGCCGGCGAGCAGGTGCCACAGGTCGTGGCACTGCAGGATGCGGGCGTTGAGGTAGTCGAGCGGGGCAGGCAGGCCAGCAAGGCCGAGCGCGTCGCGGTCGAGCACCTCCAGATCGAAGTTGTTGTCGACGATCAGGTGGTGCAGGTCGCCACCCAGCGAGCCCTTCGGGCAGCGCGCCAACGCCGGCAACGTGAACTACACCGGGAAGCCGTCGGCTGCAGCAGCCGCGACACCTGGGTAACAGGACACCGACGCCGACCCGGGAGCGTCCTCGGCATGTGGGGCCGAAGTGACGCGGTACTGCGAGTGCGAGCTGGCCTTGTGAAGAAAATGGGCGTCACTTCGGACGCGAGGCGCCGTGTCAGTCGGCGGCGAGGGTGCCGGCGAAGATCTGCCAGGCCAGAGCCGACTTCGCAACCAGGCTGAGCACGATGTAGATGCGCTCGCCGTACAGGTAGTTGGCCCACTTGCCCTTCGCCCGGTACTGCTTCCACTGCACCAGCGCGAAGCAGTTGAACAGGAGGAACAGTGAGATCACGATGCCGTACACGAAGCCCGGTGTCGTCGATTGGGCAGGGCCCTTCGGAGAGGCCAGGTTGATTGCCGTCACGATCCAGGGAACCGACCCTGCGATGCAGCCGAAGATGAATGGCAGCATGTCGCCGTCGCCGGGGGTGGTGTACCGCTCCTGGAGCCATCCGAACAGGATCATGCACACGTTCACCGCGAAGATGCCGATGAGTGCGATGTAGTCGGTCGTGCCGTTCAACTGGAGGATGACCACGATCATCAGCGACGACGAGATCGAGTACTCCACCCATCGAAAGACGTTCTGGTTCTTCATCAGCCCCGCGGTGTAGCGCGGGAAACCGAACGGCGAGATGACCAAGAAGTGGAACAACGCAGACAGCGCCAGGAACGCCGCAACCATGTAACTGACATTGAGGCCGAACAGGTCGATCGGATCCGAGAACGAGTTCGTGCCGGGCGCCTCGGTGAGGTACGTCGCGCGGACCGGTAGCGAAAAGTCGCTGGAGAGGACAAGGATCCCGACCAACGACGCCAGGTGCAACAACCCCGCGCCGAGGTTGAGGCGCCGAAGCTTGCCGAAGTCGTTGTCCATGAGTGCCTCTCGGTGCGTGGGTGCTGCAACCGTACATCCCCACAGGAATGATCCAGCCATGCCCACTCGTTCGCTGACCTTCGCCTCTGGTATCCGAGGGCTCCCAGGCACCATGATGCAACCGATGGATCTTGCTCCTCTCTCCCGCGTCGTCATCCACGGCCACGAAGTTCGGTATCGGCGCAGCGGCAGCGGGCCGGCGGTGCTGCTGTTGCACGGGCTGGCGGGCAGTTCGCTCACATGGCGAGCGGTACACGAGCAACTGGCACTCACACACGATGTCATCGCACCCGACATGCTCGGGCACGGCGAGTCGGCGAAGCCGGTGGGCGACTACTCGCTCGGAGCGTTCGCCAGCGGTCTGCGCGACTTCCTTGCCGCCATCGACGTCCCGAGCGCCACCATCGTCGGCCACTCGTTCGGCGGCGGGGTTGCGATGCAGCTCGCGTACCAGCACCCCGAGCTGTGCGACCGGTTGGTGTTGGTGGGCAGTGGCGGTCTCGGCCGCGAGGTGAGCTGGTTGCTGCGCATCGTCACCCTGCCCGGCGCGGAGCAGCTGATGCCGCTGCTGTTCCCGCGCCTGGTGGCCGACCGGGGTAATGACCTGGGCCGCCTGTTCAGTCGGCTCGGCCTCAGCGCGCCGCGCCTGGGCGAGATGTGGCGCTCGTACTCATCGTTGGCCGGCACCGAGAACCGCAAGGCGTTCGTGCGCACGATCCGCGGCGTCATCGAGCCGGGTGGCCAGACCGTCAACGCACTCGACCGTCTCTACATGGCGGCGCACCTGCCGACGCTGATCGTCTGGGGCGAGCGCGACGACATCATCCCGGTCGCACACGCGCACGCCGCGCACGGGGCCATTCCCGGCAGCCGGCTGTGCCTGCTCGATGGCGTCGGCCACTTCCCGCATGCCGAAGCGCCCGAGCGGTTCCTCGAGGCGCTCACCGACTTTCTCGCGAGCACGCAGCCCGGCATCGCCGCTCCAGGCGGACTTCGCGAACTGCTGCACGTCGAGTAGCGCGCCGTGATCGCTGCCCGTCCTGAGCCCGCTCGCGTTCAGGCCTCGTGCCAGGCCAGGGCGATGGACTCGACGTGGCGGTGATCGGTGCCGCAGCAACCACCCAACACGCGCAACGCGGGCAGCACCCGACGCAGCTGCACGTATCGGGCAGCGAGGTCGTCGGGGTCGCCGTCGTCCAACTCCACCATCTCGTCCAACTCGGCATGGCTCAGTTCCGAAGCATTCGCGCGCAGACCACCGATGCGCGACACCCAGGCCGGCGAGCCCTCCAGGATGTGTGCGAAGTGGCTCGGGTGCGCGCAATTGATCATGTAGTGGGTCGGATAGCCATCCGTCGCCGCGTCGGTCGCAGCAATCGCGTCCCCCAGCGACATCCCTGACGGAAGCCGTCCATCGGTCTCCAGCGTGAACGACACCACGACGGGTAGCCCTTCGCGTTTGGCGGCGTTGGTGATGCCCACCGCCTCCTCCACGTAGCCCATCGTCAGCGCGGTCACCACATCGACGCCTGCGACCGCCATCCGTGAAATCTGGAACGAGTGGTACGACTCGGCTTGCGCTGCATCCATCATCGTGTCGATGCGATACCCGTCGCCGCGCGGGCCGACCGTCCCGCCGATGAGGAACGACTGCTCACCCGTCCACCTGCTGCGGACGTCCGCCACAGCAGCGACCGATTCGTCGATCATACGACCGAGCGTTTCGAGGTCGTGCCCGAGCGTCGCCGCCCACTCGGGGTTCGCGCGCCACGTGGGCGCCTCGAGCAGGACCGCCGCCCCCACCGACATCGCAATCGCGGCGTAGTGCTCGTAGTACTCGACGAGCAGGTCGCGACCTTCGGGTGTCGCAGCCAGTGGGTAGGCAGCGAACGCCGGCAGTTCGAGCCCACGATGGAAGACGAGCCAGGTTTCGAGGCCGGCGTCGGTGATGACAGCGGTGGCGGTGTGGGGCCATTGGATGCGGATTCTTGCGGTGTCGGTCATGACGACCACACAACCACGATCCGGTCTGCAACGTGTGGGGACGGTCTGAGGATGCTCTGAGGATGAGGATCAGGAGCGCCGTTGCTCGACCAGCTCGAGTGCAATGTTCAGGGCCTGATCGACGTCGAGTCGGCGCCCGTGGGTACTCCACTCGGCGAACAGGGTGGGGCCCACCCGAGTCTCCAACGTCGAGAGCAGAGCGTCCAATTGCGCCCACTCGGTGCCGTAGCTGGGTCGCAGCCGTGGGTTCGTTGCCGCCGCTCCCAGGATGGTGGCGCCGCGATCTTCACCGATGGCCACCAGCGCGACCACAAGGTTCCGCAGACTGGTGACCGCGTGCACGAAGTTGCCATGTCGGCTGTAGTCGCGAAGGCAGTTCGCGAAGATGTCAATTGCCTGCCGCTGCGCGCCGGCGCGGGAGTACTCGGTGGCGAGCGACGACTGCGCCACCGACACGACGAACGGAGTGCCCGCACCACTGGCCAACGCAATCGCCTCGTGGTACGACGCCACCGCGTCCTGAGCGGCACCCGTCGTCGCGCTCAACGCCTCACCGCGCGTGTATGCGACCCACGCGCGGTCGGTCGGCGACAGCATCGCCAGGTCGAGCGCCTCGAGTCGCTCGATTGCCGCCGCCGGTTCACCGGCGAACACCATCGCCAGTGCAGCATCGACCGCAGCGATCGCGATCGAGTGCATGTCGCCCAGTTCGGTGCCCAGCCGATGCAGCTCGTCCGCCCACTCTGCGACCGCACCGAGGTCGCCCTGGTAGAGGCCGACATCAGCGAGGATCTCGAACGCGGTCGCCCGCACCGCCGGGTTGGTTGCCTGCGTTGCCACCATGGCTGCGGCTCGTGCCTCGCCAAGCTCACCGCGATTCGCCGCCGCGCCCGCCACGCTCGCATGCGCGCCGAACAGTTCGGCCGCGTTCGGGGCGCCCGCCAGCAGCATCCTGGCCCACTCGGCCGGCTCGTTCCAGAAGGTCGAGTAGGAGGCGAGGTGCAATGAGCCACTGAGCTGTGCCGCGAGCGCAGGGTCGTGCTGCTGTGCCCATCGGTGAGCGATACGGACCTCGGACACAACAGCGTCCAGCCGGCGGCGGCCTTCGGCCTCGGCAGGTGTGCGAATCAGGCGATCGACCTCGCGAACGACCGAGGCGTAGTGCTCCGCATGCCGCCGACGCACCGCCTCGGCGCCGCCCAGGTCGTCGAGCCAACCGCCCGCAACGGCCCGCACGGTGGACAGCATTCGGTAGCGGGTCGTCGCGCCATCTGCGTCAGCCACCAACAGCGATCGCTCGACCAGGCGCGCCAGCTGGAACGCAATTGCCGACCCGTCAGTCGTGACCGCTGGCGCAACATCATGCACGACGACATGCGCAACGACATGCGCAACGACAGCAGCCGCATCGGCGGCAGTCACTGCGCCGGCGAAGACGGCCAGCTCGGTCAGGGTCTGGCGGTCAGCGGGCTCGAGAAGCGCCGCCGACCATGCTGCCAGCGATGCCAACGAGCGATGCCGGTGGGCTGGCGAACGGTGCGACACCTGCAGCAGTGGCGCCCCCTGAGAGAGCGCGGCCTCCAACTCGTCGAACGTCATCGAACCCAAGCGGGCGGCCGCCATCTCGATGGTGAGCGGCAGCTGGTCGAGTCCGGCCAGCAGCGCAGCGATTCGGTCAGGGCCGATGGCACCGGCGCTCCACCCCGGCTGCACCGCACGCGCCCGAGCGCTGAACAGCTGCGAAGCGGGCGCGCTGCTCAGCGGGTGGATCGCAACCACCTGCTCGTCACTCAGGCCCAGGCGGACCTGACTGGTGGCCATCACTCGCAACCGGCTCCCGAGGCCCATCACGCCGTCGAGAAACGCGGCGACGTCGTCGACCACGTGCTCGCAATTGTCCAGCACGAGCAACGCATCGAGCTTCGCTATATGCCGGATCGCCAGCTCGGGCCGGTCGTGATCGAGCACGATCGACATTGCCCGCGCGACGGTGGGCAGGACATGCTCGCCTGCGTGCAATACCGCCAGCTCGACGAGGTGCACACCGTCTTCGTACTCGCCGGCACTGTGCTTCGCCATCGCGCGCGCCAACGTGGACTTGCCCACGCCGCCCGGTCCTGTGAGCGTCACCACCGGCGCGACGCGTAGCAGCTGGAGCAACGCGGCGACCTCCTCGTCGCGGCCGATGAGCCCGTCGGCCACGACTGAGTGGCCCGCTGCCTTCGGTTCAAGGGTCACCGGGGCGACGAGCCGATAGCCATGTCCGGGCAGGTTCCTCACGATCTGCTGCCGACGCCCGTCGTCACCGACAGCCCGCCGCACCTCCTTGACACGGGTGGTGACGTTCGCCTCCGACAGGAACCGGTGACCCCACACCCCGTCGAGCAGATCCGTCTTCGAGACCACCTCGTCGGCCCGCTCCAGCAGCACGACCAACAGCTCGAACGCCTGCGGTTCGAGATGGATCAGGTGGCCGGCACGACGCAACTCGCGCCGAGCAACGTCGACCTCGCAGTCCGCGAACCGGTACATCGCGCCGAGTCTTGCACGTCACGACAATCCGGGCGTCTGGCGAAGGTGGACGAGCGACTCGACCCGACCCTCGTGACGCACAAACAGCAGTTGAATGCCGACACGCCAGAACCGGCGATTCGCATGGCCTCGATCGCTCAGCATGCCGTGGTGGTGTGCACCGATTCGTTCCACTGGTATCGAGATCAGGCACACGTCGTTGTGGGGTTGGCTGCCCTGATGCAACCCGAGGGACAGCTGCTGATCGCGTCGATTGCATCCGTCACCAACGTCGGCGATTCTGCGGTGCGCCAACTTGTCATCCGTCGCCGGCCAGCCGATCGGGCACTCACACCCCACCGAATCAAGCGTCTCCTCACCACCGCAGGTTTCGATGTCGGGCATCAGCCGCGGGTGCCCAGGCTCGGCCTCGTCCCGTGGCCCGTTCTCACCCAGGCTCGCCTCCGCCCAACCCACTGAATTGGGCTCGACAGCGACCGCAGGGCGGGCACGCGAAGCTAACCCCTCGTCAGTTCAGCGGGGGTTGCAGAATCTCGCTCTCGGAACGGGCGAGCAACGCTTGCACGAGCGGAGGTTCGTAGTGGCGCTGCACGGTGACGCCGTAGAAGTTCTCGTAGAGGTCTGGTACCACTGCGTGCTCCACCAGCCGACCGCTCCGCAACTCGTCTTGGACCACCACCGATGGCAGCAGGGCAATGCAATCCGAGTCGCGCGCCAACAGGCGTAGCAACGCCATGTCGTCGACCTCGGCGCGCAACTGGTAGCGGATGCCCAGCTGCTCGCAACGCAGGTCGAAGCCAGCCCGAATGTCGTTCTCACGCCCAGGCAACAACAGCGGCAGGTCGGCAAGGTCGTCGGGATACCGGAACGGCGACGTCGGCCGCGGACGACCAACAAGACTCACCGGCTGGCGCGCGATCCGCCGACACCGCCACGGATCGGCGCTGCTGGCATGGACTCGCTGGTTCGACAGGATCAGGTCGAGCGAGTGCACGCGCAGTTGTGCCAGCAGCTCGGTGATGCTGCCGGAGACGAGCACCAGTTCCACATCCGCTCGGTCGAGCACCGGCCGGATGAAGTTCTCCTGGAAATTGCGCGAAACAGTGGCAACGGCGCCGATACGTAGCACCTGGCGCTCGTCGCGGCGCCCGCCGCTGAGCACCGCCAGCAACTCGTTGCCGGTGGCGAAGATCGTCTCGGCGTAGGCGAACACCAAACCGCCGGCCTCGGTGAGCGTCAGGGTACGGCCGGTGCGATGGAACAGCATGTGCCCCAGCTGCGCCTCGAGCTGTTTGATCTGCGCCGACATCGCCGACTGCGACACGTGCAGCTGCGCAGCCGCACGGGTGAGGTTCCCCTCCTTGGCAACCGCCCAGAAGTAGCGAAGATGATGGAAGTTGAGACGAGACACAGAAGACACCGATCGTTCGTCTGAGATGAACAAATCGTTCTGAACTATACGTTGGACAGAATGGTCATCCACGATAAGAGTGTCGGGAGCCCGGCTGTCAAGGAGTGCGCCGCACGTGTCCCTCACCAATTTCACCGCACTGCCTCTCTGGCACAGCGTCTTACTGCTCGTGCCCGCCATCGCGGCGCTGG
>Ga0163144_10024802_pt1 | contig 11747 bp, 12 predicted proteins | sample OliLak19BULKMAT1_FD_123175 | JGI IMG/M metagenome (GOLD analysis project Ga0163144, IMG submission 123175) | Freshwater microbial mat bacterial communities from Lake Vanda, McMurdo Dry Valleys, Antarctica - Oligotrophic Lake LV.19.BULKMAT1 | ecosystem: Environmental > Aquatic > Freshwater >... | reverse complement strand
TCGAAGTGCTTGTCGAAGTGCTTGTCGAAGTGCTCATGAGTAACTACGAATCTCGGCGAGCACGAGTTGCGCGATCGCCTCGGCGGCATGCGGTTTGGCCAGTCGCGCCGCATTCTCACGCACCCGCTCTCGCGCAGCCGGGTCGCCCAGCCAGCGCGAGACGGTGGTCGCCACGGTGTCGATGGAGTCCGCGTGCACAGCGGCCCCGCCGGTCTCGAGGAACTGGGCGTTGCGGATCTCCTGGCCCGGCGTGGGGCGGAACACCACGAGCGGTGTGTGCTTGATGAGCGCCTCGCTGCAGGTGAGCCCACCGGCCTTGCTCACGACCACGTCGGCGGCTTCGAGCAGCGCATCGACTTCGTGCGTGAACCCGAGCGCGCGCACCCGGCCACCGAATCCCGCGCCCAGGCCCTCGACCTGCTCGCGCATGCGCTCGTTGGTGCCGCACACGACCACGACCTGCGGCTCGACCGCGAGTGACGCGAGCCGATCGGCGAGTTCAGCCATGGGCCCGACCCCACTGCCGCCGCCCATCACCAGCACGACGGGCTGGCGCGGGTCGAGGTCGAAGCGTGCACACGCAGCCTCGTGGCCGATCATCGTGGCGAAGCGCGGATCCACGGGAATGCCCGTGACGACGATGCGCTCGGACGGCACGCCATGGCTGTGCAGTTCCTCGGCGACTGACTCGCTCGCCACGAAGTAGCGATCGACGTGCGGATACGCCCACAGCGGATGGGCGGTGAAATCAGTGATGACCACGTAGAGCGGAACCTGCAGCCGGCCCTGACCTCGCCGTGGCGATAACGCCTCGACCGGCAGGAAGTGCGTGCAAACCACCGCATCGGGCTTCTCGCGCTCCACGACGCGCACCAGACTGCGCAGCGCGAGCCGGTCGAGCGCCTCGCGCGCGGGACCGGCGCTGCGATTGACCTGCTGTTGGCTCCACATGGAATACAACGCGCCCCACAACTGTGGCGCGCGCGCGGCCATGGCGTTGTAGCTCTGCACATACGTGGTGCGATAGAACCGCGAGGCGAACACCAGCGTGTCGACCTCGCGCACGGTGGCGTCGGGCCGCAGCGTGCTGATCGCGCGGGCCAGCGCGACCGCGGCGCTCTTGTGTCCGCTGCCGGCGGTGGCGTGCAGGATGGCGATGCGCGGGCCCACTCCGCTCGCTGCTCGCGCGAGCGTCTCGACCGCGACGACGCCGCCGCCATCGGCCGGGAACAGGACCTCGTGGTCCCCCGCCGCGAGCGCGCGGAGCCTCCGACGCCACCATGCCCTCTGAGCGCGCAGACGGGCGCGCCAGTTGGCGTTTACACGCGGCATGAGTAGGCGCGGGATGCGGGGAATACGTGGTAGGCGGACCATGTTCCCTTCTTTACGGCTCAACCGTCGATCGCGTTGCGATGATGCGTGAGGCGAAGGCCCTCGGAGTCACGATCCAGAGCCAGCACGTCGATGCGCACATGGTCGTTGCCGTGCTGTAAGAGTGCATGCGCCGCGCGCACGAGCCGCCCCTGCTTGCGGCGATCCACGGTCGCGGCCGCGCCGCCGAAGTCACGGTGCGAGCGCAGCCGCACCTCGACGATCACGCGCACCGGGCCATCGTCCGCCACCAAGTCCACTTCGACGCCGCCCAAGCGCACGTTGCGCGCGACGACGTGATATCCCAAGAGTTCCAGATACGCCGCAGCGAGCGCCTCGGCGGCGCGGCCACGGTCCTGCGGGACTGCCATCGGACCCGCTCCTTCTCGGGGGCGAGTACGCGAGAGAGAGTAGCGGAAAACTCGCGAGCCGACAGGCGGTCGGCGGGCGACCGAGGCGCAACAAGAGGCAGGCCGGAACTTCAAGACAACGTCACGGAATTGGATACGTATCCAACGGCCCTATTGATTGCCCCGAATGGCGCGAGTTCATGGGGCCACTTGGTGACGTGAGCGCATTCAGAACAGCTTGAGTTCCAACTCACGCACCGGCGCGAACGAGAACCGATGCGCCGGGCATGGGCCGTGCGCGTGGATCGCCGCGATGTGATCGGCGGAGCCGTAGCCCTTGTGGCCGGCGAAGCCGTACTGCGGCCAGACGCCGTCAAGCCGCGTCATGATGCGATCACGCACGACTTTCGCGAGCACCGATGCCGCCGCGATCGAAAGACAAGTGGCGTCGCCCTTGATGACGGCGCGCTGCTCGAAGGCCAACTCCGCCACCTTCTCGTGGCCATCGATCAGCACCAGATCGGGCGTCAATCGCAGCCGACGCACCGCCTTGGCCATGGCACCGTGCGTCGCCATGCGGATATTGATGCGATCGATGGTGCGTGGGCCCACGACCGCCCAAGCGAAAGCCCGGGCCCCTTGCAGGACCCGGGCATATGCAATTTCACGAGCGGCGGCGGACATCTGCTTGCTGTCGTCCAGGCCTTCCCACTCGTACGTTGGATCGAGAATCACCGCGGCGGCGACCACCGGACCGGCCAGAGGCCCGCGTCCAGCTTCGTCCACCCCGGCCACCGTGACGCACTCACCCGCGATGCGGGCTTCATCCTGCGCCAGCTGCCGCCAGCGCGAGTGCTTCACTTCTTCTTCGTGGTACCCGGAGCGACGACGTCCTTGAGACGCGCCGACTTGCCCGTCTTGTCGCGCAGGTAGAACAGCTTGGCGCGACGCACCTTCTTCTGCTCGTTCGCGATCACCGAGATCGCGCCGATCGACGGCGAGTTGAGCGGCCAGGTGCGCTCGACGCCGATGCCTTCGCTGATCTTGCGGACGGTGAAGGTCTTACGCATACCGGCGCCACGCACGTTGGTGACGAGCCCGCGGAACTTCTGCAGACGCTCCTTGTCACCTTCGATGACTCGGACGCTGACTTCGACCGTGAAACCGGACCGAAGGTTCGGTCGGTCGGTCTTGATCTGGGTGTTCTCCATCTTTTCGATGAGGCCCATGGCGGGCTCCTTTCTGGAGTCTGGATGCCCGTGCAGACGGGCCTGCTGAAGCGCGGCGCAGTATAGGGGAACGCGGGGTCCGAGGCCAAGTCCGGGAGTTGCCTGCCGGGCGGTGCGCTGGCAGCGCATGGCCTACGCCGGACCGCGTCGCCGGCCTAGGTTGGAAGCCGTAAGTATGAGCGGTACAGGTGTTTGAGAGCGCCGTAGGTGCGGGTCGGCGCCGGCAACGCACGTAATCCGCTCGGCGGGATGGTCTCGTCGTCCATCTGCTGAATCCACCAACGAGTTGAATCTGGTGCTCCGAAGCCGGGAAGGATCTGCGCCGAATCACCGCGGACCAGATAGAAGAGCAGGAAGCCGGTGACTTCGTAAACGCTGCCGTCGCCCGGCTCTGCCTTGAGATTGACTGTCGTGCGGATGGTCTTGTGGAATCTGCCGTCGAGGCCGGGCCGGATATCGGGGAATGCGATCAGATTCCTGTCGAAATCAAGCACCACCCGCTGCAGCGGCACCACCGAAGGCGTGCCATGGAGCATCGCGTAGTTGGTCACCGATTCGTCGGGCTGTAGCCAGATCGAGTCCGCGGTCATGGCAGTGCTATCGCCAGCCGCGAAGAAGAACCGAAAATCCTCTGTGAACAGCGAGTCGAGCGTCTCGGGATTGCGATTGTTCATGCCGTACTCGTACATGCGCACGATGCCGGCGGGGCTCATGTCCCGCGGCACGACCACGACCGGCTCGGCGGGCGAGTCCTTGCCGCAGCCCGCGAGTGCGGGGAGCAGGGCAAGAATGGAAAGCAGGGCACGATCTGCACGGTTCATCGGCTGCTTGACCTCCGAGGCCTTGAAGATACCACGCAGCACAGCCAACCTCCCGGCCGTTCGGCCGGGTACATGGGCACTTCACCCTTCATTCCGCTACATTCGCGCCCGATGTTCGCTCGAAGCCGACAGCTGTTCGCCACCGCGATGTTCCTCATGGACGGCGCCCTCATCGGGGCGGCGTGGTTGCTCGCGTACTGGCTGCGCTTCCAGGCGCTGCCGCTCGACACGCCGCTCGGGGTGCCGCCGCTCACGCCCTACCTGTGGGCCTGCGCGGTGCTCGTCCCACTGGCACTGCTGGTGCTCCGTACGTTCCGCACCTATCGCTCGGCCCGCACATCGCGTCTGGGGCCGGAGTTGTTCTCGCTGGTGCAGGCGATGGCGGTGGTGGCGGCGCTGGCTGCCCTCGGCTCGTTCGCGGTGCGCGGCGAACTCTCGCGTCTGGCGATCCTCGTGTTCTTCGGCACCGGCACGGTGCTGCTGGTCGCAAGCCGTCTGGCGCTGCGCGTGCTACTGCGAGTACTGCGCCGCCGCGGGCACAATGTGCGGCATGTATTGATCGTAGGGAGCGGCGATCTGGCGCGATTGCTGCTCGAGAAGATCCGGCGTCACGATGATTTCGGACTGGTGGTGCACGGGCTGATCACACCGGATCCGTCGCTGATCGGCGCAATGCGCCACGGCCTGCCCGTGCTGGGCGGGATCGATGACCTGCCGCGGCTCGCCGAGCAGCATGGCGCCGAGATCATCTATCTGGCGCTCGCGCGTTCGGAGTGGCAGGCCGAGGAGGCTGCGCTGGGGCTGCTGGCGGACTCGACGGCTGCAGTACGACTGGTGCCTGACTTGTCGCGCGCCTATCGGCTGAACGCCAGTGTCGAGGACTTCGACGGCATGCCGGTCGTACTCGTGACCGAGAGCCCCGAACAGGGCTGGAACGCAGTTGTGAAGCGCGTATTCGATGTCATCGGTGCAGGAATCGGGTTACTGATCATCGCACCGGTCGTGACAGTATTGGCAATCCTGATCAAGATCGACTCGCCGGGACCGGTATTCTATACACAGGAGCGCATCGGCCTGAACGGCCGCCGCTTCCGCATGATCAAACTACGCAGCATGCGTGTCGGCGCCGAGCGTGAGGGCGGCAACTGGACCACGGCGGACGACCCCAGACGCACGGCCCTGGGCTCCACGCTGAGAAGACTGTCTCTGGACGAACTTCCGCAGCTCTGGAACGTATTCGTCGGCGACATGAGCCTGGTGGGTCCACGGCCAGAGCAGCCCGAACACGTGGGCCGGTTCCGCGCGTCGATTCCGCGGTACATGCTGCGGCATCATGTGCGAGCGGGAATGACCGGCTGGGCGCAGGTGCACGGCCTGCGCGGCGACACGCCGCTGGAGGACCGCATCGAGTATGACCTGTATTACATCCAGCACTGGTCGCTCGCGTTGGATGTGCGGATCCTACTGCTGACGGTGGGGCGCGTGTTCCGGGATGCGAACGCTGGGTAAAGCAAGATGTTGCTGGCGCGGCCGGTGGTGCGAGCAGTGAAGTACAATTTCGGTGGTGCGAGTCACGATATTCCACTTGTCTTCGGTGAGTACGATTGTTATATTATATTCCGCAGCGAGTTCAGCCTGCCCCCGGCGACCCGCCCCCGTGCGGATGAGTGCCATGGAACTCCGTTCGTTCACGAATGTGCCGGACCATGTCGTGATCCACGATTTCGAAGCCACGGATGACGACTCCCACTACACGGCTGCGCGCCTGTTGGAGCTCCTCATCGTCGTCATGCGCCGCAAGCTCTACCGTGGCCAGGGCTACAGCACGATCCACGCCTACTGCGTGCGCGGCCGACACATGGCTGAGTTCGCCGCTTTCAAGCGGGTTCAAGCGGCGAAAGCCGCGGCAAGGCACCCGGTGATCCTGAGCATGGTCGCCGACGGGCGTTTGCATCTCACCGCGATCCTGATGCTCGCCCCGCACCTGAACAGGCCGGATGCAGAAGCGTTGCTCCACGAGGCGAGCCACAAGACCAAGCCTCAACTCAAGCGCATCATCGCTCGCATCGCGCCAAAGCCCGATGTTCCGGCCTGCATCCAGACTCTCGCCCCGGCTGCATCCCTGCCACCGCTCGTGGAAAAACTAGCTCCGGAGCTAGTTTCTGACAGAAGCGGAACAATCTCGCTGTCGGCTCGGGAAGAACCGATCGACGGGCCGACGGTGCTGGCGCCGATTGTCTCGGGTCCTCAGGCGCGCGTCGAGCCGCGGTCTCCGGGACGTATCGCTGTGCAGTTCATGCTCGACGAGTCAGAGTACGAAGAACTCCAGCGCGCGCAGGCGCTCGCTCCGCATGGCATCATGCCCAGCGATGTGGCGGCCTTCTACAAGTGGGCTGTGCGCGAGGTGCTGAAGCTCCAGGAGAAGCGACGCTTCGCCGCGACTGACAAGCCGCGCGCATCCAAGGGCACGCGGGACACTCGGCATGTCCCGGCCCACGTGAAGCGCGAGGTCGAAGCACGCGACGGCCGGCAGTGCACGTTCGTCAGCGACAGCGGCGTCCGTTGCACCGAGGTGCGCGACCTCGAGTTCGATCATCGAGAGGCGTTCGCGAGAGGGGGCGGCTCCACGGCCGAGAACATCCGATTGCTCTGCCAGGCCCACAATCAGTTGGAGGCGGAGCGTACGTTCGGCGCAGGCTTCATGGAAGTGAGGCGACGCCAGAGCGCGTAGGCATGTGGCCAGTCTAGTCCGATGTCCCCATCGCGCGCGCATAGGCCAGCCGCGTGAGCGCGGCGGTCTTCTCCCAGCGATAGCCTGCCGCGTGCTCGAGCCCGCGTGCCACACGCGCAGGTCGGCCCGCAGAGTCCGCGAGCAGTTCCTGCACGGCATGCGCCCAGGCTTCCGGGCCATGTGGCGGCAGCAGCCGCGCGGCATCGCCCAGCACTTCGGCGAGCGAGCCGGCGTTGGATGACAACACGGGAGTGCCGCAGGCCATGGCTTCGATCGGCGGCAGGCCGAAGCCTTCGGACAGCGATGGCTGCACGTAGAGCGCTGCCGAGCCGTGCAGCAGTTGCAACTCGTCATCGCTGCGCAGGCCGGGCGCGAAATGGATGCTCGCCGTGACTCCGGCTGCCACGGCCTCGCGGGCGAGGGAATCCTCGGGAGCCCACGCCGCGCCGCCCAGGACGAGTGGCGGGCGATGTGTAACGGGCATGGTGCGCCACGCCTGCAGCAGCAGCGATAGATTCTTGTGCGGCTTGCGTGCGCCTACATAGAGCACGTAGCCCTCGGGCAAGTGCATGCGCTCGCGAAACGCAGCGGCCGCTTCTGGAGACACCGGAGAGAGTGCCGACGAGACGCCGAGCGGGGTGACGAGGACTTTGTCCGAGGAGACTCCCAGCATCTCCACCACATCCCGCTTCGTGAACTCGGAATCGGCGCACACCACGCGCGCGCGTCGGGCGGCAAGGCCCGCGGTCACGCGGGCATATGTTCCTGCCCCGAAAGGAAAGAAGTGCGCGAAGCGCACGTGGATCAGGTCATGGATCGTGACCACACTGGGGCCCTGCCAGCCAAGCGGCAGCGTGTAGTGCGGCGCATGCAGCAATGCGGCGTGACCGGCGCGGGCCGCAGCGGGCACGCGCCAGTGCTCATCGAGTCCGTACTTGCCCGCGCGCACGGCTCGTTCGCGCACTGCGCCCGGCCACGCCGTGCGGCCCAGCGCGTTCGGCTCCACCAGCGCGAGCAGTTCGCTCGCATCGGGAGCAGCGCTCATCGCGCCGAGTACGCCGCGAATGTAAGTGCCGATGCCGCCATCGGCGAGTTTACGCGCGTCCCAGGCGATGATCATGGCTTACTTGCCAGCACGGCCGCTGCACGATACGCGCTCACTGTGGCCTCGGCACACCGGTCCCAAGTGAAAGTCGCGGCGCGCGCGAGTCCGCGTTGCTTGAGGTCGACGGAGAGTGCAGGCTCCATGAGCACGCGCGCGATTGCCGCTCCGAATGTACTCGCGGCATCGCTGGGCGCGAGCAGCGCCGCATCACCAACGACTTCGGCGAGCGAGCCTCCGGGACTGCTGACAACCGGTGCGCCGCAGGCCATGGCCTCCAGAGGGGGCAGACCGAAACCCTCGTACAGAGAGGGGAACGCGAAGACATCGGCGGCCGAAAGCAGCGTCGGCAGATCCTGATCACTGACGAAGCCGATGGAACGGAAGACGTCGCCGAACCCCAGCGCCTCCGCACGCTGACGGAGCGTCTGGAATTGTAGGGCGTCGTCGATCCGGCCAGCGAAGACCAACTCCACGTGACCCGGCAGACCCGCGTTGCGCGCGTGCGCGAAGGCCTCAACCAACAGGGTCACGTTCTTTCGCGCGTCCATGCCTCCGACATACAGCACGAATGGATCGACCAGCCCGAAGCGGGCCCGAAGCGAAGCGACGTCGTCCGCCGAGGCGGGTCGGAACGCGGCGTCCACTCCCAGATGGGCCACGTGCACACGGGCTGGCGCCACTCGGTGCAACCGGACCAGGTCGTCGCGTGTCGAATGCGAATCGGCCAAGATCGTCCGCGTGCTCTGCAGCGTCGACGCCTCAAGCATTCGAGCCAGTCGATACTTGAAGGACCGGGCCCCGGGATAGAGGTCCTCGAACACCTCGAGGATCAGGTCGTGCACGGTGACCACCACATTCCTTGGCACGCGTGCGGGTGCGTCGCCATGCGCGAGTACGTGGAACACTTCAGCCCGACTCGCACGAATGCCCTGCGGGACCGTCCAGTTGGAAGTCAGCCGGTCACGCATCGGCAGGTTGAGGCGGCCATACTGGCGCACACTTGCGCGGTCCGGGATCAGGTGGTGCGGCAGATCGAGCCCGGGTTCGAACCACAGCTCGAGCTCCAGATCAGGGCGTCGACCCAACGCTCGCACCAGCTCGCAGGCGTATCGCCCGATCCCGCGCCCAGCATGCTCTCGGAATCCCTTCTGGAGCGGACGCCCGTCGATCGCGACCAGCATCAGACCCCGCTCTCCCTGCGGCGGAACAATGCGACCAGCTCCGAGCGCCTCAGCACTCCCGTGACCGCAAGCACCGCAGCGTAGATGGCCACGCCAACGGTCACGGACAACGGCAGCGGTTGCGTGCGCAGCAGGAATACCACTGCGGCCATCGCCAGCGTCGAGACTCCCACTGCAAGGAGCGCTCGGCGATCGATGAGATGGCCCAGCTGCGCGCGCATCAGGATGAGCAGACTGGTGAGTCCGCAGATCTCGGTGATCAACGTTGCCAACGCCGCGCCCAGATAGTCGATCCGCGGGATCGCGAACCAGTTGAGCGCGACATTCAAGATCGCATTGACCGCCGAGACCGTCAGCACGACGCGTTGCCGACCGATCGCGCCCAGGACATGCCCGAACAGATTGGTGAGGAACAACACGGGGAGTGTCGCCAGCAGGATCGCCAACGCCGGACCCGCGATTCCGTAGGCGGGGCCGTAGAGTCGTTCCAGAAGCGGCCTGCCCAGCAAAGCCCCGCCCGCAGCGATCGGCACGCTGAAGGCCAGCGAGAAAGTGATTGCGCGATTCAATAATCTCCGAACCTCGGGGGCCTCGACGTTGCCCGCGCGGGCGACGACCGGGAACACGGAAGTGACAATCGCCTGCGAAACGATCAGCATCGCGAACAGCAGATTGACGCCGGCGTTGTACAGGCCCACGGCGCGGTCACCGCTCAGCGCGCCGAGCATGACGGAGTCGATGCGGAAGTAGATCGTGACGACGAGTGAGGTGAGCGCGAAGGGCGCCCCGCCGCGCAACAGGCTGGGCCAATCGCGGAACGCAGCGCGCACTTCCGGTCGCCAACCCCATGCAGCACCCAGCAGGCCCACACCCAGCAGTCCCACGACGCCCGCAATCACCTGCGCACCGGCCACCACGACGAGCCCGTGGTCCATGGCAATGGCGATGAGCGATGCGACCAAGAGCAGGGCCCGTGTGGCGAGCGTCGTCACGGCCTCCAAGTCCATTCGGCCGGCTGCCCGGAAGAATGCGGTCCAGGTCCCGGCGATGATCGCGCACGCCAACCCGAGCCAGAGGTTGGCGATCAACTCACGAAGCTCGATCGAGTGTCCCATCAGGCTTGAGACGCCGAGGATGACCGGCAGCAGAAGCGCGGCCAGGGTCAACCGCAGGCCCAGCGCCGCCGCAAGTGCTCGAGGTGTATTCGCGGGGTCACGGGACGCAATGCGTGTCAGGTGCGGATCGAGGCCGAGTTCAAGCAACGGCGAGAACAACGCCACGAACGTGACGGCCAGTGCGAACCGCCCGTACGCTTCGAGCTCGTAGTGCCGCGTCAGCGCGACTACCACGCTGAACCCGAGCAACTTGGCGAACACCTGCGCTACCGCCACGAACGCCGTGTTCTGCGCGACAGTGAATGGCCTGCGCGAGTCGACCGGGGCACTCACGGGGTGATCACCGTGGACGCCGCGCCACGAAATAGTGGTTCTGCGCGATAGCACCGAACGGAACACCCAGGACCGCATCGAGGCCGTCCCAGAGATCCGCCATCCAACGGGCGTCGCGGGTGGGACCAAGGACCCGGTGCAGCGAGTTGCGCGGCAACACACCGTACCTTCCGGCCTCGACCATTTCGAGCCCGGCGCCGCTCACAAGTCGACGCAGATCGCTGGGCTCGTAGCGGTACAGGTGACTGTGTTTGCCTGGAACACCCCGTGACATCCAGTCGATCCAGCTCCACCGATTGGGGAAGTGCCAACAGACGAACACCCCGCCAGGGCGCAGCACTCGCGCAATCTCTGCAAGACTTCCCTGCTCGCTGCCGCCGGTCTCACGGACGTGCTCGAGAACGCCGATCGAAGCGACCGCTTCGAAAGCGTCACCGGGGAACGGGAGCCGCACCGGGTCTTTCTCATCGCCCGAGACATAGCGGAACTCACCCTCGGGCAGGAACCTCTCGAACCCTGGAGGGTCGAACGAGAATGCCGTGGTCGGATACTTCGCGCGCTGCAGGAAGTACGAGAAATGGCCGTTGCCAGAACCCCAGTCGAGCACCTTCGCCCCGCGCGGCACACAGCGCCGCCATGTGGCATAGAGCCGCAGGTACTGATGCGCGGCAGCGAGACTCCCGAACTGCGACAACTCGGGCGCCTGCATACGCGCGAGTTGTGCCAGTTCCGCGAGGATCTCGTGGTTGGTGGCGTCGGGAGTCATGCGCGCATCATCCACGAGGGTGGGTCGCGGCGCCACCCGCGCGTGGGCACCTCAGTGCGCCAGCACCGACCGCACGCCGCCCAGCAGCATCTCGATCGCGACCGTGATCAACAGCATGCCCATCAACCGCTCGATCGCCACCAGTCCACGAGAGCCCAGCCGCTGCCGCAACGCGCCCGAGAAGTACAGGATGATGCTCGAGGCCAACCATGCCAACCCCACCGCCGCGAGCCACACCGGCCAGCGATCGGGCGCCTGCTTCATCAGCAGTAGCTCGGTCGCCAGAGCCGACGGCCCCGCCGTATAGGGGATTGCCAGCGGCACGATGAACGGCTCGCCGCGGACGGTCTCCTCGAGTGAATGCTCCTGACTGGGAAAGATCATCCGCAGCGCGATCAACAGCAGGATCACGCCGCCCGCGATCGTGAGCGCTTGAGCCGAGATGTTGAGCGCGTCGAGCAGGAACTGACCCGCGAACAGGAACAGAACGAGCAGCACGAGCGCGATCAACAACTCGCGCACGATCACCATGCGCTGGCGCTCCGGTGGCACGGTCTTCAGTGCGGTGATGAACAACGGGATGTTGCCGAGCGGGTCCATCACGAAGAACAGCAGGATGGTCGCGGACAGAAGTGTCATGGTCGTGCCCCCGCTTCAACGCCATCCTGTGGTGGGATCCCCGCTGCCATCAGCGCTGCGCGTAGTTCGGTATCGAATCGCTTCCCTGAGAACGGTTGCGCCAACC
>Ga0163144_10024800_pt1 | contig 11748 bp, 7 predicted proteins | sample OliLak19BULKMAT1_FD_123175 | JGI IMG/M metagenome (GOLD analysis project Ga0163144, IMG submission 123175) | Freshwater microbial mat bacterial communities from Lake Vanda, McMurdo Dry Valleys, Antarctica - Oligotrophic Lake LV.19.BULKMAT1 | ecosystem: Environmental > Aquatic > Freshwater > Lake... | reverse complement strand
GTCACGACGCGGGCGTCGCACGCGAGCCTCTTCACCGGCTGCTATCCGCGAACCCACGGCGTGCTCGCGAACTCGGAGACCTATCCGGCCGATCGCCCGTCGCTCATGACCGCGCTCCACGGGCGCGGCTATGCGACCGCGGGCTTCGTTTCGAGCGTCGTCGTCAACCGCAAGTTCGGGGCCGATCACCAGTTCGATCACTTCGACGACGAGGCGACGACGACGGAGCTCAATCGGCCGTCGATGGCGGAGCGCCCCGCGCGGGCCACGCTCGACGGCGTGCAGCGTTGGCTCGAGCAGCGCGATCCCGCCAAGCCGTTCTTCCTCTGGATCCATCTGATCGACCCGCACGGTCCGTACACGGCGCCGACCGAGCCCGATCGGTACGTCGGCGACGCGCACGCGAAGCCGGGTCAGCGCACGCTGCCGCTCGGTGCCGGCAACGCTGGGTTCGGCGAGATCCCGCGCTACCAGATCCTGAACGACGTGCGTGACCCGAGTTATTACGTCGCCCGTTACGACGCGGAGATCCGCTACGTCGACGATGCCCTCGCGGAATTTTTCGCCAAGCTGAAGGCGCTCGGCCTCTACGACCGGACGCTGCTGGTGGTCACCGCGGATCACGGCGAGACGCTCGACGAGCCGACACACCAGCGCTACTTCTCGCACGGCCTCGTCGCCTATGAGGAGGACGCGCGCATTCCGCTGATCGTGCACGAGCCGGCCGGGACGAAGCGTCTGGCCGCTGCCGACACGCAGCGACCGATCCTTTCGATCGACGTCGCCCCGACGATGCTCGATCTACTCGGGGTCGAGATTCCCCCGGCGTTCGAGGGGCGCAGTGTGGTCCCGGCGATGCGTGCCGCGGACGACACCCTCTATTCATTCGGCTCCTACGGCACGCCGCTTCAGGAGCAGCGCATGGGGACGCAGCTGAGCGTCCGGCGCGGACCGTGGCGCTACATCTTCAACACCATCGACGGCTCCGAGGAGCTCTACGACCACGGCAGCGATCCTCACGAGGCCGTGAACGTCGCCGCGGCCCATGCGGCGGAGCTCGCGGAGCTCCGCCGCGTCGTCGCCGATTTTCGCGCCGGCAAGGGCACCCGCAATCCCGAGTCGACCCTCAGTGACGACGAGCGCGAAAAGCTCAAAGCGCTCGGCTACGTGCGCTGAGCGCGACCGACCCGCCCACGGACCGACTACTCGTCGACAGTTTGGCCCTTGCGGATGCGGGCGTCGCGCATGCGCTCGCCGATCGCGGCCTCGGCGCCCCGATCGGTCGGCTCGTAGAAGCGCGCGTCGGCCAATGTGTCGGGGAGACACTGCTGGGTGACGAGCGCTTCGTCGTAGTCGTGCGGGTAGCGATAGTCGGCGCCGTACCCGAGACCCTTCATCAGCGGCGTCGGCGCGTTCCGCAGCGCGAGCGGGACGGGGAGGGCGCCGTGCTGCTTCACGGCGGCGCCGGCGGCGAGCATCGCGCGATAGGACGCGTTCGATTTCGGGGCCGTCGCCAAATAGGTCGCGGCTTGTGACAGCGGAATGCGGCCTTCCGGCAGCCCGATGAAATGGAACGCGTCCTTGGCGGCGACGGCGATCTGCAGGGCGCGCGGGTCGGCATTGCCGATGTCTTCGGCGGCGAAGATGATCATGCGGCGCGCGACGAAGAGCGGATCCTCGCCGGCTTCGAGCATGCGCATCAGCCAATAGATCGCCGCGTCGGGATCGCTCGCCCGCATGCTTTTGATGAAGGCGGAGATGACGTTGTAGTGCTCCTCGCCGCCTTTGTCGTAGCGGAGCGCGCGCTGTTGCAGGGCTTCCTCGATCAGCGGCATGTCGAGCGCCGTCACGCCGCGCTGGCGCGCGATGGTGGCGGAGAGCTCGAGCGCACCGAGCGCGATGCGGGCGTCGCCGTGGGCCTGCTCGGCCAGGAAGCGGCGGGTGGGCGCGTCCATCGTCAGCGCGAAGGCGCCGAGGCCGCGCTCGCGATCGGTGAGCGCGCGGTCGACGAGCGTGCCGATCGCGTCGGCATCGAGCGACTCGAGCACGAGCACGCGCGTCCGTGACAACAACGGCGCGATCACCTCGAAGGACGGGTTCTCGGTCGTCGCGCCGAGCAGCGTGATCGTGCCGTTCTCGACGTGCGGCAGGAACGCGTCTTGTTGCGCTTTGTTGAAGCGATGGATCTCGTCGACGAAGAGGATCGTGTTGCGGCCGTGCATTTTCTGCCGCTCGGCGGCGACGGCGACGATCTCGCGCAGCTCCTTCACACCCGACAGCACGGCCGAGAACGCCACGAACTCCGCCTGGGCCGCGTGGGCGAGCAGATGCGCGAGCGTGGTCTTGCCGGTCCCCGGCGGCCCCCAGAGGATCAGCGAGTGCAGGTTGCCGCTCTCAATCATCTCGCGGACGATGCGGCCGGGCGCGAGCAGATGGGGTTGACCGACGAACTCGTCGAGTGTGGCCGGCCGCATGCGCTCGGCGAGCGGCGCGCGCCGCTTGCGCTCGCGTTCACCTTGCGCGCTGAACAGGTCGGTGCTCGGGTCCCGGCGCTTCACGGCGCCGAAGGTACCTGAGCACGCGACGCTTGCGCCAGCCCGGTTGCCATTTCCAGGTCGCCCCACCATAACCGGGCCCATGCCGGAGCAGCCACGGACCATCGGGCTCGTCGTGAAGCGCCAACGCGCGGAGGCCGCGGAGCTCGCGGGTACGGTGGCGAAGCTTTTGCGGCGTCGCGGGCTCACGGTGCTGGTCGAGCGTGAGATGGCGGCGCTCGGCGACGTGCAGGTGGTCGACAAGTCGGAGATGGTCCGCGTCGCGGATCTGATCATCGTGCTCGGCGGTGACGGGACGCTGCTCGGGGTCGGACGGCTTGCCGGGGCGCGCGAGGTGCACGTGCTCGGGGTGAATCTCGGCGGGCTCGGCTTCCTGACCGAGGTGTCGACCGAGGACGCGCTGTCCGCGATCGAGCGCGTGTGTACGGGCGACTATCAGCTCGACCGGCGGACGACGCTGGCGGTGCGCGTACTGCGCGGCACGACGGTGGTCGCGTCGTCGCAAGTGCTGAACGACGCCGTCATCAACAAGAGCGCGCTCGCCCGGATCATCGACCTCGATACGTCGATCGACGACGAGTACCTCTGCGTCTACAAGGCCGACGGCCTGATCGTCGCGACGCCGACCGGCTCGACCGCCTACTCGCTCTCAGCCGGCGGGCCCTTGGTGGGTCCCGGCGTCGGCGTCATGCTGCTCGCGCCGATCTGTCCGCACACGTTGACGCTCCGGCCGCTCGTGATCGCCGACACCTCGGTGGTCCGCGTGCAGCTGCGCGCGCCCGATCAGGAGGTGTTTCTGACGCTCGACGGCCAGGAGGGCATTCCGCTCGTCGACGGGGACGTCGTCGAGGTCATGCGCTCCCCGCACACCGTCGCGCTCGTGCGGACCGTCAAGCGGACCGTGCTCGGCGTGCTGCGCGACAAGCTGCACTGGGGCGAGCGCTAGACCTCGGCGATGCTCGCGGATCTTCGCATTCGCAGTCTCGCGGTCATCGAGGACCTGGAGATCGGCTTCGAGCCGGGCCTGAACGTGATCACCGGCGAGACGGGAGCCGGGAAGACCATGCTCATGCGTGCGCTCGCGCTGGTGCTCGGTGGCCGCGGCGACGTCGAGCTCGTGCGCGACGGTGAGGGCGAAGCCGAGATCGAGGCGCTCTTCGCCGGACCGGCGGTGGCGCCGGCGCTGGCGGGGCTCGGCGACGATGCGCCCGCACGCGACGCGGCCGAGATGACGATCCGGCGCGTGATCAGCACGCGCGGGCGGCAGCGTGCGTTCGTCGACGATCGGCTCGTGACCGCGACGCGGCTCGCCGAGATCGCCGAGCGGCTCGTGCAGGTCTACGGCCAGCACGAGCATCAGACGCTGCTCCGTCCCGAGAGTGCGCGCGCCCATCTCGACGCCGCCGGCAATCTCGACGAGCTCGCCGCGACGATGGCAGCGCGCCATCGCGCGCTGGTCGAGCTCGACGCGCGCCTCGCGGCACAGCGCGCGGGCTCCGACGGCCTGGCGGCGCGGCGCGAGCTGCTCACCTTTCAAGCGCAGGAGCTCGTCCGGGCGGCGCCGCGGGCAGGGGAGATGGAGGAGCTCGAGCGCGAGCGCGAAGTGCTGCGACACGCCGAGCGCCTGCGCGATGCCGCAGCCGAGGCCGAGACGCTCCTCTATTCCGGCGACGGCGCCGTGCTCGACGTCGTGACCCGCACCGCCGAGCGCATGCACGGGCTCGCCGCTCTCGATCCCGAGCTCGGCGCGATCGCGCGGCTATTGGACGATGCGCGCCCGGCGCTCGAAGACGCGGCGCTGCGAGCCGGCGCGCGGGCGCGCGCGATCACCGCCGACCCCGAACGGCTCGAGCAAGTCGAGGAGCGGATCGCGCTGCTGCAGCGCTTGGCCCGGAAGTATGGCTGCAGCGTCGCGGAGCTCGCGGGGCGCCGCGTGGAGCTCGAGCGCGCGCTCGCCGACCTCGCCGCCGACGGGGCCGATCCGGCCGAGCTCGAAGTGCGCGTCGCAACGGCGGCGGCGGAAGCCTGGACGGCCGCGGACGCGTTGACGAAGGGACGGGCGCACGCCGCGCCGCTCCTCGGTGCGCGCATCACCGCCGGCCTTGCCGAGCTGGCGCTCGGGAACGCACGCCTTACGATCGCGCTCGAGCCGCAAGCGCCGGGGGCTACGACCCCGGCGCATCACGGGCGCGACGGTCGCGCGCTGACGGCGCTCGGGACCGAGCGCGTCACGTGGCTTTTCGCGCCGAACGCCGGCGAAGCGCCGCGGCCGCTCGCGAAGATCGCCTCCGGGGGGGAGCTGTCGCGCATCATGCTGGCCATCAAGGCGGCGACGGCCGTCACCGCCGACGTCCCGACGCTCTTGTTCGACGAGGTCGATGCCGGCATTGGCGGCGCCGTCGCCGAAACGGTCGGGCGGAAGCTCGCGGCGCTGGCCGCGGGGCGCCAGGTCATTTGCATCACTCACCTCCCGCAGATCGCGGCCTGTGCCGACCATCATTTCGTCGTGCGTAAGCGGACGGCGAAGGGCCGCACGCGCTCGTCGGCCGAACGGTTGTCGGATGCCGAACGCGTGGAGGAGCTGGCTCGCATGCTGGCCGGCATCACGGTGACCAAAGAGGCGCGCCGCCACGCCGCCGAGCTTCGCCGTCTCGGCCGCGTGCGCTGAACACGACGGAGCGCGCGCTTTGCTGACGCGCTGCGCAAGGCGACGCGGGGCAGAATCTCGCGCGGCGGGACGTTTTCCGTTGACAGGCTGCGCTCTATTGGCGCACACCCATGGCTAGTGCCGGAAGTCCCGCCGTTTCATTGCCCGGAGACGTTCCCCTAAGCGCTCTCGAGGAGGACCAGTCAAATGAGATTTGCCTCACGCCGCGTCGTTGCCATCGTTCTATCGTTCGCTGCTTCGGCTGTGCTCGCCGTTACGGCGCACGCCGACCCCATCAAGTGCCAGCGCTCGATCCTGAAAGACTCGGGAAAATTCGCGCAGGCCGAGATCAAAGCGCTCCAAAAATGTGAGGAAGGTCGCCTCAAGGGCAAAATCTTCACGGCCTGCGCAGTGGACGCCAAGGCGACCGCTGCGATCGCCAAAGCCGAAACCAAGATGCGCGCCGCGGTCAGCAAGAACTGCGGCGGCGCCGACAAGACCTGCGGTGCGGGTGGCGACGACGACACCCTCGGCTCGATCTCGTGGCCGGGCGTCTGTCCCGACTTCGAAGGGATGGGTTGCACCAACACCATCACGAACTGCAACGGCATCTCCGATTGCCTCGTCTGTATCAATGACAAAGCCATCGATCAGGCGATCAGCCTCTACTACGGCTCGCTCCTGGCGAATCAGTTGGGCGACGTCCTGAAGTGTCAGACCGCGATTGGTAAGGCGACCGCCGCCTTCTTCGCCTCGAAGACGAAGGCGCTCGATAAGTGCTGGGACGCTCGTTACAACGGCAAGCACGGCAACGTGTGTCCTGCTCCCGGTGACGGCAAGGCCGTCGCGGCCATCGACAAGGCGGAGGCCAAGAAGGTCGCGAGCATCTGCAAAGCCTGCGGTGGCGAGGACAAGATCTGCGGTGGTCAGGCCGATCTCACGCGCACCCAGATCGGCTTCCCGGCGCACTGTCCGGCCGTGACCATCCCGGGCGGATCTGCCTGCGGCGGTCCGATCAACACCATGCAAGACATCGTCGACTGCGTCGACTGCGTCACCGAGTTCAAGGTCGATTGCGAAGTGCCGCTCGCGATTCCGGGTTTCCAGGCGTACCCGGGTGAGTGCGTCGCGGTCGTTTCCACGCCGACGCCGACCGTGACGCCCACGCCCACACCGACGGTCACGGCGACCCCCACCCCGACCGCGACCAAGACGGTCACGCCGACCCCGACGCCGACGGTCACGGCCACGGCGACGCCGACCGTCACGGCCACCAAGACGGCCACCCCGACCCCGACGCCAACGGTCACGGCGACCAAGACCGCCACGCCGACGCCGACGCTCACGGCGACGCCAACCAAGACCGCGACGCCGACCCCGACCGTAACGTCGACCCCGTCGAGCTGTGGCAACGGCGCCCTCGACGGTGGTGAGGATTGCGACGCCAGCGCCGGGCCGGCTGGCACCTGCGCGAGCGCCTCGAACACCGGCGCCGGCTTCATCTGCTCGCCCACCTGCACCTGCTCGTGCCCGTCGAGCGTCACGTTCTCGGGTGACGCCACGGCCGCCGAGAGCCTCCTCGATACCGGTTGGACGGGTATCTCGCACCGGGCCCCGATCATCGCCAACGGCGATGTGACGATCCAGGTCGTCAGCTGCGCCGGATCGAGCCGGCCCTGCGGCGTGTGCAACGTCGCTGGTCCCATCGAGAATCCGAACGCGGATGGGGGTCAGCTCCACACCCGTCGTTGCAGCAACGACAGCTCGATCAAGTGCACCACCAACGCACCCTGCACGGGTGGCGGCGGCACCTGCCAGTACTACTTCGGCTCCACGCTGCCGCTCGCGGCCGGTGGCGTCGGCACCTGCGTCGTCAATCAGTTCAACGGGCCGCTGAGCGGCACGGCGAACATCGAGACGGGTCAGGCCGTCACCAACGCCCTCCTCACGGCACGGGTGTACACCGGACCGACCGACAATCCGTGTCCGATCTGCTCGGATGTGGGTGGCATCAACGACGGCATCGCGGCAGGTTTCTGCGATAGCGGTCCGCGTGCGGGCCTCGCCTGTGATGCGAACGGTTTCGTCCCTGGACGTCCGGACTTCGGACGGACCAGCCTCGATTGTCCGCCCCCGTCTGGGACGCTCGCGGCGACGCTGCCGATCGATCTGAGCAACGCCACCGCGCCGGTCACCAAGACCCTCACGGCGGCGAGCCCGAACTGCGGCGATGGCTCGGGTGAAAAGTGTCTCTGCGACACCTGCAACAACGCCGCTGCCACGGTCTGTGACGACAACGCCGACTGTATCGCGGTGGGCGCCACGATCTGCGGCGGGCGCCGCTGCATCGGCGGTACGAACGATGGCGGCCCGTGCAACAACGTCAGCGCGTGCCCGGGTGGCGGCCTGTGTGGCAAGGCCGGTGAGCCGTCGAAGATCAGCGCGTGTCTGGACGACACGAGCACGGTCAACATCTTCGATTGCACCGATACCTCGCCGGTCGACCAAGAGGGCGAGTGCACCTCGGGTCCTGTCACCAAGACCTGCTCGGTCGCGTCCGGCCACGGGCAGCGCTCGTGCTCGGTCGATGCGGACTGCGCCCCCGGTGGGCCGGGAAGTTGTGTCGCGGCAAACCGTGCGTGTTTCTTGACGGGTTCCATCCCGGGCTTGGGTAAGGTCGGCACCCAAACGCTGATCGCAACCGGTATGGCGGATGTTCCGATGAACGACACCGCCAGCCCGACGCTCGCTGCGGTGTTCTGCGTCGGACCGACGTCGGCCTCCGCCGTGAACGCGGTGGCCGGTCTTCCCGGTCCGGGCCGTGTGACGATCAAGGGCACGGCGGTCGGCGCGCCGTAAGCCCGCCGATCGGTCTCACCTGATGTGACGAAGGCCCCGCGTGTCCCAGGACACGCGGGGCCTTCGTGTCTCTGCTTCACCTTGTCGAGTCGGCGATTTCTCTGTAGAAGCCCTGATCCGCCGAAGACTACCTGCTTGTGGGGCCGTAGCTCAGTTGGGAGAGCGCTTGAATGGCATTCAAGAGGTCGAGGGTTCGATTCCCTTCGGCTCCACTATTCACTTTCGGCCCCGTGCGCTTTTTCTGGCGCAAAATTGCGCCAGAAAAATGCTCCGATGGCCCTCGGAGCGCGGAGTGAATCCGCGCTCCTCGCTGCACTCGCGCTGCGCGCTCGCTTGAGATCATGCTGACGTCCGGTCGGATTCTCGATGTTGGGATGGGGTTTTGGCCGGCGAAGGTGTTGCTCTCCGCGGTCGAGCTCGATGTTTTTACCAACATCGGCGACGGTGCGATGACTGGGGAGCAACTACGCAGTGCGCTCGGACTGCATCCGCGGGCGATCCCCGACTTTTTCGACACGCTCGTCGCGTTGAAGGTGCTCGAGCGCGACGGCGATGGTCCTGGGGCGCGGTATCGGAACGGGGAGGAGGCGCGTGCCTTCCTCGACCGCGGGAGTCCGCGCTGTGTGGCGGGATTTCTTACGATGGCGAACGCGCGGCTCTATCCGTTCTGGGGTGAGCTCACGACGGCGCTGCGGACGGGCCGGCCGCAGAACGAGACGAAGGACGGCGGCACCGCGATGTTCGACGAGCTCTATCGCGATCCGACTCGGCTGGAACAGTTCCTCGACGCGATGGCGGGCATCTCGGTCGGGAATTTTCAGGCGCTCGCCGAGCGCTTCGACTTCGGTCGCTACCGGACGCTGGTCGACGTCGGGGGCGCGACCGGTCTGCTCTCGACCACCGTCGCCGCGCGCCATCCGCAGCTGCGCTGCACGTCGCTGGATCTCGCGGTGGTGACGCCGATCGCCGAGCGGCGGATCGCCGCAACCGGGCTCGCGGATCGCGTCGGCGCCGCCACGATCGACGTCTTCACGCAGCCGATTCCCGCCGCCGACGTCGTGACGATGGGCATGATCCTCCATGACTGGAACCTCGAGAAGAAGCAGCACCTGATCCGGGCCGCGTACGAGGCACTGTCGCCCGGTGGTGCCTTCATCGTGGTCGAGAACCTGATCGACGACGCGCGGCGGACCAACGCGTTCGGGCTCCTGATGTCGCTGAACATGCTGATCGAGTTCGGCGACGCGTTCGACTTCACCGGCGCCGATTTCGCCGGCTGGTGCCGCAGCGCCGGGTTTCGTGAGATCGAAGTGATCCCGCTCGCCGGCGCCGCGAGCGCGGGCGTCGCCTACAAATGACGGCGCGCGCGAGCGTCGCCTTTGTGACGGCGCGCGCGGGCGTCGCCTCTGTAGCGGCGACGCCCGGCGCGCGTTCCCGATTGCTTCAGGCGACGGCTTTGGCGACCAGGTCGCCGACCTGCGACGTCGAGTAGCCCATCTTCCCGGCCTGCATCGACTTCAGCTCTTTCGAGACGACGTGGGCGATGGCCGCGTCGACGCGCGTCGCCGCCTCGGTCTCGCCGAGATGCGCCAGCAGCATCTGCGCCGCCGCGATCGCGGCCATGGGATTGATGACGCCCTGGCCGGTGTACTTCGGTGCCGAGCCGCCGATCGGCTCGAACATCGAGACCGTCTCGGGGTTGATGTTGCCGCCGGCCGCGATGCCCATGCCGCCCTGAATCATGGCGCCGAGGTCGGTGATGATGTCGCCGAACATGTTGTCGGTGACGATGACGTCGAACCACTCCGGGTTCTTCACCATCCACATGCAGGTGGCGTCGACGTGCGCGTAGTCGCGCTTGATGTCGGTGTAGTCGGCTTGGCCGACCTCGTTGAACGCGCGCTCCCAGAGATCGAAGGCGTAGGTCAGCACGTTGGTCTTGCCGCACAGGGTGAGGGTTTTCCGACGATCGCGCTTGCGCGTGTAGTCGAAGGCGTAGCGCAGGCAGCGCTCGACGCCCTTCCGGGTGTTGATCGACTCCTGGACGGCGACCTCGTCGGGGGTGCCGCGCTTCAGCGTGCCACCGGCGCCGGCGTAGAGGCCTTCGGTGTTCTCGCGGACGACGACGAAGTCGATCTCGGCGGGACCTTTGTCCTTGAGCGGCGTGTCGACGCCTTCATAGAGCTTCACCGGGCGGAGGTTGATGTAGAGGTCGAGCTCGAAGCGCAGCTTGAGCAGGATGCCTTTCTCGAGGATGCCGGGCTTCACGTCGGGGTGGCCGATGGCGCCGAGCAGGATGGCGTCGAACTTCCCGAGGTCGCTCACGGCGCTTTCGGGGAGGACCTCACCCGTTCGGAGGTACCGATCGCCGCCGAAGTCGAAGTTGGTGGTCTCGTAGGTGAATCCCGCGCGCTTCGCAGCCGCGTCGAACACTTTGACGGCCTCGGCCGTGACTTCGGGGCCGGTGCCGTCCCCGGGAATGACTGCGATCTTGTACACGTGACCTCCTTGGAATGGTGGCGCGGGCGCGCCGAACGGTAGCGGCGGATACTATCCCACGGGACGAAGTCGACAAGCGCGCGGCGGGTTAGCGCCGGCGCCGTGTCGGCGGCCGCCGCGGGGCGCCGGTCGGCGCGGCGCGCATGCCGTTCTCGAGCTCGTCGACGGTGCGCGGCCAGTCGTCGTGGAGGAGCCGTGACAGCGAACGATCGGCGAGCAGTCTGCCGCCGGTCTGACAGCGCGCGCAGTAGTTGGTTTCGTTCTCGGCGTGGACGATGCGTTGCACCGGCGTGCCGCAGTCGGGGCAGGGGAGGCGATAGCGGCCGTGCACGGCCATCTCCGGGCGGAACGCGGTGACCTTTTCGGGGAAGCCCTTCTCGGCTTCGCGCCGGAGGCGATCGGTCCATTCGCGGAGCACCGCCTGGCAGGCGTCGAACAGACGCGCCATCTCGGCCTCGTCGAGCTGGTCGTTCAAGCGCACGGGCGAGAGGCGGGCGCGGTGCAGGATTTCGTCGGAGTACGCGTTGCCGATCCCGCTCAGGATGCGGGGGTCGGTGAGCGTGCGCTTGAGGGTGTGGCGCTCGCGGGTGAAGACCGCCGCGAACGTCTCCAGATCGAGATCGGGGTCGAGGACTTCGAGCCCGACCGGCGCGAGCGCCTCCACCGCCGCGGCGCCGCGCACGAGGTGCAGGGCGGCGCGCTTCTTCGAGCCGGCTTCGGTGAGCAACAACGTTCCCGCCGAGAAGTCGAAGGCCGCCAGGCCGAGCTTCCCGGGCAGCGTGGTGCCGGGCTCACGCCACCGAAATCGTCCCGCGATCATCAGGTGCACCACGAGAAAGAGGTCATCCTCGAGCGCCAGGGCGATGCGCTTCCCGTGTCGACTTATGCCGAGCACGCGTTTCCCCGTGACGGTCGCGAGCGGCGGATCGACCGTGCGGAGCAGGAACGGGCTCGCCAGGCGGATCTTCTCGAGCACCGCGCCGACGATCCGCGCCTCCAGCGCCTCGACGTAGACGACGACGTCGGGAAGCTCGGGCATGCCCCGATGTTAGCCGCGGCCGTCGCGTTTGCCGAGATCGACGGTGGCCGCGCTGGGCCGGGCGGCGGCGGCCGTGAGCGCGGCCAGCGCACCGGCCGCGTCGGGGACGACGGTGAGCAGGTCGCGGTAGGCGGGTTTCACGAGCGCGC
>Ga0163144_10024795_pt1 | contig 11749 bp, 12 predicted proteins | sample OliLak19BULKMAT1_FD_123175 | JGI IMG/M metagenome (GOLD analysis project Ga0163144, IMG submission 123175) | Freshwater microbial mat bacterial communities from Lake Vanda, McMurdo Dry Valleys, Antarctica - Oligotrophic Lake LV.19.BULKMAT1 | ecosystem: Environmental > Aquatic > Freshwater >... | reverse complement strand
TCCGTAACGAGATAAGTAATTTAAGGTTAATGGTTAATTTAAAAAACCCCGCCGATGACGGGGTTTTTTTTATATAATAAAACGTTACAGGCTACTCGGCTAGTTACTGCACGACTACTATTTGAACCATGTAACCATGCAACCATGACGAGATTTTTTATCGTTGTTTTATTCATAATTCTTGCTTCATGCTTCATAATTCCCGCGTATGCCTTTGAGTCTTCGGTTCCAAACAATAAATTTGGCATACATCTCGCAACCCCAAGCAAAGAAGAACTAGATAGCGCCGCGAAGCTTGTGAACACACATGGTGGTAGCTGGGGTTACGTAACGGTTGTGATTCAGGACAATGATCGTAACAAGGTAAAGTGGCAGGAAGCATTCGAGCGTATGAGGGAGATACGGCTTATCCCTATTGTTAGATTGGCAACATCTCCTGTTGGTAGTTACTGGGCAAAACCTACCGAAAAAGAAATTAAAAACTGGGTGTCGTTTTTAAATTCATTACGCTGGGTAACAAAGGACAGGTACGTTGTTCTGTTCAACGAGCCCAATCATAGTCAGGAGTGGGGAGGAGAGCTTAATCCAGAAGAGTATGCGAGACTGAGTTACGAATATGCAAAATCGCTCAAATCTTCGAATCCTGACTACTTCATCATGCTTGCGGGCCTCGACCTAGCCGCAGCTTCAAACGGAGTTGATTTAGATGCTTACAGCTACATTTCACGAATGTATCAAGAAAAAAAAGAACTGAAGGACGTTGTTGATGGTCTGAGTTCACATTCATATCCTAACCCGGGATTTCACGGAAGTCCGTATGACTCTGGGCGCACATCAATCAGAGGATACGAATGGGAGTTGAGCGTTCTTAAGGAGCTTGGTGTAACGAAAGATCTGCCTGTGTTTATTACCGAGACGGGGTGGGTTCATGGCGGAACTGACTCGGACGAAATCGCAGGTTACTTCAGAACAGCCTTTGAAATCTGGCAGCTTGACGATCGTGTGCGAGCGATTACACCGTTTATCTTAAGTTATCAGGGAGAACCTTTTCTAGGATTTTCCTGGAAGAAGTTGAATACTGAAGAATTTTACAGTCATTATTATGAGGTTGAGGCGATGCCAAAGGTCTCTGGGAGTCCATCGCAGATCCAGAAGGGAAGAGTTGTTGCGGAGCTCCCCAAGGATTTACTTGCTCAGTCCACGTATCATTTTCAGGTCAAACTTCGTAACGACGGACAGGCGGTCTGGACAGGTCAAGATGGTTACAGGTTACAAGTTACAAATTATAAGTTACAAGACATTGAGTATTTTTTTGCAAACATTGACGGTGTAAAACCTGGAGAAGAAAGAGACGTTGATCTTTATATTAAGACCTCAGAACAGGTCGGTCCTCGACAGTTGAAGATAGGCTTGTATAAAAAAGATGAGAGGATTCTTGATGAAACTGGGTGGATATTTCAGGTATTACCTCTTCCTAGTCTTAATGTAAAAATCTCATTAGTTCCTCGCATCCGCTCAGAAAAAAATCGTGAATTTGAGGTTCAGATATTTAACGACAAGCAAGAGTTAGTGTTCAAGCAAAAAGGTCTTAAGAGGGAAAACGGCGAACTCATACTTCCTGAGGTTAAGAATGTGTACCTTAAGGGAACGTTTCGTGTAGTTGTTTTATCCCGTCACTATCTTCCAAGGCAGACATTTGTGAGGTTTGAGAATGGGCAGAATAAAGCCAATATGAAGGCTTTATTACCGTTGGATTTTTATCCAGATGGAGCATTTACGTGGAAAGATGTTTGGGAGCTGACGAGAAATCCGCAACTACTTAATATTCTTCTTCCCTGAGCGCCACTTAACCTTAGTCAAGATTGGTGCAAAAACATCATCCTTTATCGAGATAGAGAGACTTTTCAGCTCTTTTGAACTAGGACTTCGTCTTTGGAATGAGACAAAAGATAGATCTGTAATTATTGCGATAGGGGTGGACTCATCGCCTTCGCCCATTGTCATAACGGCTGATGCGCCAAGCCCCTCATATATACTGGATCGAGTTACGCGCATACGATAGTTAAATAAATCCCTCCTACCTACATAATTATTTAGAGCCGAGAAACCGCTGTATGCGAGCGTTGTTCCAACGGTGCCCCAACGGAGTGGTGTAGTTTTACTGTCAACAATAATTACACCAACGTCTTTTAGTCCGTGTTTTCGTGTGAGATGTTCTCGGACAGCGTTTGCGGTCTTCTGACTGTTGCGTGGCCATAAAATGTATCTTCCGTTACCATTTGATTCGTCGATTCCTGCAGAAGCAATTATGGTTCCGTTCTTTATGGTTATGTGGAAGCCATATTTATTCAGCTCCTTGGGTAAAAAATAGTCCGCCTCTTTTTCTACCAGACTGTCTTTAATCGATTTGTTTGCTGGAACCACACTTCCTTCACAGATCGAAACCACTTTGGACGTAATGGCAACCACCGACCGCTCATTAAGCTTGGTTATATAACGGTCAAGAATTTTGAATAGGTCATTATCCCTTGAAGTGATTTTATGAGTTTTAATTGCCGTTACTTTCATGTGCTAGTACCTCTGAAAGATATTGTACACGCTCTCGCGTATTTTTGGCTTTGGAAAAAAAACTACCGGGACAGATGAAGTCGGGTAGATATTTTTGTCTAAATATTATTTTCAATGATTCATCGTTGACTCCTCCGTCAAGAAATATTTTGTTCTTATAGTTCGCAAGTCTTAGTTGTTCAATTTTATTGAGCGTATTTGATAAAAAAGGACTTCCCTGAGGGCCAGGATTAACTGACATTATCTGTATATTTTCCATGCTCACAAGATCGTATGACTGTTTTATAGTATCGACCGAGTCTTGCGGATTAAGTACAAGACCCAGTTTGTAGGTGCCAAATTTTTCTAAAAACATCTTTGGAGGGGGTTTGGAGGCGTGGTGAATAAAAATAACCCCGATTTTTAGCTCTTGTACACGTTGATTGATTATATCTAAGGCTCTCTGATAGTCCGATGTCATTAAATGAATATCAAACATTTCCGAACTGTGGGGGACAAGCGACCTAAGCAACTCTGAGATAGGTGGAGTAGTAAACTTGACAAACCGCCCGTCGGCAAAATCGATCTGAAATCTGCTGTAGAAAGGCGCCAGACGGTCTAGCTGAGTTTCAAGGTCCGCTATTTTCTCTACGTCTATAGAAGGTATTACCTGCATCTTAACATTGTAGTGTATAAATATTTGATGTATATCTAGATATATGGATAGTTTATTGCAGTACTACCTCGGGTTTTCTCATTTTTTGGGAATAGGGCCGATTAAGTTCGACGCGCTACTTAAGAGCTTTGATGTAAAAAGCGCCTATGAGCTGTCTGAAGCTGGCCTAGCGGCCATTGTGGGACCACAGACGAGCAGAAAGTTCGTTGAGTTTAGATCTAAATTTGATTCGATTAAAAAGCTGGATGAGCTAAGAGCTAAGAAGATTGAGGCAATAACTCGAGCAGACTCAAGATATCCAAACGAGCTAAAAAACCTTAGTGACTCTCCAATTTGTCTTTATGTGAAGGGGAATAGTGAGCTATTGCGGCAGGAAGGACTGTTTAATTTTGCGGTTGTTGGTACTAGAAAAGCTTCTCAGTACGGGCTAAAGATAACTCGAGAGGTTGTTGTAGAGTTTTACCGACGTAACCCAGACACCTGTATAGTTTCGGGCCTTGCGTATGGAGTCGACGCAGTCGCTCATGAGACGGCTCTTGAGATGGGTGGAGCAACTGTTGCATTCTTGGGCTGTGGGGTTGACATCATCTATCCATACGGCAACAAGCGACTTTATGAAAGAATTATCGCGCAAGGCGGTGCGATAGTTTCGGAGTTTCCACCGACCCAAACCGTTGTTCCTGGTTTATTTATAGCGAGAAACAGGCTAATATCAGGTCTTTCAAAAGGAGTTTTAATTATTGAGGGCTCAAAAACTTCTGGATCGTTGATAACGGCTAGGTATGCGGCCGAACAAGGTAAAGACGTTTTTGCGCTCCCAGGACAGATTAGTAGCCCAACATCCGAAGCTTCCCACATCCTCATCAAAGAAGGAGCGATTATTGTTACGTCGGTGGGTGATATTTGCGATTACTACGGTTTCGGCATGGGTTTACCAATTAAAGATGGGGCTGGTGTTGAGCTTTCGGATGAAGGCCGAGAGCTTTATAAATATTTAGACGCCTCTCCAAGGTTACTGGACGAAATCGTAAAGGAGCTTAAGATGCCTGCTCAGAAGGTGTTAGCTGTGCTTTCTAGCCTCGAACTGGACGGAGTTATAGAGAGGAGACTTGACGAGAGATACGGCGCTAAGGCTGTTCACAGAGTATAATTAATCATGGTATTGCAGATATACACCGATGGTGGCTCCAAAGGTAATCCAGGCCCAGCATCAATAGGGGTGGCTTACTTCCTAAATGGAGTCAAGGTTGACACCTACAGAGAAGATATTGGTCACGCAACTAACAACGAGGCAGAGTACACCGCGCTGGTAAGAGCGCTTGAATTAGTCCAAAGTCGTAAAGTCCATAAAGTCCATAAAGTTGATAAGATCCAGGTTTTTAGCGACTCGAGGCTGATGGTAAATCAGGTAAACGGCATTTTTAAGGTTAAAGAAGCTCGACTCCGTGAGTTTATTTTTAAGATTAGATCTTTAGAAACGGAGATTGGGCTACCAATTTCTTACAAGGATATTCCTAGAGAGCAAAATACTGTGGCAGACGATTTGGTTAACAACAAGGTTTCATAAAATATGAATGATAGATTTGAGTTTCTTTCTTACTCAATAGATAAAACCGACCATTCCTGCCGATTCAAGTACAAGTCGATGCATAACGGCGTCGAGCATCTCTATACAGAACTTCTTAAGTTGCCAAAAAAGCCGACCAGATCAGAAATTCCTTCGGAGCTCGTGGAAAAAGTTCTTGGCTATCTTCACCTCGCGATTGGTGTCAGTTACTACAAAATTTTTGCACAGGAAGAGGTGGTTCTCAGATCTTCGTTAACTCAAACAGAATCTGAGTTCTTTACCAAACTTTACAAAAAAGGATTGGGCGAGTTTTATTTTGTTAATAATCTAGATATTGGTAAGTCACCTCAGTTTCCGGCCGAAAATAAAAAAGCTGAGGAGCCGTTTGTGCTTGGAAAAGCTACCGATAACGTTCTTGTGGGTCTTGGAGGAGGAAAGGACTCAATCGTTACTCTAGAGTCATTAAAAGAGCAAGGATTCAGCCCTACAGCCTTCGCAATAGAAGTAGGATACGAGAATGTGATTACCGACTCGGTAATAGAGGCTGCTGGTGTTCCAGTACTGAAGGTAAAAAGAATCCTTGATGAACAGTTATTAAGTCCTATTCCCGACTCCTACAATGGCCACGTACCGGTCTCCGCTATTTATTCGCTGATTGGATATCTTCTTGCGCTACTGTACGACTTTTCCTATGTTGTTGTTGGGAATGAGCACAGCAGTAACTTTGGCAATATTTCATATCAGTCCGTTGAGATAAATCATCAATGGAGCAAGTCCATTGAGTACGAGAAAGAGTTTCAGAACCTGTGCAGAACGCACCTCAGCGAGGACATAACTTATTTTTCATTAATGAGGCCATTTTACGAGATAAGAATCGTCCAGCAGTTTATGAAATATCCGCAGTATTTTGCGAAGTTTTCTAGCTGTAACAGAGCGTTTAAGATTCTCCCGATTCCTCAGAATCGCAGATCCCGACTTTACGTCGGGAAGAATCCAAGCAGCGCACTATGGTGTGGAGAATGTGCGAAGTGCGTATTTGTATTTACGCTTTTTTCGGCATATCTAAAACCGGAAGAGATCGTAAAGGTTTTTGGACAGAATCTGTATGAAAATGAGAAGTTGCTGGCACTTTTCAAGGATGTTCTTGGCGTCGGAAATATGAAGCCTTTTGACTGTGTGGGAACCTTCGATGAGGCTAAAGTAGCGTTTGAGATGGCAGGGGAACGGTATTCACAGACAAAGATTTATCAACATATCGGGCCCTTAATTAAGGCGACTAACGACCAAAAAAAAGAAGTATTTCGAACCGTTATTAATGACACAGTTCCACATCAGTTTCGATTTAGTGGTATGAGCAGTGCATTAATTGTTGGGTACGGTAAAGAAGGTAAAGCTGCGGAGCAGTACCTGCACAAAAAGTACCCAAATATAAAGGTTGCTATAGCCGATGAAAAAACTCATCCTGACAACTTTAATAAGCAGGAAGAGTTTGATATAGCAGTACGGAGTCCTGGAGTTTCTAAACAGAAAATTAAAATCTACAGCACATCCGGAACTAATTTATTTTTCTCCCAAACGAAACAAATGGTCATTGGAGTGACAGGAACCAAAGGGAAGAGTACGGTCGCAACCCTAATCGGTCATATTCTTAAAAATGCAGGTAAAAAAGTAAAGGTTTTGGGTAACATTGGAGAGCCACCAATACAGGAGCTACTGAGTGAACAACCTTCAAATCTTGTCTATGTGGCAGAACTTTCAAGCTATCAGCTTGACGATCTTGACTACTCTCCTGACATTGCGGTAGTTACTTCTCTATACAACGATCATCTAGATTACCATCTTACTCCGGTCGACTACAGTAAGGCAAAACAGAGGATTGTGCAGTACCAAAACAAAGGCGATCTATATATTTACAACGGCTCTTTTAAAGAGCTGGCAGACTGGACAAAGAAGACCAAAGCAAGATCCAAGGTCTATGATAAGGATCTTATACTGGACCCCGATAAGGTGCAGTTAAAGGGGAGTCATAACATTGACAATATGAATGCGGCAGTTACGGTCTGTCGAGAACTGGGACTCACCGATGACCAGATTATAGAAGGACTGAAGACCTACAAACCACTACCTCATAGACTTGAGAACGTAGGAATGTACAAAGACATTACCTTCTACGACGATGCGATAGCGGTAATTCCAGAAGCGACCATTGCAGCACTTAAGACACTGGAAAATGTCGAGACCCTTTTACTGGGGGGAACAGATAGAGGATATGATTTTACAGAGTTGGAGAAACTAATCAAAGAAAAAGGTGTGCGTAACTTAGTTTTGTTTCCCGATACCGGTAAGAAAATGTTTGTAAATAGTAGGGGAGATTTTAATGTTTTGGAAACCGAAAATATGAAGGATGCGGTTGCTTTCGCGTATCAATACACGAAAGCAGGATCTATCTGTTTGTTATCAACCGCCTCTCCAAGCTACAAGCTGTGGAAAAATTTTGAGGAGAAGGGGAACGAGTTTCAGAAATTTGTTAAGGAGTTGGGATCAAAATAACTACTCATCAAGCATCTGCGCTCTTTTAATGTATTTTTCATCCTGTTTCATCGGAGTTTCAAGGAAAGCATCAACGAGCGACCGAGCCTCGTCAAAGGTAAGATAGTCGGAAGCAAGGCACAGAACGTTCATATGATCGTTTGCACGACCATGTTCGACCTGCTTAACCGAGTCGCAGAGGCCAGCACGTACCCCTTTTACGCGATTTGTCGCTACGCTCATTCCTATTCCTGATCCGCAGACCGCAACTCCAAAAAATTCATTTGGGTTCTGCGCTACTGCTAAAGCAACTTTTTTACCAAACACCGGGAAGTTATCGAGCGCTTCGTAGGTATAGTTACCCATATCCTCAACACGAATATTCTTCTCCTGAAGATATTCCATCAATCTATTTTTTAGTTCAAATCCTCGGTGATCGGCTCCGATGAAGATGGTCATACCGTTAGTATATAGAATTTAGTACGTAGTATGTAGCATAACCTCATGTACACTGACTCAGTGTACAAATGGCTACATGGATAGATGGTTGAATGGGGCTGTATAATAGGGTATGAAAAAACTGAAGATTGTGTATTTTGGGACTCCTGATTTTTCTGCACAGCTATTAAAAAAATTAGTAGAGGCAAAGGATCTACCAATTGAGATAGTCGGAGTCGTTACTCAACCCGATAAAAAGGTGGGTAGAAAGCAAGTAGTGACGCCTTCACCGGTTAAGACAGCCGCGACTGAGTTCGGAATACCTCTTAATCCAGATCCAAAATCGGCTGATTTAGCGTTGCTATTTGCTTTTGGCGAGATTATATCCAAGGACGTACTTTCGCAGCCAAAGCATGGATTTTGGAACGTACACCCTTCGTTGCTTCCAAAGTACAGAGGCCCGTCTCCAGTCGCAGAGCCTTTGCTGCGGGACGACAAAGAAACCGGAGTCAGCATTATGAAGATGGATGAAGAACTTGATCACGGTCCAATAATTGCCCAGCAAAAAAGATTTATTTTTCCTTTAGATCGACGAGATCAACTAACAGAGCGCTTGGTAGCGCTCTCATTCGATATGTTGAAGGAGCTGTTCGGAAAATATGCGGGAAATATTGAGTCTGTTCCAATGACAGAGCAGGATCATTCTAAGGCCACCTACACAAAGAAATTAACAAAACAAGACGGATTCATAGAAATTTCAGAACTAAGAACTGAGAACTTAGAACTTATGCATGAAATTTTTAACAAATTTCGTGCATATTGTCCTTGGCCTGGAATCTGGACCCGCCTTCGTCTACCGACTATGGCGAGGCAAGCCCGCTCACCATTGACGACTATGGCGAGGCAAGCCCGCTCACCATTGACGACTATGGCGAGGCAAGCCCGCTCACCATTGACGACTATGGCGAGGCAAGCCCCTGTTGAAAAACGACTCAAGATTACAAAGATTCATTGGGAGAATGAAAAAATCGCGATTAAGAAGGTGCAACTAGAAGGAAAGACTGAGGTTGAGTTTGAAGCCTTTAGATTGTCATATCCTGCCATACTATAACTTATGGTCGAAAGAACACAGCCTACAAATAATGATTTTTTAGGGATGATGCTAGCCCGTGGGGAATGTCGAAAATATAAAGAGATATTTTCGCCGCATTCGAAGGTAGGAAACCGGCTGAAGTAGCTATGTCAATCTGCACAGGCATGTGCGATATTCAGAGAGAATGTTTATTCTATGCAGAAGATACACAAGAAAGACATGGGGTATGGGGAGGTGTTCTTTTTAGTTCAAGAAACCTTCAGGCAAAGATAGATGAGGCAAGAAGAAAGTTAGATCTTAAAGAAGCTTCCCACAATGAAGGCGAAAACCGCTGACACACCTCCTAGCAAAATAACCTCTCCTACCGATCTAATAAATGTGTGCTTGGTTACCTTCCATCTTAAAAATCCAAGAAGAGACAGAGCGCTAAATGTGAATAAGCAAGACAGTAAGAAAAGACTGCTCATTTTGCTCATAAATATGTACGGAATTAGCGGAATAAAACCAAATACAGTAAAGGAGAAAAATGTTGCGAGGGCTGTATGAACAGGGTTTTCTCCGCGTGGATCGGGTAGTTCTAGTTCATGATTCATCATAAAGTCTGCGTAGTATTCTGGATTTTTTTCATAAAGAGACACAATCGACTCCGCATCTGCTTTACTAAAGCCCTTATTCATGAGTATTGCAATTGACTCTTCCCGCTCGAGCTTGGGGTGGTTTGCGATTTCGTACACTTCTTTTTTTCGTTCCAAATCATATAGATCCTTTTCGGATCTAAGTGAAAGAAAACTGCTCAGCCCCATCGACGCCCCATCAGCAGCAAGATTGGCAAGACCAAACAGAATAACTACGACTAAGGGATAGGTAGTTGTCATCTGCTGTGCCCCAGCAAATCCCGCCACAACGGCGAAGGTGGTTACGATTCCATCGCTTCCTCCGTACACAATTTCTTTCAGGTGGGTAGACAAAGGAGACCTTCGGTGTTCTTTATCAAGATGCTCTTGGAGTTTTGATTTTGCCATGATTAATTATACGTTCAAATTTTGTTTAGAGCAATCTGATCCCTAAGATGCTTCATGTATCTTTCCAATGTGAATACATTGTGAAATGTCGCTATAGAATAGCCCAAAAGCTCACGTTGTTTGAAAAGATGATGGAGGTACGACTTGGTGAAATTAGAGCATGCCCAACAGTCGCAAGACTCATCAATCTTTTCAAAATTATCGATATACGCAGATTTATTAATGTCAATTTCATAGGTTTTATGAACGTTCCATTGATAAATTCTTCCTATCCTAGCAATCCGCGTTGGATCCACGCAGTCAAAGGTGTCGATGCCGTATGAAATAAGATCTCTCAGATCATCGATCTGACCAATTCCAAGAAGATGTACTGGTTTATCGTTAGGAAGATACGGCGCGCACCACTCCACCTGTTTTCGCATCTCTTCTTTCGTTTCGCCAACCGACACTCCTCCGATTGCGATACCATCGACCTGTTGTTTAGACACAAACTCGGCAGATTTTTTGCGCAGATCTTCATACTGCCCCCCCTGAATAATTCCGTATAGGTATTGTTTGGAACCTGTAACTTGTAACTTGTAACTCGCAACTTCTTTAATACATCTTAACAGCCATTCATGCGTACGAGTCATCGCCTTCTCAGTATATTCATGGGTTGCATTGAGATACGTGCATTCGTCAAATGCCATCATAAGGTCTGCACCTATTTCTTGTTGAAATCTCATGGAGCTTTCTGGACTGAACTCTATCAATTCCCCATCATATATCGATCTAAACTTAACTCCATCCTCAGAGATCTTAACCAATAATGGTTCTTCATTTGTATCTCCTCTCAATTTACTCGTTCTCCGTTCATTTTGTCCAGGCCTGCCTCCGCTACGCTTCGGCGAGGCGAGGGAAAAGACCTGAAAACCTCCAGAGTCTGACATTAAGGGCGTTGGAAGCTTCGAGTAGTTATGAATCCCGCCAGCATTTTTTATTATGTCTGAACCAGGATGAGTGACGAGATGATAGGTGTTAACAAACATTAGCTGGACATTCATCTGAGGAATCATCTCCGGGGTTATTCCTTTGAGCGTTCCTTTTGTGGCGCAGGGTACGAAAGTGGGAGTTTGAATTTCTCCGTGAGAGGTTTTGATTGTCCCAATGCGTGCTTTTGATTTTGTAGATTGATGACTAACCTTGAAAAAAGACATTCTTGAAGTATATTACAAATTATTTAATAAGACGGGTGAAACGAGTAAAACGGGTTGATTAATAATTAAATATTTAATATTTAACCCAGAAATAAACTCGCTAAACTCGTTTCACTCGAAATAATAAATAAGAAGTAATGAAGATTATTTATACTTGGATCGGATCTGGAAGAGGAAGTATCCGCCAATTACTGCGTTTAAGACTGCTCCGATTAGGTTTAGTGCGACTACAGTACCGACTACCGAGACTATGGAAGAATAGAAAAGAAGAGTCCAGCCTGACTTTTTTCTTTTAAACAGTCCGGGAAGAGCCATTGCTTGAAGCACTAGAGCAACAAGACTAAAGACGGTTCCAACGGTAAACGATGCTCCGTTTGCTCCACCCATAACTGCGAATGGTGCTACGAGTGCGCCTAGTCCAAGGGCTATGAGTAGTACTGGTAATGCTAAAACTAAAAGCACAAGGGTAATCCAAGGTCCAAATGCTACGATAAATTCCTTTACACCTTCAGGAAGTTGAAAAGGTGCCTTTTTTACAAAATATCCGTCAAGAGTTACTTCAAGGTTAGATAGCGAAGCAGTCGCAGGAGACTTTGATGATGCCATTAGCTTTATCATAAATTACACATATATAGTTGTCAAGGGGATTATTCTATAACCAGATATGTAGTTAGTAATTTA
>Ga0163144_10024794_pt1 | contig 11750 bp, 13 predicted proteins | sample OliLak19BULKMAT1_FD_123175 | JGI IMG/M metagenome (GOLD analysis project Ga0163144, IMG submission 123175) | Freshwater microbial mat bacterial communities from Lake Vanda, McMurdo Dry Valleys, Antarctica - Oligotrophic Lake LV.19.BULKMAT1 | ecosystem: Environmental > Aquatic > Freshwater >... | reverse complement strand
CCGCGGGCAGCGGGCGCCCGCGGGCAGCGGGCGGCGGCGGGCGGCGGGCGGCGGCGGGCGATCGGGGGGGGGTCGGCGAGCGCCCGCGGCGGCGAGTTGCCCGCGCCCGAGCGCGGCGGCGCCCGAGGCGGCGGGCGAGCGCCGAGCGCCCACGCTCGCCGGCGACTCAGGCCGCGGAGGTCGCGCTCAGCGGATCTGGCGTCTCGCCGATGTGCCCCAGTCCGCGCGGTTTGGATGAGAAGAAGTAGGCGATCGAGCCGACCACGATGACCGAGAAGACGCTGATGACTCGGTCCAGGAGGGCGATGGCGGTGGCCTCGGGGAGGGGCACGCCGTACGCCACGGTGAGCACGCCGACGACGCCCGCCTCGACGATGCCCAGACCGGCCGGACTCAGCGGCACGGCGGTGAGGAGCGACGCGATGAGGGCCACGAACACGGCGCCGGACAGGCCCAGCGTGACGTCCTCGAAGCCGAGGGCCTGGACCACGAGGTACAGGCGCAGCGACTCGGTCATCCAGATCGTCCCGGTCAGGGCGCCCAGGACGGGGAGCTGGCGCGCCTTGAGGGCCCCGAACACGCCCTGCTCGAAGCGGTCGTACAGCTCCAGCACGCCGTGCGGCAGGAACGACAGGGCGACGATGATCCGCCGCCCGAAGTTGCGCATCGTCAGCAGCCCGACGGCCAGGACCACGACGACAACCACGCCGATGCCGAACACGACCTGGATGGCCGGCGGCAACCCGTCTCGGAACGACCAATACCCGGCCGCGATACCAAGGATCGCGATGCCGAAGAGGTCAAGCACGCGCTCGATGAAGACCGTCCCGAAGGTGCGGGACAGGGACGCCACGGAGTTGATCTTGAGCAGGTAGGCGCGATACACGTCGCCGAGCTTGGCCGGGACCACGCAGTTGACCAACCACGACAGCAGGATGATCTCGGTCGAGTCCTTGACGCCGATGCGCAGCCCCGTGCCGCGCAGGAGCACGGCCCAGCGCAGGCCGCGCAACGGGAAGCCGGCATAGAACACGGCGAAGGCCGCCAGGATGAGCCACGGGTTGGCGGCCAGGATGAGTCCCGGCACCTTGGCCAGCGCCTCGCCGTTGAGCGCGACGAAGAACCCGATGATGACCAACGGGATGGCGATCGAGATGATCGTCCGTGGCTGGCGCAGGCGCCGGGCCAGGGACATCTGCTCGGCGTCGGGAACGCGCTCTTCCTCCATGGGCGCCGACGATAGCGCCTCGTCGGCCACGTCGCCCACGGGCCGGAGGTCCTGCCCGCCCGCTGGACCGCTCACGACGGCCGTGTCGGTCGGACGCGACCGCGACCGCGCAGCGCCTGCACGGCCTTGGCCACCGGCGTCCACAGGCGGACCGCGTACGTCGCGCGCCCGGCCACGATGGTCGCACCGGGCAACGCCGCGAGCAGCCCGGCCGGCGTGGACGGATCACCCTCGAGCGAGGTGTAGGCGACCCCCACCTCCAGCACGGAGTGCGCGTCCGACACGGCCACACCGGCCAACCCGTGCTCCCGGGCGAAGGCCGCCGCACGCTCATTGCCGCCCCCGACCAGCCGCGCGTTGTGGACCTCGACCCAGTCCACCTCGGCGGCCACCGCGACCATCCGGGGGTCGAGCAGCATGGAGCCGCGCGTGCGGTCGAACGGGTGCGGGATCCCGACCAGCCCACCCTGCTCACGGGCGGCGGCGATCGTCTCGGCGACGGACATGCCGGGCGGGATGGCCCGCTCCAGGAACGCGCAGATGAGGTCGCCCTCGCTGGTCTTGACCTCCTCGCCGACGATGACCGTCAGTGACTCGGGCGCTGCGTCGCGCGCGGCGAGCGCGCCATCGATCCGGTCGTGATCGGTGATGACGAGGTGGGTCAGGCCTCGATCCGCTGCGGCGCGGACCACATCACGGGGGCGCGACAGGCAATCGAAGCTGGCACTGGTGTGGCAGTGCAGATCGATGAACGCCCGCCCCGGCATGCGCGATGGGCCTAGATCGACTGCACGAGCGACTTCTTGAAGAAGTCGAAATGCTCGAGCGCGATGCCCGTGCCCAGGGCCACGCAGTCGAGCGGGTTCTCCGCGACGTGGCAGGGCACGCCGGTGACCTGGGTGAGGAGCTTGTCCACGTTGCGCAGCATCGCGCCCCCGCCGGACATGACCATGCCCTTGTCGATGATGTCGGACGACAGCTCCGGCGGGGTCTGCTCCAGGACCGAGCGGACCGCGGCGACCAGCTGCTGGAGGGGCGCCTCGATGGCCTCCATGACCTCCGACGAGGTGATCGGGATGGTCCGCGGCAGGCCCGCGATGAGGTCACGACCGCGGACCTCCATGGTCAGCTCGCGCTCCAGCGGCAGCGCAGTCCCGATCTGGATCTTGACGTCCTCTGCCGTCCGCTCACCGACCATGAGGTTGTACTTCTTGCGGATGTAGGTCGCGATGGACTCATCGAACTTGTTGCCACCGACCCGCAGCGAGCGCGACACGACGATGCCGCCCAGGGCGATGACGGCGATCTCCGAGGTGCCGCCGCCGATGTCGATGATCATGTTCCCGGACGGGCCGCTGATCGGAACGTTGGCGCCGATGGCGGCGGCCAGTGGCTCCTCGATGAGGAAGGCCTCCTTGGCCCCGGCCTTGAGCGCAGCGTCGCGCACGGCACGCTTCTCCACCGAGGTCACCCCGGCGGGGACGGAGATCATGACTTCCGGCCGGCTGAAGCCGATGCTGCCCTTGGTCGCCTTGCGGATGAAGAAGCGGAGCATCGCCTCGGTGATGACGTAGTCGGCGATGACCCCGTCCTTCATGGGCCGGATGGCCTGGATGTTGCCTGGCGTCCGCCCGATCATCTCGCGGGCTTCCTCGCCCACGGCCACGATCCGGTTGTCGTCGCTGACCGCGACGACCGACGGTTCGGTGATGACGATGCCCTTGCCCTTGACGTAGACGAGGACGTTGGCGGTGCCGAGGTCGATACCGATCTTCATGAGCTGGTCGCGTCGTTCCCTTCTGCCAGGCGTGCGATCCTGGCGCCGAGACCCAGGAACTTGCCATCGATGTTCTCATAGCCCCGGTGAACGTGGTGTGCACCATGGATCGTGGTCGTGCCCTCGGCGGCCAGGGCCGCCAGGATCAGGGAGGCGCCGGCGCGCAGGTCGCCGATCTCCACTTCGGCGCCACGCAACGGGGTCCGGCCGCGGATCGTCGCGTGATGCGGGTCCTGCAGGTCCACGTCGCCACCCATCCGGGCGACCTCGGCGAGCCACTCCAGGCGGTCCTCGAAGATGGCCTCGTGGACGTGCGAGGTGCCATGGGCCTGGGTCAGGAGCACACTGGTCGGCGGCTGCAGGTCCGTGGCCAGGCCCGGATACGGGGCCGTCTCCACGTCGCAGGCCCGGAAGCCGGTCCCGTGCAACGCCGTGCCATCCACTTCGATCGAGTCCGTGCCGCAGGCCACGCCGACGCCGGCCCGGCCCATGCACTCGATGAAGGCACCGAGGTGGTCGCACGGCGCGTTCTCCAGGGTGATCCGCCCACCGGTCACGGCCGCGGCGACGATGAACGTACCGGCCTCGATGCGGTCCGACACGACGCGGTGCTCCGCGCCGCGCAGGCGCTTGCGGCCCTCGACCTCGATGGTGTCGGGCTGGGTCCGCCGGACCGCCGCGCCCATGGCTACCAGGAAGGCGATGAGGTCGTCGACCTCCGGTTCCTGGGCAGCCGGCCGGATGGTGGTGCGGCCCTCGGCCAGGGTAGCCGCCAGGATCGCGTTCTCCGTGCCCATCACCGACACGAACGGGAAGGTGATCTCGGCGCCGCGCAGTCGTCCCGGCGCGACCGCGTAGTAGTAGCCGTTGCGGTATTCGATCTCGGCACCCAGCGCACGCATCGCCTCGACGTGCAGGTTCACCGGTCGCCGCCCGATGCGGTCGCCGCCCGGGTTACTGATGATCACCCGCCCGAAGCGGGTCAGGAGCGGTCCCAGGAGCATGAAGCTCGCGCGCATGCGCGCGGCCGCCTCCAGGGGCACGAACAGCCAGTCGACATCGCCGGCGGCGACCTCGTAGACGTTGGGCCCCGGATGGTCCACGACGACCCCGAGCTCGGTCAGGGTCTGGGCCATGACCCGGACATCCTCGATCTCGGGGACGTTGGTCAGGCGACAGCGCTCACCGGTGAGGACGGCCGCGGCCAGCAGCTTGAGCGCGGCGTTCTTGGCGCCACTGATCCGGACGGTCCCGGACAGGGGCCGACCGCCCTCCACCCGGAACACCTCCTGGGCGACGGGCTCCGGGGTGTACTCCCAGTGGAACGGTCGGGCGTCAGCCACGCAGTCCTATCCGCGCCGCCGCGGACCCTCCCGATGGCGTCGCTCGGCGACGCGGATACGCATCAGGGCCTGCTGGAGCTGGGCTCGCGCAGCCGACAGGTCCACGCCCTCGTGGTAGCCGCCCTCCAGAGCACGCTCCGCGTCTCGGCGAGCTTCCTGGGCACGCTCCAGGTCGATCTCGCTGGCCAGGTCGGCGGTCTCGGCCATGACCACGACCTTGTCCGGTCGGACCTGCAGGAAGCCACCGACGATGGCGAACGATTCCTCCTGGCCACCCTTGCGGATGCGCAGCTCGCCGACACCGAGCATCGACACGAGCGGCGCATGGTGCGGCAGCACCCCGAGCTCACCCTCGACGCCGGGCAGCACGACCGAATCGACCTCCTCCGAGTAGGCGAGCCGCTCCGGCGTGACGATCTCGAGCGTGAGGCTCATCGATCAGCCCGCCAGCTTGGCAGCGTTGGCGCGGACGTCCTCGACCGTGCCAGCCAGGAAGAAGGCCTGCTCAGGCAGCGTGTCCGTCTTGCCCTCGAGGATCTCCTTGAAGCTCGCGACGGTGTCCTTGATCGAGACGTACTCGCCGGGGCGCCCGGTGAAGACCTCGGCCACGAAGAACGGCTGGCTGGCGAAGCGCTGCAGGCGGCGAGCCCGGGCGACGGTCGCCTTGTCGTCCTCGGACAGCTCATCGACGCCAAGGATCGCGATGATGTCCTGCAGGTCGCGGTAGCGCTGCAGGACACGCTTCGTCTCCTGGGCCACGTCATAGTGCTCGGCGCCGACGACGTTGGGGTCCAGGACGCGCGAGGTCGAGGTCAGCGGATCCACGGCGGGGTAGATCCCGATCTCGGCGATGCTCCGCTCCAGGCGGATGGTCGAGTCGAGATGGGCGAACGTGGTCGCGGGCGCCGGGTCGGTGTAGTCGTCCGCGGGCACGAAGACGGCCTGGAGGCTCGTGATGGAACCCTTCTTGGTCGACGCGATGCGCTCCTGGAGGCCGGCCATCTCGGTGGCGAGGTTCGGCTGGTAGCCGACCGCCGACGGCATGCGCCCGAGCAGCGCAGAGACCTCGGAACCGGCCTGGGTGAAGCGGAAGATGTTGTCGATGAACAGGAGGACATCGCGGCCCTCCTCGTCGCGGAAGTACTCGGCCATGGTCAGGGCGGTCAGGGCGACACGCTGGCGGGCGCCGGGCGGCTCGTTCATCTGGCCGAAGGCGAAGGCCGTCTTGGCCAGGACGCCCGATTCGGTCATCTCGGCGATGAGGTCGTTGCCCTCGCGGCTGCGCTCGCCGACCCCGGCGAACACGGAATAGCCCGAGTGCTCCTGGGCGACGTTGCGGATCAGCTCCTGGATGATGACCGTCTTGCCTACGCCGGCGCCACCGAAGATGCCGATCTTGCCGCCCTTCTTGAACGGGCAGATGAGGTCGATGATCTTCAGACCGGTCTCGAACACCTCGACCTCGGTCGAGAGCTGGTCGAACGCCGGGGCCGAGCGGTGGATCGGCAGGTGGACTTCCGCATCGACCGGGCCCTTGTTGTCGATCGGGCGACCGAGCACGTCGAAGACGCGGCCCAGGGTCGCCTCACCGACCGGTACCGTGATCGGCGCGCCGGTGTCGAGCACCGGGACGCCGCGGGCGAGGCCGTCGGTCGTGGTCATCGCCACCGAACGGACCCAGTTGTTGCCGAGGTGCTGCTGGACCTCGCACACGAGCGAATCCTGGCCCTCGCGCTGGATCTCGACGGCGTTGAGGATGGCCGGCAGCTGGCCGGCGGGGAATTCGATGTCGACGACGGGTCCGGTGATCTGGATGACCCGTCCGGTCGCGGTCGGAGCGGCGGTCGGCATAAGGGGATGGCCTCCTGTCAGCGGGCGTTGGCGCCCGACGCGATCTCGATCATCTCGCGCGTGATGTTGGACTGTCGGACCTTGTTGTACGAGAGGGTCAGGTCCTCGATGAGCTCTTCGGCGTTCTCGGTCGCGTTCTTCATCGCGACCATCCGGCTGGATTCTTCGCTCGCCTTCGACTCCAGGACTGCCTGGAACAGGCGCGTGGCAACGTAGCGGGGCAGCAGCTGCCGGAGCACCGTGGACGCATCCGGCTCGAAGATGAACTGGTTGCCGGGGATCCCGGCGTCGGCATCACTGGCCGGCTCGATGGGCAGCAGCCGGAACGATTCGGGCCGCTGCGTGAGGGTGGAGACGAACCGGCTGTAGACGATATCCACGTTGGCGTACGTGCCGGCCAGGTAGTCGTCGGTGATGAGGCGCGCGAGCGGGATGACGTCGGCGAACGTCGGTCGATCACCGAAGCCCGCGAAGTGCGCCTCCAGCGGCACGCCGGAGCGGCGCATCGCATCGCGTCCCTTGCGCCCGACGGTCACGAGGGTCAGGTCGCCCGTATCCTCGGTGATCTCGCGTGAGACGAAGCGGATGGTATTCGTGTTGAGTGGCCCGGCCAGGCCGCGATCCGTGGTGATCAGCACGATCAGGCGCTTGCCGCCTTCGGGCCGTGCGGCGAGCAGAGGGTGATCCTCTGCGCCGAGTACGGCCGCCAGGTCGGCCAGGACTTCGTCGAGCTTCTCGCTGTAGGGACGGGAGGCCAGCGTCGCATCCTGGGCGCGCTTCAGCTTCGAGGCAGCCACGAACTGCATCGCGCGCGTGATCTGCTTGATGTTCTTGACGGCGCCGATTCGCCGCCGGATGTCCCGCTGGCTGGCCATGATCAGCTCTTGGTGTCGTCGCCGGCGGCGTCGTCGGCTTCGGCGTCGGCGTCGGCGGTCGGCTCGGCGTCGGCGTCGGCGGTCGACTCGGCGGTCGGCTCGGCGTCGGCGGTCGGCTCGGCTTCGGCTTCGGCTGCGGTCGCCCCGGGTGCGGCTTCGGTCGTTGCCGCCTTGGGTTCGGCCTTGGCCTCCGCTGCCTTGCGTGCCTCCATGCCGAACACCTCGACGCGGAACGTCTCGATCGCCTCGGCCAGACTGGCGCTCAGCTCGTCGGTCAGGGTGGCGGTCCTGGCCAGCTCCTCGAGGATCGCCGGGCGCTCGGTCTCGAGGAAGCGGTAGAACTGCGTCTCGAACTCACGCACCTTCGGCGTCGGGACGTCGTCCAGGGAGCCGCTCGTGGCGGCCACGAGGATGGCGACCTGCTTCTCGACGGGCAGGGGCTGGTACTGCGGCTGCTTGATGACTTCCGACAGCTTCTCGCCACGGGTCAGCTGGTCGCGGGTGGCCTTGTCCAGGTCGGACGCGAACTGGGCGAACGCCGCCAGCGCGCGGTACTGGGCGAGGTCCAGCTTGAGCGGGCCGGAGACCTTCTTCATCGCCTTGGTCTGCGCAGCGGAACCGACGCGCGACACGGAGATGCCGATGTTCAGCGCGGGCCGCTGGCCGGCGTTGAACAGGTCGGTCTCGAGGAAGATCTGGCCGTCGGTGATGGAGATGACGTTGGTCGGGATGTACGCGGACACGTCACCGGCCTGCGTCTCGATGATCGGCAGGGCGGTCAGCGAGCCGCCGCCGTTCTCGTCGTTGAGGCGCGCGGCGCGCTCCAGGAGCCGGCTGTGGAGATAGAACACGTCGCCGGGATAGGCCTCGCGCCCGGGCGGGCGGCGCAGCAGCAGGGCCATCTCGCGATACGCCCAGGCATGCTTGGAGAGGTCGTCGTAGACGCACAGGGCATCCTTCACCAGGCCCTGGCCGGGGACCTCGACGCCGTTCTCCATGACCTCTTCGCCCATCGTCACGCCGGTGTACGGGGCGAGGTACTGGAGCGGGGCCGGGTCGTCGGCGCCAGCCACGACGACGATCGTGTGGTCCATCGCGCCGTGCTGCTCGAGGATGGCCACCGTGTTGGCCACGGTCGACAGCTTCTGGCCGATCGCCACGTAGACGCAGACGAGGCCCTTGCCCTTCTGGTTGATGATCGTGTCGATGGCGATAGCGGTCTTGCCCGTCTGGCGATCGCCGATGATCAATTCGCGCTGGCCGCGGCCGATCGGGATCAGCGCGTCGATGGCCTTGATGCCGGTCTGGACCGGCGTATCGACCGACTTGCGCACGATGACGCCCGGGGCGATGCGCTCGACCGGGCGGGTCTCGGTCGTGGCGATCGGGCCCTTGTCATCGATCGGGCGCCCGAGCGGGTCGACGACGCGGCCGAGCAGCGCGGCCCCGACCGGGACCTCGACGACCCTTCCGGTGGTCTTGACCGTGTCGCCTTCCTTGATCGCGGAGGCGTCGCCGAGGATGACCGCGCCGACCGTCTCCTCCTCGAGGTTGAGGGCCATGCCCATCACCCCGCCGGGGAATTCGAGCATCTCCGACGCCAGGGCGCCGTCGAGGCCGTAGATCTGGGCGATGCCGTCACCGACCTCGACGACCGTGCCGACGCTACGCGTCTCGACGCCCGAGTCGAACGAATCGATGGCGGACTTGATGATGCTGGTGATCTCGTCGGAACGGATGGCCATGAAGCGGATCTCCTAGAGGGCGCCCGAGATGAGCTGATTCCGGAGTCGCTCCAGGCGACCTCGGACGCTCCCGTCGATCAGGCGATCGCCGACCCGCACGATGAGCCCACCGAGGAGGGCCTCATCGACGACGGTGGTCAGGGCGATGCGACCGCCGGTGGACTGTTCGAGTCTGGCGGTGAGGGCCCGGACCTCGTCCGGGGAGAGCGCAGCTGCGCTCGTGACGGTGGCGTGGGTGATCCCCTGACGGCGATCGTCAAGGCGACGGAACTCCGCCGCGACACGCGGCAGCTCGTCGATCCGACCCCGCTTGAGCAGGAGCTGGACGAGGTTGGTGGGGCCGGTCGTCGCCACGCCCTCGAGCAGGCCGGCCACGGCGACCGAGCGCTGATCGAGCGCGATGGCCGGGTTGGACAGGACGCGCGTCACGCGCTCCTCGCCGATGCGCGCCGCGGCGGCGTCGAGCTCGGTGCGCCACGACTCGATGGCGCCGTCACGCGTGGCGACCTCGAAGGCCGCCTCCGCGTAGCGCCGTGCGGCCGAGTCCCGGCGGGCCATCAGTTGCTCCGGTCGCCGCTGAGGTCAGCGTCGGCCAGGAAGTCCTGGACGAGCCGCCGCTGGCGGTCATCGTTCATGGTCTCGCCGACCACGCGACCGGCAGCCGCCAGGGCAAGGTCAGCGACCTCGCCGCGCAGCTCGCCGATGGCGCGCGTCTTCTCGGCATCGATCTCGGCGGTGGCACGAACGCGCATCCGCTCCAGCTCTTCGCGGGTCGCGGCGATGTCCGCATCCCGGGTTTCCTGGGCGACCTTCTGGGCACGGGCCAGGATGTCGTTCGCCTCACGACGGGCCTCGGCGAGCGTGGCGACACGCTCCGATTCGGCACTCTCGCGATCGCGACGAGCCTGCTCGGCGTCCTTGAGGCCTTGTTCGATGGCGGCCTTGCGGTCGTCCAGCGTCTTGGCCAGCGGCTTGAACGCGAACGACCAGACGAGCGCAAGCAGGATGAGGAAGTTGATGGCACTGACGATCACCCAGAACAAGTTGATCGTCAGCCCGGCTTCTTCCGCGTTGAGCGCGCTGGCGCCACCGGCCGCGCCGGCGGCGACGGCCAGGATGTCCACGATGTGCTCCTGCCCCGGGGCCTAGGCGGCGGCCGGGTTGAGGAAGACGATCAGCAGGCCGACGACGACCGCGAGGACGCCGAGGCCCTCGGCGAAGGCGGCGAGGATGATCGCGAGGCCGCGGATCTGGCCGGCTGCGTCAGGGTTGCGGCCGATCGCGCTGGACGACATGCCGCCCAGGATGCCGATGCCGATGCCCGGGCCGATGACGCCGAGGGCGGCGAGGCCTGCGCCGATGAGTTCCATTCGAGGTGTTCCTCCTACTCCCCGGGGATTGGACCCCGAGATCATTGGGACCGTGGGTTGGGTGGGTGACGGATGGATCAGTGGGCGGTGGCGACCTGATCGAGCGTATCGGGTCCGACCGGCGTCGCCATCGGCTCGGCCGGGGCATGGTGCGGCTCGTCCTCATGATGGCCTTCCGTGGCGGCCAGGATGAACATGAGGGTGAGCACGCTGAAGATGAGTGCCTGGACCAGGTTGAGCATGAGCTCCAGGCCGTAGATGAGGACCGGCACGAAGGCGACGGTCAGGGCCAGGATGACGCCCAGCGCGACTTCGCCACCGTACACGTTGCCGAAGAGGCGCATGGACAGGGTCAGCGGCTTGACGAACTCGAGCATCAACTCCACGAGGCCCACGAACAGGGCGATGATCCCCGCTCCGATGCCATTCTTGAACTCACGGAACGGGAAGAACTTGGACAGGTACCCGCCCACGCCGAGCGCACGCACGCCCTCGATGTGGAAGAACGCGAAGCTCACCAGGGCGAGACCGATGGTCATGTTGACGTCGCTGGTCGGGGCGCGGAACTCATGGATGCGCCCGACGAACGGCAGCAGGCCGCTCCAGTTGCTGGCCAGGATGTAGATGAACAGGATCACGAACAGGGGCACGTACTTGCGCGCGGCCGGACCACCCAGCGACGTGGCGAATGAGGCCAGGCCGTCGTATAGCGCCTCGATGGCGTTCTGGGCGCTGCCCGGGATCATGGCGCGCTTGCGGGTCAGGGCCACGAGGGTCACGAACAGCACGATGCTGATGATCCACATGGTCAGGATCGACGACGTGATCGACGGGTGGAACTGGATCAGCGGCAGACCCTCGGGGGCCGTCTCCGGCGACAGATCCCACACGACGTACGGGTTCGGGAACTCCAGAGTCCCGTTGATGAAGCAGACGGGGTACGGGCAGGGTTCCGTCGGGTTCTCGCGGTCGAATGGCGGGAAGAAGATGAACGCGACGAGGTTGCCGACGAGGGCGAGCCCGATGATGAGCAGCCAGTTCACCTTGCGGCTGCGCCCGCCCTTGGGCGGCGGCTGCTCGATCGCGGCGGTCTGGTCGCTCGTCACGCTCGCTCCACACACAGGAGCGCGGCATCTTGCCGCGCTCGGTCTTGGCCCGGGGCCGGTCGGTATCTAGGCCGGCCGTTCGTCATTCGATCGTCGCGAGGAAGCGACTCACGAGCTTGTACATCGCCCAGGCCCCGATCCCGCCGCCGACCAGGAAGCCGGTGATGGCGAAGACCGCGGTGGTCCCGAGCTGCTCATCGAGCAGGTTGCCGAGAAGCGCGCCCGCGAGCGTCGTCACCAGGAGGGTGATCCCGATCTCGGAGAAGAGGGCCGCGTATGCAAACCCTCGGCCAGACTCGTTCATGGGCGACCTGTCAAGGCCGACGTAGTCTAGCAGGTGCGTGCGACCGACCGGCAATCTGGCCCCTCGTGGGGCGGGGCGTGGCGCGGGGCGTGCGGCGAGGCGGGGCGCGGGGCGTGCGGCGGGGCGGGGCGTGCGGCGGGGCGGGGCGTGG
>Ga0163144_10024793_pt1 | contig 11750 bp, 6 predicted proteins | sample OliLak19BULKMAT1_FD_123175 | JGI IMG/M metagenome (GOLD analysis project Ga0163144, IMG submission 123175) | Freshwater microbial mat bacterial communities from Lake Vanda, McMurdo Dry Valleys, Antarctica - Oligotrophic Lake LV.19.BULKMAT1 | ecosystem: Environmental > Aquatic > Freshwater > Lake... | reverse complement strand
GTCGGCTTGAAACCCGAGGAGTTTCAACGGGCCACGAATCAGGCGCTCGAGATGTTCCACGCGGTCAAGAACGCGGTGGCTTGAGCGATTCCTCGAAGCAGGGTTTTCGACAAACCGGCAGCCTTTTGGGCGCCGGTTTTTTTGTGCCCGTTCCTTGCGCCCGAAGATGAGGGGAAAATTTTGCCGACGATTTTCACGGGCCGTTTTTTGCGCGACAAAAGCAGGGCGACGCGAAGATTTAATACGGTCTTTAGTGTTAAAAGACAGGTGTTTGGGAAGCGTAACGGCACGACGGCTCAGAATTTGCAACGGGGTTGGCACCATGCCCACTGCCGCACCCTCAGCGCCGCTCGCCCCGTCACGACGCCCGTCCCCGCCGAGCCGGCCGCCCTCCCGGTCGGAAGCGGAGCAGGCAGCCGAGCGGGCAACCGTCCGATTGCGTCGGACGCTCTCGCTTCACTCCGAATCCGCGGACCGGTCCGCCGCCCAGGCCGCACTCGATGCGGATATCCACGGTGCCTCCGAGGCCGTCGCCCTCATGCCCCGGCATCTTCAGGGAAGCTTGATCGTGAGGGAGGTGCTGGACGCAGTGCAGGCGCTTTCGCTTGTCCGGAGCAACGGGCGACTGGCTCCGACCGGCGATCCGTCGCCTGCATTTGCCAACGGGACCAAGAGCTGGCCCGCACTGCTTGCGACCATGCTGGAGACTCCCGCTTGGTGTTGGCGCGAGGCGCCGGCGCTCGACAAGGTTCCGAACTGGCTTTGGGGCGATTACGCGGCGTGGCTTTTTGCGAAGCCATGTGAGTTTACGGCGGCGGGCGACGCCGAGCGGTATTCGGCGCACATGCTCCGCCACCTCGAGGTGCTCGTCCGATGGGTGGAGCGCAATGCCGCCTCGTTGGCGGTGAGCGCTGCGGCAGAAGCGTATGAGAAGGTCGCGGTGGCGAATCCGTTGTTGTTCGTGCGGAAAGATTCCCGGCGCTTGGCCGAATTGCGCGGGACGGTGCTCTCACGCCGCGTCGAGTCCGACTATCTTGCGGAGGGGAGCCCGTTAACGCCGCGTGCCGGACGGCTCCTGCGGGTCGGTTTTATCGGCAAGGATTTCGAAGCCACGAGCGTGAATCGCGCGATGTTGCCGCTCTTCGAGTATCTGGATCCGCGGGAATTCGAGACGCTGCTCTTCTCTCTGGATGAGACCGACTCCGCCTTCGCCACCCGCTGTCGCAGCCGCGCGAAAGAATTCCATGTGCTGCCCGCGGACGTAGCGCGCCGGGTCGAACGACTGCGCGAGGCGACGCTCGACGTGATCGTCTTCGCGGGCGAGGTAGGGGTGGCTGCGGATGCCCTGACCCGAATCGCTCTCCGGCGGGTGGCCCCGCTGCAGGTTTGCACGCAGCGCAACGGCGTGACGTCGGGTCTGCCGAAAATGGATATCTACGTTTCCGGCGCATTGGCCGCCACCGCGAAGGCCGGCTTGGATTTCTCCGAACGCATCGGCGTTTTGAGAGGGCCGCCGGATGTTTTCGCGCTCGAAGCGGCGGGCCCCGAACCCGTTGAACCCGTCACGCGCGAGGCGCTGGGCCTGCCTGCGGCCGGCGTGCTTTTCGCCGCGTTGGTGACCGATCGCGGGGTTTCCCCCGAGACGTTGCGGGCATGGGCGGATGCGCTGGCGGACAACCCGGGCGCAAGAATCCTGATCGTGTTGTTGGCGACGGGTAAAATCGCCGAACGGTTGGGCGACCAGTTCGAAACGATTCTGGCCGAGCGTGCGGTCGCCTCAGACCGGGTATCCCTCTTGCCGGTGGGCGAGGGCGCCGATGCCGAGGCGCGCCGCCTGTTGCGGATAGCGGATGTCTATCTTCATCCCCTGGAGGGATTCGACGCAGTGTGGGTCGCCGAGGCGCTGATGCTCGGCCTGCCGGTGGTGGCCGCGATCAATGCCGGCGTGCCGGATCGCGATGCTCCGGCGCGCTTGTTGAACCAAGCGGGGTTGGCCGGATTCGCCGCACCCGATGTCGCGACTTACCGGACGCTTACCACCTCGTTGGCGGGCGATGTCGCGCAGCGGACCCGAATCCGTCGGCAGATCGCCGCGGCGACGGATGCGGGACCGGATTTCCTCGATACCTTGGCGGCGAGCGATGCCTTCGGCGCGCTGCTCGAAACGGCTTACGACGAACTCTGCGCATCCGATGCCCGCGCATTCTCCGCCGAACGGGAGCCGCTTCGCTGCTACAGCGACGACGACGCCAAAGCCGGTGTGGAATCTGCACGGGTCGCCCATCTCGGCGGCGACCTCGAGTCGGCTCTCCACGAGGTGCGGCTGGCGCTGCGAGCCGATCCCGTGAACGCCGAGGCGCGGGTGCTCTACGGTCGGCTGCTGATCGCCACGGCCCGGCCCGGCCGTGCCGTGGACTATCTGCTCGCCGCGGTGCAACGCCTCGGCGGAGACGTTACGGTATGGCTCTCGCTCGCCGAAGCGCTGCGCGCGGACGGCCAGATGAACGAAGCGGTGCAAGCCCTCGAATCCGCTCTCCGCGTGGACCAGGAAAATATCGAGGCCTGGTTCATGTTGATGGACCTCGCGGAAGGTGCCGGCGCGACCGACCTCGCGAACGATGCGCTGACCACGCTCAAGCGGCTCGCACCGGGAGACCCCCGGGTGATCGCCCTGAGCTGACTTAAAACCCGGCCGCCTTCCGCCATGCGCATCCTTTTCGTCACCGGTTCATCCTCCCGCTACATGGCCCCGCCGCGACTGGCGGAAAACCAAGTGAACTGCGGCCCCGATTGGCCGGACCGCGATATCGGCGGTTACGTCCTTTCGCTCGCGACACCCGTGGGCGACTTCGACCTCGCGGCGATCGCGGCGAAGCTCCCTCGCGAGCAGCAACCGGATGCGGTGGTTTGCCTGGTGGATTCGTCGTGGCGTTGCACGCCGCGCAATCTGCGCGGGTTTCAATGTCCGAAAATTTTGTTGATGGCGGACACCCATCACCTGCGCGCGCCGCTCACGGGAATGATACGCTACGCGAAAAGCGAACCGTTTGATCGGGTCGTGATCCTCTACAACCGCCACCATGCGGAGATTCTTCGCGATGCCGGTTTGACGCGGCTCGCCTGGTTTCCCGGGCTCACGTTTCCCCACGGCGACGCCGAGGTGGCCGCGGCGCGCCGCGCGGAGCGCACGCCGCACGTCGCCTTCGTCGGCCAGACGGGCATCTGCCATCCGCGGCGGATCAAACTTCTTTCACAGTTTGGCGCCGGCGGCCTGGCGCTGGTCTCCAAGGAAGCGCCTCAGCGCGAAGCGCTTTCTTTTTACGGAAGCTCGTTGATCGGCTTCAACGCCTCGCTCAACGGCGACCTCAATTTGCGCGTCTTCGAGGTGCTGGCGAGCGGCGCCATGCTGTTGACCGATGAGCTCTCGGCGGCCTCGGGTCTCGCAGATTTGTTCCGGACGGGACGGGAACTTGCGACCTACTCCTCGATCGCCGAGCTATCGGAGCGAGCCAAGCACGCATTGGCCCATCCCGGGGAGACTCGGGCGGTCGGTGAAGCGGGGGCGCGCTGGTTCGACACCCATTTCGGAGAATCCGCAAGGCAGCGCGCCTTTGCCGACCTCGTTTTCGACGGCACGGAGCAAGCGCAATTTGCCCTGCCGCGAAAGGCGGGGACAGCCCGGGGTTTATCTGCGCCCGATTCGGCGCGGCATTTGTTGCTCACCTCGGGTTACGAGGCCGTGCAGGAACTGCATCGCAATCTCGACCGTGTCGCCGTCGCCCTAGACGACAGCGTGCCGGAAGAATTTGCCCGTATGTGCGCGAGCTTGCCGCGGGTGACGGTGACCCGCGGCCTGCCGATCCGGGGCACGCGCCTCGATTTTGCGGCGGTCGGGCGCGCGAACTTTGAATCGCCGCTGTTGGCGGGTGCGGTGCAAGTGTGGTTCTGGGAGGCGCTCGATGCCGATCGCACGGCGTTGACCCGGCGCTGCGCGAGCATGGGTCTGCTTCCGGCGGAGGGCGCGGTTCCCGGCGTTTTCTCGCGGCGGCAGATCAATTCGCATAAAAATCTCGGGGCCTTGGCGCTGATCATGCTCGAAAGCGGGAGCTATGGGGTTGCGCTGGCGTATGCGCAGGGCGAGCTGACGGTGAATCCGCGTTCGGTGGACGCATTGCTGGCCATGTTCGATCTCGCGCGCGAGCTGGGCAAGGATGCGGTTGCCCAAGAGCGTTTGGTGCAGCTCAGAAACATCGCGCCGCATCACCCGCGTTTGACGGAATGGTTGCACGCGCCGCAGGCCCGTCCGCGACGCTCCAAGCGCCCGGCGCGGCTCTCGCGTTTTTCGCGGGCACACTTGGACGGGAAAAATTGGAAAGAAGCGGTTCAAGCGGCGCAAGAGGCCCTCGACCTTGATGGGCAGTCGGGGGAAGCTCATTTCGTCATCGGCATGGTCAAGCTCCTGTCGGGCGCCGCGGAGTCGGGCTTGAGTTACTTGGGCGCGGCGACGCGCCTCGAACCGGAGAACGCGGAATACTGGCTTGAACTGGGTTCAGGCCTCCGTCGCCTCGGGCGCTTGCCCGACGCGCTGGGTGCGCTCTTGCACGCCGTTTCGCTCGACCCCGCCAACGTCGACGCCCGCCTGGCGTTGGGTGAAACCGCGCTCGCCCACGGCCACGGTGCGATCGCCCGCGACGCATTCGTCGAAGTCCTCCGGCTCCGCCCCGATCACCGGGCCGCGATCCGCTGGCTGCCGCAAGCGGTGTTGCTCGCGGACGATCCGGCGCTGTCGCGTCCGCGCGATTTGTTGATCGCCCATACGGAAGTCACGCGGCTGCAGGGCACGGGGGTGCTTTTGCAGCGCTACTTTCCGGAGTCGCACGATTTCATCACGTTGCGCTCGCGCACGCTCTACCAAGGCAAAGTCGACTTTGGCGGCCTGCACTTTTCGCTCGATCTTCCGGGTCTTCCTGAGTCCGCCCGGAAAGAAATTCTCCGGCAACTGCTGTCGCCCTACCGCATCCGGCGGATCCTCGCCGTGCCGTTTTTTGCGACCGACTTTGTCCACGCCGTCAACGCGCGGGAAATCACGGGTGCGCCGCTCTGCACCTACGTGATGGACGATCAAACCGTCTTTAGCCGGGAAGTGCCGCCCGCGTTGGCGCGGAGATTGTTTGCGGCGTCGGATCTGCGCTTGGCGATCTCGCCCGAAATGATCGCGACTTATCGTCGTCATTTCGACGAACCCTTCGGCCTGTTGCCGCCTCTGGTTACGGATCGCGATGGCGAGATCCCGAATTATTGGCATCCGGCGATCCGGCCGGCGACGCACTGTGCGATGGTCGGCAACATCTGGTCGGCGGAGCAGTTCGCGCAGCTGCGGGCCTTTACGCGCGCGGCTGGGCTCACCGTCGACTGGTTCGGCAACGCCGATGTCGCCTGGCTTCCCAAGGACTCCGATGAATTCAAGCGCGACGGGATCTTCTGCCAGGGGTTTTTGCCCGAGCAACAGCTCGCGGTGCGCTTGGCGACCTATCCCTTTGCGGTGATTCCCGGCGGATCGCTCGACGGCACGGAGAACAACGAGTGGTTAACCCGCCTGAGTATCCCCTCGCGGATGGTTTTTATCCTTACGAAAACTTTCACGCCGATGCTGGTGCTCGGCAGCCCGGAGACGGCCGCGGCGCGGTTCGTGGAGCGCCTCGGGTCGGGCGTATCGTCCAACTACGACGCGGGTGACGCTTGCGAAAAGATCGCCGCCATCACGGCCCCCGAAAACCGGGAACAGCGGCTGGGGAACGCCCGGCGCGCCGCAGCCGGTTTCGTGATGCCCGGCTGCGGGGAATGGATCTGGCGCTCGCTCGCCGCGCGCGAGCGCGCGCCGACCCCCTTCGACGATCTTTTCGCGGAGGCAGCAGGGGTGTCCGAGACCGGAGACGATTTTAGCACGGAGGCCCCGCTACCCGAAACCGCCGGTCCCGTCCCGGCCTTGTCGCTATGATCCTTGCGAATCCCCTGCCTGTCGAATTGCCGGAGACGGTGCCAGTCGTGCCCGAGGAGACCTCCGCTCCGCAGCCGTCGGCCGCGCGCGCATCGCTGCAAGATCGTCTCGCGGAGATCGGTTTCAAGCTCTTCGACGCGACGCTGATGGACAGTTTTTTGCCTCCGGACGAGCCGCGCCAGCGGCCCGGGGCCGATGTGCGCGGGGCGGTCCGTTACCTCCACAAAGAACTCCGCGAGTTCGGCCCGATCAAGAATCGCCTCGTGGCGGTGGAAACGATGGTGCGGGCGGTGCCGCAGCAGCGCGCGCTCCTCGTCGTGTGGGCCGAATTGTTGGAGATCACCGGAAACAAGAAAGAAGCCGCCGCGAAAGCCCGCCAGGCGCTCGCCCAGTTTTACGACGACGTTTACACCCAGACCCTTTTCATGCGCTGCGCGGGGCAGGAGAATTTCCACGCGAAGGCCCAGGACCGTTTTTGCGCGCATCCTTTCGAGAATTTCGAGATTTACAGCGACGGCGCCGTGTTCCCGTGCAACTGCACCCAAGTGCCGTTTCCCATCGGTAACGCGCACAAGCAGGACGCCGAGGCCATCTGGCAGTCGCCGCAGGCGAAGGCGATCCGTGCCTCGATTCTGGACGGATCGTTTCGCTACTGCAGCCCGATGACGTGTTACAAGCGTTTCAATCTGCCGAAGCGCTCGGAACATCCCGAGGAGTTTGCGCGCCTGCAGAAAATCGGCACCGAGGGGACCGAGCCGCCCAAGCACCTGAATCTCTCCTATGATCTCTCGTGCAACCTGTCCTGCCCGTCGTGCCGCAACGGGCAGATCATGGCCGGGCACGAGCAGCGCCAGAAACTCAACCACGTGCGCGACACCGTCGTGCTGCCCTTGCTGGAGGATCCGAAGGCCGAGACGGTTTACATCACGGGTTCCGGCGATGCATTCGGCAGCCCGCACTTCCGCGGGATTCTGAAACAGTTGTGCGATCCCAAGTTTGCGCATGTGCGCATCACGCTCGGGACCAACGGGCAGTTGATCACCCCGCGTCTTTGGCAGGAGTTCACCCCGCTGCACGAGCGTTTCCGGGATATCACCGTCTCGATCGACGGCGCCGTTCCCGCGACCTACGAGCGACTCCGCCGCGGCTCCACGTGGGCGCGCCTGCGGGAAAGTATGGGCATCTTGCGCGACGCACGCACGGGCGGCGCGATTTCTCGGCTGATGGTGAACATGGTCGTGCAGCACGATAATTTCATGGAGATGCGGCCGATGCTCGCGCTCTGCAAAGCCTGGGCGGTCGACGGCATCCGTTTCTATCGGGTGCGCCAGTGGGGCAACCAGGTCCCCGTGCTCTTCATGGCCAGCGATGTGGTCAACCCGCTCAACCCGCGCCACGCCGATCTGTTGGCCGAGTTGGCGCATCCCGATTTCGACGACCCGATCGTGGACCATTACGATATGTATGAACTCATCGCCCGAGCCCAAGCCGCGCGGCGCGAAACCGCCGCCGAGCCCGACGGCGCGATCTCCGCGGCAATTTCAACCCCGACACTCCTCTCATGACCTACGACTACATTATCATCGGCGCCGGTATCACCGGCGTCACCGCGGCCCGCCTGTTGCAGCTTGCGGGCGTGAAACGCGTGCTCGTGCTGGAGGCGGCCCCGGAGATTGGCGGGCTTTGCCGCACGAAAGAAATCAATGGTCATGTGCTCGACACGGGTGGCGGTCATTTTCTGTGCACCAAGCACCCGGAAGTTTACGACTTTGTCTTCGGCCACATGCCGAAGTCGGAGTTCAATCATTTCAACCGCGTTTCCCGTATCGAAGTGGAGGGTTGCGAGACGGACTATCCTCTGGAGAGCAATCTCTGGCAGCTCCCGCCGGCGCTTGCGGCGGAGTATCTCCGGAGCGTTTCCGCCAACGGGGAAGCCCGCGGTCTGCCCGCGCCCGCGCACTTCGAGGGCTGGATCAGGTGGAAGCTCGGCGACCGCATCGCCGAGACTTACATGCTGCCTTACAATCGGAAGATCTGGGGCGTGCCGGCGAGCGAGATGGACATCGATTGGTTGCACAAGATTCCGCGACTCGATGTCGCCCAGATCGCCCGCGCTTGCGAGCGGCGAGCGGCGGATCGCGAACAGATGCCTTCTCATGCCGGTTTTTATTATCCGAAAGTCGGCGGTTTTCAGCGAATCTTCGATGCCATCGCCGCCCCGGTCCGCGACTGCATCTCCGCACGCACACCCGTGACCTCGATCGAACGCGTGGGCGACACCCTCCTTGTCAATGGTCGCCTGCGCGCGCGCGCGGTGATCAACACGGCCCCTTGGCATACGCTCGCCGGTTCCCCGCTTTTCAACGACGAAGCCCGAGAGGCGATTTCCCGGCTAAGGCACAACCAGATCGTCGTCTCGCTGCATGAGGAGGCTTACACGACGGACGCGCACTGGCTCTACCAGCCGGCGGAGTCCCTGCGCCACCACCGCTCGTTTTTCATCAAAAACTTCGCTCCGCACAGCGCGTCGGGCGGCCTGTATCGCGAGACCAATATCAAACGCTGGCAACCGGGACAGGGTGAACTCTACGCCGAGACCAACGAGCACGCTTATCCCATCCCGACACTCGGATGGGCTCGCGACATCGATACCGTGCTTCGCCATACTGCACCCTTGGGCCTGCACGGCCTTGGCCGCTGGGGTCAGTGGCAGTATTTCAACTCCGATGTTTGCATCAAGGAAGCCATGCGGCTCGTGCAGAAACTCGGGCACATCGACCGCCGGGTCGCGGCGTAACCGTTGAAGCATGAACGTCCCCTCGGATTGCTGTCTGCTCGTCGCCGACCACGGCATCGGTGATCACTACATCGTCGCCGGTTTTGCCGAGGCGGTGCGTCGGCGGTATGGCCTGCGCGTCTGGATGGCGGGTCGCCGGCACCTGGCGTTCGTCTCGGCGCTGTTTCCCGCCGTCGAGCGCTACTTTGAATGGCCGGCGGATACCGATGCGCAGACGCAGGGGTCGTGGAAAATCGAAGGTGGCAGAATGTATTATGCGCATTTCCCGAAGCTCGAGTTGATGCGCGTCGTCGGCTACAAGGGGATGCATTTTCTCGATGCCTACCGCTGCCGGCTTGATCTTCCCGCTGAGGCACAACTCAGCCGTGCGAGATTACCCACCACGGAAGAGATCGGTCGGGCGGCCGGGCAACTGCAGGCCGCGGGTTTTACTCCGGGCCGCACCGTCGTGCTGAGCATCGAAGCGCGGTCCACGCCCACCGACGGCGTCGACCGGGCCTTTTGGATCGCGCTGGCGGGGGCGATGGAAGCCCGGGGGTTTGAGACGCTGGTCAACGGCGGCCCCACCACCCACGTGCCCGAGGGGCTGCGCTCGCTCGCTCTGCCCGTCGCCGAGCTCCGCGCGATGGTGCAGGCGGCGGGATTTGTGTGCAGCGTGCGGTCCGGCATCTCGGACCTCGTGTGCAATCTTCGCTGCCCACAGGCGGTTATTTATCCCGACGTGCGTTACTGGTCGGGTCCGCTGCTCGAGGGCACGACGCTGAGTCGTTTCGGTCTTTTGAAGTCTCCGCACGAAGTCGTGTTCCGGGCCAACCATTCGCCCGAAGAGGTCTGTGCGCTCGCCGATTATTTTACGGCCCGGATGGCTCCACGCGGGACGCCGCAAAATTTGGCGGCCGGTGTAAACTGATCCTGCGGCCATGTTGCCTGTCGTAACACGAACTCCGCGTCGCGTTCGCGTTTGCTATTTCAACGTATGGGCCGGGCGGCTCGAAGAAACGGCGACTTACCTTGCGCGCCTGCCGGAGCTCGATTTACGCCCCCTGGTTTCTCACCGGCGGGACGTGGCTTTGTTGCGGAAAGCGCGGCTCGACTGCGATTGGTATGGAGAAAATGCACGGTGCTTTAGGGAAATGCGGCACCCGGAGATCGAGTTTCTCCCGGCCTGGGTCTGCGGGTCGGCCGGTATTGCCGAGGTGGGGCAGCGTCCGCGCGACACGGGCGAAGAGCGCTGGTTCGTCACGATGGGTCATCAGCCGCAGGCGCTCGGTGCGGCGGCGGGCCCGGCGTTTGCCCTGCTGGCCAAGGTGGGTGTGAGGCATCTGTTTTATGCGTTCGACGAGGCGAGCCGGTTCATGCCGTGTTTTCCGGCGATCGCGCCGTCGCTCGACGTCCTGATCCACGACGAGGCTCCGTTGCACGAGGAGCACGCCGCGCGGTTGAAACCGGGTGCGCGCACGCTGCACCGGAGCTGGGTCGCCAACGTGGTGCCCGGCGCGGTGCCGTTTAACGAAGAGCCCGAGGAGAAAATCATCTTTCTCGGTTCGCAGTTGGGCCTGACGAAACACCGTCGCCTGCAGATCGGTTTTCTGAAGGAAAAATTCAAGGACCGGTTTTTGCCCTCGAGCGATCACTCGGTCGCGGTCTCGGACCGTGCGGGGTTGAACCGCTTCAAAGTCGGGCTCTGCCCGGAAGGCCGGAAATTCACGACTCCGGCGATGAGCGCGACCCACACCGACCGGCCGTTTTGGTCGGGGTGTCTCGGGCTCGTGCCGGTGAGCGAGGATTCACAAGGCGGCGGGCGCCTGCAGGGATTGCACGAGGCGGGACTGCTGCTGCGTTATCCGCACGGCGACCTCGCGGCCTTGGAATCCGCCTGCGAGCGCGCGCTCGCGCTCGGCAACGCGGAGCGGCGTCGAATCTACGACCACTTTAACCGGCACGAGACGATCGGGACGGTGGTCGCCGAGGCGATCACGGCCGCTTGAGCCCTGGCGCAGGAGTTTTCGCGCCGAGCGAGTCGCCTCACGGTTGCGCGAGGGCCTCCGGCTCGGGCGGCTGAAGGGCGGGCAAGCCGCATTCTCCTTCGAGCCCTTGCGAATAACCGGGTCGCGTTCCGGGTCGCCGGCGCGCGGGCCTGCGGATCGGCACGGTTCGGAGAGACTATGGGCGTTCCGGTTTTGCGCTGCGCCCGACTGCGCGGCGCGACTAAGAAGTCCGCCGGTTTCGGAAGGCGGCGCGCCGTTTGAAAATGCGAAGGCCCCGGTGGGCAACCGGGGCCTTGCTAGCACAAACTCTGACCTGACCTGAACGACTGGCTGGCGACTGCGTTCGCGGAAACCGCGAACCGATTGCCTGAGCCGGGGCCTCCGCAGGACCGCGTTTGGGCCGCTTGACCTGGCCGCCGCACGAACACGGCGGCCAGGTTTGGGCGGATCAAGACAATCCCTGGGCGGGTTTTTAGCCGATCAGCTTGAGCGCGGACTGCGCGCTCTGATTGGCCTGCGAGAGCATCGACGTGCCGGCTTGCACAAGGATGTTCCAACGGGCGAGCTGCGTCGATTCCTGAGCCACGTCGACGTCGATGATGCGGCTGTTTGCAGCCTCGAGGTTGGCCTTGTTGACGGTGACCAGTTCGCTGGCGAAGCCCAAGCGGCTTTGCTCCGAACCGTTGGTCGCCCGCATCGTCGCCACGTTCTCGATCGCCGTGGAAATGGCGGCGAGGGTGACGCCGGAAGTGCCGAGCGACGTGTTGGAGGACGCCGAGATCGTGCCGACGCCCGTGGTGGAGTTGGTGAGATCGCGGGCTGCGATCGCCACGGTCGTGCCACCGCTTTCGGTGACGGCGACGGAGCCGAGGGACGCCGACCCGAAGAGCGCGACGCCGTTGAACGCCTCGCCCGCGGTGTCGCGGAGCTGAGTGGTCAGGGCGGTGAACTCGGCATCATAGTTAGC
>Ga0163144_10024792_pt1 | contig 11750 bp, 11 predicted proteins | sample OliLak19BULKMAT1_FD_123175 | JGI IMG/M metagenome (GOLD analysis project Ga0163144, IMG submission 123175) | Freshwater microbial mat bacterial communities from Lake Vanda, McMurdo Dry Valleys, Antarctica - Oligotrophic Lake LV.19.BULKMAT1 | ecosystem: Environmental > Aquatic > Freshwater >... | reverse complement strand
CTGATGGCGCATCTGCCGCACATTCCCCATCCCCGCTATCAGGACAAAGTGGCGTACTGCAAAGCATCGAACCGCGTCTATTTCGGTGACGGCGAGGAAATTCCCGACGAGGTCATCAATGAGTTGATTGACATCCATGACGCCATCGCCTATCCGCACCGCTGGCAGAAAGGCGATATCGTTGTGCTGGATAATACGCGCTGGCTGCATGGCCGCACCCTGACCGAACGCGACTGCGAACGCGTGCTGGTCAGCCGCTTCGGCTGGTTCAAAAAGGCGGGCTGAAACGCCTAACCATTTGATTGATAAAGTCCCGATTATATTGCATTGGCAGGGGTTAATGGATAGAATTGGCCCGTAAATGAATGCACGAGATTATGGAACAGCCTGCCAAAGCAACTCCTAAAAAATATGTAGTCGTACTCGCCCATGCCGATGGCTGGGGAGCCCTTAGTGCGAACAAGATAGTAAAGCATCTGCACGAACGTCACCCTGATGTCGGCGTGTATCTGGTCGTGTCGCAGGCAACCAAAAACAAAGAAGGCAAAATTCTTACCAAGCTTGATGACCTCAAATCATCGCGTGAATTAAAAGAAACGAACTTACTCCAATATTTCGAGCAGGTGGACGCGCTGTATGAGAAAATGCCTTCGGGCGCGGAAGTGAAGCGTATGCTCACTACGGGCACGGTACCGGAAGGTATAAGGGAAGAAGATAAGGCTGAGTATTTCAAACTGCTTGGCCAGCAAGAAGTATACCGGCACAACGCCAAACTACTGACCTTCAAACAACTGGCCAAACAATGCTGCGCTGATGGTGAAGTGCATTACACCACCAAGGGTGGCCCCAAAGGCGGCGAAGAGGTGGGGGGCATTGTTGCGGCGCTGGAAAAGCAAAACGGCCACGGGCCGGAGGTGTTGCTGTCGGTGGACACGATGGCTGTTTTGCCTAGGGAATTGCTGGAAAAATATAACTGCTTCAGCACCCATCCCGGCCCGCTGGACACGATTAAAATTGAAGGCATGCAAGGTACGCTGCGCTCATTGGCCAATCAGGTGCTGTATGATTCAGACGGTGAACCTCTGCCTGCCGATCATATATTTGGCATGGGCATGGCCTATGTGAAGGGTACATTGTTCATGCAGCATCCCGAACTGGATAAGGGACCGCCCGTGGCCTGCGCGCAGGTGCCGGTCTGTCCGGGCATGTGTGCCTACTCGGTGCGCGATGGTGTGTATGACGTGCTGATTGACGAAATGATAGACCGACTCCCGGTGTTGCTGGATACGGGTAAACGCGTAAAGTTGGTAGCCAAAGCAACGCATGACAAAGAAGAGTTGGATAAGAAGCCTCATCGCCGCATTGCAGAATTGGAACCCGAACTATTTGCCACATGGCAGGGAATGTCCGTTGGTTTTGCCGATGGCTCAGGGCCGCACGGCGTGCATGTAGCGCAGAATGAAATCGTCAGTCCCGATTACTTTTATAACCAGATGCGCCAATTCTTTCCGGGACCGGATGCGGATTTTGAAAAAGCCTATACTGAAATTTATGGCTCGACACTCGAAAGGCTGGCCAAACAAAAGAGCGACCGCCTTACCGATCCGTGGGCGCGCTATTATGCCGGTGAGGAAGTCACCATCAAGCAATATGATCCTAAAACCGGTAAGGTGATTGCCGAGTATAAAAACCCCGGCAGGAGCTGATAATGAATCCACTCATCACGTCTGCATTTCTGGCGTTGCGTTCGGTATTTGCGCCGGGGATGATGGTTATATTTATATGGTCGGTGCTCTTAGCCATTGGTGTGCTGGGCGGATTTATTGCCGGTACCGGCATGGCGGTGGACTGGTTTGCGCAGACGATGCAGAACCAGTGGCTAGCGCCCTATATGTCGTGGCTTGGCGGTATCGGCGCCACCATGCTGGCATGGTTTCTGTTTCCCGGCATCATGCCGGTGATCATCAATTTCTTCGACGACCGCATCGCCCATATCATCGAACGGCAGGATTATCCGGGCGTCATACAGCCCACCCAGCAACCGTTCTGGCCGGAATTGTGGCACGATGTACGCTTCACCTGCATGGCCATATTGCTCAACATACTGGTGTTGCCGCTGTACCTGCTGCCGGGGCTTAACTTGTTTTTGTTCTATCTGCTGAACGGCTACCTGTTGGGCCGGGAATTTTTTATTATGGCGGCGCGCCGGCACATGCCGGTGGAGCAGGCGGAGGTCATGCGCAAGCGCTATGGCCGCTCCATTCTCATCGCCGGGATCGGGTTGGTATTACTGGCAACCCTCCCGATTTTAAATCTTTTTGCCCCATTCTGGGGCATTGCCGTGATGGTACATCTTTTTCACCGTTTGGAGAAACCGCCCATGCCCAACCCTATGAAATTGGAATAGTCAAGAACTACTCCTAATTGACAATCAACAAAGGTTGAATACTATATATAGTGTCTAACGGGGGGGCGGTTGGAAGGGCAGGTACCAGATACCTCAAGCCCTCACCAGAACTGCCCTCTGCAAAAATAAGGGGGATTTATGCTTACCAACATGTATGATTTTGATCGCAACGGAAACCTGATCACCTATGATCCGACGCGCAAGATCGTCTCCTTCCCCGAAACGCAGGAGCAGAAGCAGCTCTATCGCAAGGCCGCCGAAAAACCGGAAAAGCCTAAGATTGAAGTTAGCTCGCTGACACTTAATTTCTCGCGTGATGCGTTGCTTACCGATTTTGGCAAGGCCACGCTCGATGACCGTTACCTCCTCGAAAATGAAAACTACCAGCAGATGTTTGCGCGCGTCGCCTGCGCCTATGCTGATGATGCAGCGCACGCGCAGCGCCTGTATGATTATATTTCGCAGCTCTGGTTCATGCCCTCGACGCCGATTCTTTCCAACGGCGGCGCCAAGCGCGGCCTGCCTATTTCCTGCTTCTTAAATACCGTCAGCGATTCGCTCGACGGCATCGTCTCGACATGGAACGAAAACGTATTGCTGGCATCCAATGGCGGCGGTATCGGCACCTATTGGGGTTTTGTGCGTGGTGTCGGCGAGCCGGTCGGGCGCGCCGGTAAAACTTCGGGCATCATTCCTTTTGTGCGCGTGATGGATTCACTTACGCTAGCGATTTCGCAAGGCAGTCTGCGCCGCGGTTCGGCAGCGGTGTATATCGATGTGCACCACCCGGAAATCGAAGAATTCCTTGAAATTCGCAAGCCCTCCGGCGATTTTAACCGCAAGAGCCTGAACCTGCATCACGGCATCAACCTCACCGATGAATTCATGGAAGCCGTGCGCGACGACGCCGAATTCGGCCTGCGCAGCCCCAAGACCGACAAGGTGCTGAAGACCGTCAATGCGCGCAAGCTGTTCCAGAAAATCGTGGAAATGCGCATCCAGACCGGCGAGCCGTATCTGATCTTTATCGACACCGCTAATAAATCCATGCCCAAACACCAGCGCGAACTGGGTCTGAAAGTGCGCATGTCCAACCTGTGCAGCGAAATTTTGCTGCCGACCGGCCCCGACCAGCACGGCAAAGACCGTACTGCCGTGTGCTGCCTGTCGTCACTCAATGCCGAAACATGGGACGAGTGGCACAAGGATCCGCAGATCATCGAAGACGTGCTGCGCTTCCTCGACAATGTGTTGCAGGAATTTATCGACACCGCGCCGGACGGTATGGCGCGCGCCAAATACTCGGCCATGCGCGAACGCTCGGTGGGCCTTGGCCTCATGGGCTTCCATTCCTTCCTGCAGTTAAAGGGTGTGCCGTTCGAAAGCGCGATGGCCAAATCATGGAACCTGAAAATGTTCCGCCATATCCGCCGTGCGTCCGACGCCGCATCGGTGGCACTCGCCGAAGAACGCGGCGCCTGCCCGGATGCGCAGGAACGTAAGATCAAGGCGCGTTTCTCGCACAAAATTGCTATCGCGCCGACGGCGTCGATCAGCATCATCTGCGGCGGTACCAGCGCCTGCATCGAGCCGATTCCCGCCAACATCTACACGCATAAAACCCTGTCGGGGAATTTTGCGGTCAAGAACCGGCATCTGGTGAAACTGCTTGATACCAAGGACATGAATACGGATGTGGTATGGCAAACCATCGTCGAACATGAAGGGTCGGTACAGCACCTGCACCAGCTCACGCAGGATGAAAAAGACACCTTCAAAACCGCGTTTGAAATCGACCAGCGCTGGGTTATCGAGCTTGCGGGCGACCGTGCACCGTTCATCTGCCAAGGGCAGTCGATCAATATCTTCCTGTCCGCCGACATTGACAAGTGGGATCTGCTGATGCTCCACTGGTCAGCATGGGAGAAAGGCGTTAAAAGCCTGTATTATTGCCGTTCCAAATCCATCCAGCGTGCCGAGAAAGTCGGCAAGGAAGATGAAAAAGCCGCCACCCTCAAAACAGAAAAAACCGACTACGAAGAATGTCTGGCTTGTCAGTAATCAATACTGTAAAAAGTTGAAGGTATTATTATGAGCCTATCTCTTTTTTTTACAATTCAAGACTCTATCAGTAAAATGACAAAGCAGGTCTTGATTCCATTACGCAGAGACGGATCAGATGCTTCTCATGTCGCCGCCCATGGGGCAGGGGACATATTTATGAAACTTCGTGAAGATATGATGCGCGACGAACTGGGGGACAGTAGCAAATCGCAAAAAGAGCGTTTTTTGGAATGGGAAACCGGATTATCAACTAAACTGAAAAATGCATCGGATCACAGTAAATTCCTGGCTCTTTTGTTATTGCAAAGGCTTCGTAGCGATATTGAAGCTGCGGACTTTGATTTACCACCGTCACAAACGCTTACATCCCTGACATACAATAAAGAAGACAAGCATGTATTAAATGTAATGACGGATATAGATAGGATTAATACAAATGATAATACCAAGCCCCCACCGCCAAGATAACATCTAAAATACCCCTGCAGCCGGACAGCATAGGAAATAATATGACCAACTACGCCGATAAAAGCCCCTTCGAACTCCAAGGCAAAGGCATTATCAGCCTGCTCGAACCCACCGGCAGCTACAATGTGGAGCGTTACCCGTGGGCATATAATGCGTGGAAACGCCAGCAGCAAATCCACTGGATGGGCGAAGAAGTGCCCCTCGGCGAAGACGTGAAAGACTGGAGTGGCAAGCGCCTCACAGAAAGCGAACGTAACCTGCTGACGCAGATTTTCCGTTTCTTCACCCAGTCGGATATCGAGGTCAGCGACAATTATTTCAAGCGTTATATTCCCATTTTCCAGCCGCTGGAAATCCAGATGATGATGGCGGCGTTCACCAATATGGAAACGGTGCATATCGATGCGTATGCATTGCTTTTGAAAACGCTGGGTATGCCGAACACGGAATTTTCGGCGTTCAAATCCTACGCGTCCATGCGCGCCAAGGCCGATTACATGCACAGCTTCGGCACCCAGACCTGTTCCGACGTGGCGCGCACGCTCGCCATGTTCGGCGCGTTCACCGAAGGCATGTCGCTGTTTGCGAGCTTCGCGATGCTGATGAACTTCCCGCGCTTCAACAAGATGAAGGGCATGGGGCAGATCGTATCCTGGTCGGTGCGCGACGAATCGCTGCACTGCGAATCCATCATCCGCCTCTACCATGAATGGCAGCACGAAACCGGTGCAGTCACCACCTCGGTTGCCGATGATATCATTGATGTCGGCAAAACCATGGTCGGCCTCGAAGATAAATTCATCGAACTGGCCTTTGAACTGGGTGGTATTCAGGGCATGACGGCGGAGGACATCCAGTCCTATATCCGTTATATCTGCGACTGGCGTTTAACCCAGCTCAAGCTCACCCCGCAATACGGCTTCTTCACCGGCACTGCCGGCGAATATAAACAGGCCAAAGAACATCCGCTGCCATGGTTGTCGGCGATGCTCAACGGCGTGGAACATGCCAACTTTTTCGAAGCGCGATCGACCGAATATTCCAAGGCGGCAACGCGTGGCGACTGGCACGGCGAGGGTGGCACATGGGCGACGTTCGACAAGCTTCAGCAGCAAAAAAAGTCAGCATAATCGATTGGATGGCTGCCGCATTGGTGGTAGTTCTGTTGTATGAGCAAAGCATTTACCAAAGAAGGTGATGGGAACGACGACGAGCCGGACGTACCCGAAACATTACCCGCACATCTGAAGAATTATATGACGCCAACCGGATTTGCGGCGCTGCAGACGGAACTGCGCATATTGCAGCGCGAGGAGCGCCCCAAAGTAGTGGAAGTGGTGTCATGGGCGGCGGGCAATGGTGACCGCTCCGAGAACGGTGATTATATCTACGGGAAAAAACGCCTGCGCGAAATCGACCGCCGCAGCCGTTACTTAAGCAAACAGATCAAAAGCGCCGAAATGGTGGATCCGCAGGCGCAACAGGGCATTACGCAGGTCTTCTTCGGCGCCAGCGTGACCTATGAGCGCGAAGACGGTGCAAAGCTGACAGTTACCCTGGTGGGCATTGATGAGGCCGATTTCAGCAAAGGCAAGATCAGCTGGATTTCACCTTTGGCCAAAGCGTTGATGAAAGCGAAGGTGGGCGACGTGGTGGATGTCCATGCGCCGGGCGGGCCGGAGTCCGTCGAGGTGCTGGCCATTGAGTACAGGATAGTCTAAGCTAGACTTACTGCAACGTTCACGCCTAGAGGATGAGGTATTATGCAGATTCAGCAGAAGCAATTAAATTCCCTGTCCAGCATCCAGCTTACGCCCGATGAAGCGGCCATTGTGAAGTGGATGCGAAGCGTTACATGGGAACCGCAGAAAGACGAACGCGAACCCCTACCCTATAAGGCCAAGGTGCCGGAATTTTTCGGTGGTGTGCGCCTGTACCGTGTGCAGGGCGGCGCGAGCACGGGGGGAGGTGCGCTCGGCCCGCTTGATCTCTTCATCAAGAAAATAGAACATCAGGGCATCATTTCCAAGCAGGGCCTCTACCCGGTGACCACGCAAGGCACTGCCCGTTATCTGTCGCTTAGAAAAACCGATCTCGATAATCTCGGCATCGGGCAATCGGATGAGGATGACGAATAAAGCCTAAAGTTTCAGGATTAGCGCTTCCAGATCGGCTTCGGCTGCGCCCAGCTGCGTCTGTAGTTCCTCATAGGAGCGATATAAATCCTTGAGCTGCTTCGGGTCACCTTCGGCGCTGCAGGTGGCGATTTCATTTTCCATCGCATCCTTGCGCAGTTTGATGTCCGCTACTTTCTTTTCCTGTTTTGCCGCTTCTTTTTCGGCCTTGTTCAGCTTGGGCGCTTCCTGCGTAGCGGGCGCGGTTTTCTGATTGCGGGCATTTTTCTTTTCCTGCTCGCGTTCGCGCTTGCGCTGCTGCACGATCAGCTCGCGGTACGCATCGAGATCGCCATCATAGGGTTTGCATGTGCCGTCCGCGACGATCCACAGGCGATCCGAGACGCATTCAACCAAATGCGGGTCGTGGCTGACGAGAATGACCGCGCCGGTATATTTGTTGAGCGCCTGCATCAGTGCTTCGCGTGCGTCGATATCCAGATGGTTGGTCGGTTCATCGAGCAGCATGATGTGCGGCGCGTCGAAGCTCATATGGCAGAATAGCAGGCGGGCCTTTTCGCCGCCGGACAGCTCACCGATTTTAGTGTCGGCCTTGAACTTGTCGAAGCCGAAGCTGGCCAGCACAGCGCGGATTTTCGATTCCGGCGCGGGTTTCATGGCGCGGTACATCAGCTCATAGGGCGTCATGGTGACGTCCATTTCGTCGGTCTGGAATTGTGCGAAATAGCCGACGCGAAGTTTCCCCGATTTATGGATCTGGCCCGCCATGGGTGCGAGCCGCGCGGAAATGATCTTCATCAGCGTTGACTTACCGTTGCCGTTGGCGCCCAGCAGCGCGATGCGGTCGTCGGCGTCGATACGCAGCTCGAGGTTTTTAAGGATCGGCTTGTCCTTGCTGTAACCGGCGTCGACATTTTCCAGCACGATCATGGGGGATTTTTGCTCTTCCGGCTCGGGGAAGGTAAACGAGGTGACGCGGTCAGCCATCACGGCGTCGACGATATCCATTTTCTCGATCATCTTCAGGCGCGATTGCGCCTGTGCGGCCTTGGCGGCGCTGGCACGGAAGCGGTCGACGAATTTCATCATATGCGCCTTCTGCGCCAGTTGCTTTTCACGCAATGCCTGCTGCCCCAGCATGCGTTCGGCGCGCTTGCGCTCGAAATTGTCGTAATTGCCGGTGTAGAGGTTGAGCTTCTGGTTTTCGAGGTGGACGATATGGTTGACGGTTTTATTCAAAATATCGCGGTCATGGCTGATGACCACCAGCGTGTGCGGGTAGCGGATCATGAAATTTTCCAGCCAGATCATCGCTTCGAAATCGAGGTGGTTGGTCGGCTCGTCGAGCAGCAGTAGGTTGGGTTCGCGGAAGAGCGCTGCCGCCAACGCCACGCGCGCGCGCCAGCCGCCCGAGAAGGAGGAGATGGCGCTGTTTTGCGCTCTGTCGTTGAAGCCAAGCCCGGCTAGGATGGTTGCAGCACGCGCCGGTGCGCCGTAGGCGTCGATTTCTTCGAGCCGCGTATAGATATCGCCGATGCGGTCCGGGTCTTCCGCCGTTTCCGCTTCCAGTAACAGGCTGGCGCGTTCGGTATCAGCGGCAAGCACGATGTCGATCAAGGAAGTGTCGTCATCGGGCATATCCTGCCGCACCATGCCCATGCTCGCGCCTTTGATCATGGAAATTTCGCCGGTATCGGGACTGAGTTCGCCGGAAATCAGCTTGAACAGGGTGGATTTACCCGTGCCGTTGGGGCCAACGAGGCCTACGCGGTGACCGGCCGGAATGGTAAGCGATACCTTGTCCAGCAATGTACGCCCGGCGATACGGTAGGTAAGATCCTGAATAAAAAGCATGTAACTTGCGCGCCCAAAGGGTTTTAAGAGGGGCGCAAACTAGTGGTTTCCGGGCTTTGGGTCAATCTATTCATACACCAAAGGCAGGGCGGAGGGCCTTTTGGAGGCACAAACCAGCGGGTATGGCACGCCATCATTTTAAGAAGTAACGATTTAATCCCGGTGAAACAATGTCGGGCGCTCGCCCCAGATAAGCATAATCGACATGATACAGAACGACACGGTAGTCACCAGTCCGAGGAAAATCGGCACCGGTTTCTTTTCGCGTGCGAAGACATCCATGCATTTGGTGAAGAAAATCGCTATTATCACCACAATACCATAGATATAGCGCCCATTACCCTGCCATGCCCACGGTACCTGCATACGCGCTCCCATCAGGGAGATAATCATGATGCACGCCATCAGCAGCATAGGTAAATAAGGCCTGATGTTGGTGGTGGTGATCCTGAAGAAAACGAAATAGAGGATATACGGAATAATCACAAACAGGAGAGCGCTTAAAGTGCTGGCCAGCAACGGGCTTTGCCAGCCCCACTCGTTAATCAACAGCGTTTTCAGGAAGGTATTCCAGAAATACGGTCCCCCATTGGGAACATCGTGCATGAAGGGTGAATTCAAAAAGGTAAAAAAGTCGAAATAAAAATAGCTGACCGGTGTATTGAGGACCAGATGCTCTTTGATCTCGCTCAAATCGAGATTGATGAACCATTTAATATCCATCCCATAGACGACACGGTAGTACAGGGTTCGGCCGAAATTCATGCCCACGGCGAACGCACAATAGGTTATCAGGGGCCAGCGCAGCATGTCGCGGAACCGGACATCCTTCTGGCAGAGGGCGATGAGGCAGATGATCCCGGTGGTGCCGATGGCGATAATGCCGGAGCCTTTAATCATCAATGCAGTGAAGGAAGCGAATATGGCCCAGAGCAAATGCCGGAGCTGTTTTTCCTGAGACCAGAGTATGAGTAAATACAAGACCAGCGCATGCACGAATAAAATACCAAGGTCGTTACTGACGCGCCCTGCATAGGTATAGCCGTCCGGCCAGAACAGCACCAGCGAAGAGGCGGTCACCAGTTGCCAGCGTTCAGTAAAATATCGCCTCATGGTATGCAGGGCGATTGCCAGAAACCCGCTATAGAGTATCAGCGATAGATAACGTATGGCATAGGTCGGCTCTGCCATTCCCAGATAATAGCCCACCGCATAGAAAAAAGTGGCGACGATGTAATAGAGCGGTGGCTGCTGGTTTTGCCATCCCCGCGAATCGGGCAGGGCAAGGGTATTGAACAGTGTGGTGACATATCCCGTGTGCCCCGGGATGTCGACGGCATACTGGAAGATGTGGCTGGGTATGTGAAGTGCATCATTGCCAGGAACAGACTCAGGGCAAGCATACAGACGATGAGTGGGTCAATGTTACGCAATACCCCAAAGCCCGCATAGGCCGCAAAAATAAGCGATACCGTGCCCAGCGCCTCCATGGCGGATCGCGGCATCGCACGCAAGGGTGCGCCCGGGATACTCAGGTAGAGCATGGCTCCAAAACAGATCAGCGAAAAGCCAAGTAAGGCTGCTACCAGCTGTCGGGTGGATTTAGGAGTGATAGCCCCTACGAAATGGCGAAGAAACGGTGGAAAGAGTGCGGAGCTATTCATGTCATCCTTACCGGTATTGTCAGACCAGACATTATGGCGGGTAATATACTGCCAAACTACGAAGAAATCTAGAAATATTGTTCCTGTTCAGGGAATAATAAAGGGGTGTTCGGAGAGGATAAACAAGACCGACAGGACGCAAAATGCCAGCGCCACCGCTATCCCTAAAAACGTCAGCGCCCCTTTCCATGTGTGCGCCAGGGTTTCCAGCGCCTTGGTATAGAAAATCACCAGTATTACCATGAGGCCATAGATGTACCGGGAGTTGGCCTGACATGCCCACGGCACCTGAATGCGTGCCGCCATCAATGCGCCGATCATACGGAACATCATCGCCAGTAGCGGCGCATAAAAACCTATGGTGCTGCGCCTGATTTTGCACAGCATAAACCAGAGGACGTACACCAGTATGAGGAGAAACACTGCGCTCAGCACACTGGCCAGGAAACTGCTTTGCCATGTCCATTCACCCAAAAGCAGTGTTTTAAGCAAGGCATTCCAGAATAGCGGTTCGCCCTTTGGGGAGCTGTAAAAGAAAGGCTTTTGTATAAAGCCGATCACGTCGAAATAAAGATAATTGATAGGGGCGTTATCGACCAGGGCGCTTTGAATGTCTGTCAGATTGAGATTGATGAACCATTTAAGGTCGACGCTATAGACCATCCGGTAATACAGGGTTCTGCCAAAATTCAGCGCAATGCATCCGGCGCAGAATGCCATGAGAGGCCAGCGCAGGAGCTGACGCAGCGTGACTTCATGTCGGTATAGGGCTGCCAGGCAGATGATTCCTGTTGCGCCGATACTGATCACCCCGGAGCCTTTAATGATAAGTGCGGTGAAGGAGGCGTACATACTCCAGTGCAGATATTTGACCTGCTTTTCTTCATTCCACCGGACCAGATAATAGAGTACCAGCGCATGTACGAACAGGATGCCCTGATCGTTGCCGATGCGTCCAGCATAGGTAAAGCCGTCGGGCCAGAACAGCACGAGAGAGGAGGCAATCACCAGCCAGCAGCGTTTTACAAAGAAATGCCCTAGATAGCGTAGTCACGAGTTATTAACCATTGTGGTTTATAGGTATCCTGCCAACAATATTGGGAGGATTTTATGAAGCTAGTTGCACATCGTCGCCACGATATATCAGATAAAACATGG
>Ga0163144_10024791_pt1 | contig 11750 bp, 5 predicted proteins | sample OliLak19BULKMAT1_FD_123175 | JGI IMG/M metagenome (GOLD analysis project Ga0163144, IMG submission 123175) | Freshwater microbial mat bacterial communities from Lake Vanda, McMurdo Dry Valleys, Antarctica - Oligotrophic Lake LV.19.BULKMAT1 | ecosystem: Environmental > Aquatic > Freshwater > Lake... | reverse complement strand
TCGGAACCCGCAGCTTCAAGGCTTCGAAATCAATATGTTCGCTCGGGGTTTCAAAATGCAGGCTCGCCGGAATCTGACCATGCTTCAGCACGAGCAAGCCCTTGATCAGGCCCGCGATGCCGGCGGCTGTTTCCAAGTGGCCCACGTTGGTTTTTACGGAGCCGATGGGCAGGGGTTCATCGGGACTCCGGTCGCGGCAGAGGGCATGGGCAAGCGCCGTGGCCTCGATGGGATCGCCCACCGCAGTACCCGTGCCGTGGGCTTCCACATAGCCTACTTGAAGAGGATTGATGCCCGCGTCGGCGCAGGCATCCACCACGAGCCGGGCTTGGGCCTCCGGGCTGGGCAGGGAGATGCCGTTGGTGTGGCCGTCCTGATTCAAGGCTGAACCAATGATCACCCCATGGATCGGATTGCCATCGGCCAGGGCTTGCGCCAGAGGCTTGAGAAGAACAATCCCGGCACCTTCGCCGCGAACAAAACCATTGGCCGAAGCATCGAAGGCCGCGCAGCGTCCGTCGGGAGACAGCATCCCGGCCTGTGAGAATCCGATGAATCCGTCGGGAGTGATCATCACCGTCACCCCGCCAGCCATGGCCATCTCGCAGCGTCCCTGCCGGATTTGCTCGCAGGCAATATGCACGGCGGTGAGGGCGGACGAGCAGGCGGTGTCCAGCGACAGGCTGGGGCCCTTCAAATTCAGGCAATAGGAAATACGATTCGCCGCGATGCTGTGGGCATTGCCGGTGGGCGAGTGGGAGCTGATGCCCGCACGGTCGGAGCCGCCTTGGATGTTTTGATAGTCCGTGTGAGAGACCCCCATGAAAACACCGATGTTCGTGCCTTCGGCCAGATTGAGGACCACGCCGGCATCTTCCAGCGCTTCCCAGGCAGTCTCGAGCAAGAGCCGTTGCTGCGGATCAATGTAGGGAGCCTCGCGCGGAGAAATCCCAAAAAACTGCGGATCGAACTGATCAATGGACTCCAAAAATCCGCCCCGTTTCGCGATGGATTTTCCGGCGATGCCGGATTCGACGTCATAAAACCGTTCCACATTCCAGCGATCCGGCGGGACTTCGGAGACGGCGTTGCGCTCCTCGATAAGTAGTTTCCAGAAGGATTCGATGTCATTAATTCCCCCGGGGAAACGACAACCGATTCCAATAATTGCGATACCGTCTTTATGCATGTGTGATTCCAGCCCTCTATCAAAAATGATCTGCGTGACCTGTCTATAGGGACTTACGTCTCCCTCTCGAAGCGAAATTTTCTCGAGGACGTGTCCGGGTTTCCCGGTCGCGGCCGGAATGGCTGTGTCATTTGAGGCTTGAGAGTGCCTCCCGCGCGAGCGCCTTGCTGGCCGGATCCCCGGCATCCCCACCCGGCATGGCCAGGCCTTTGTTCAAAGATTCCCGCGCCTTGGCCGTGTGGCCCTGAAAGGCATACGCAATCCCCATTTCGACATGGTGGCTGAGGCGGTTGGGATTGCGCTTGATCGCTTTCTGAAAACAACTCACGGCCTCTTCACTTGAGCCCTCCGGAATCTCGCCGTAGAGAACCTTGGCAGCGGTCCGCCGGATCGCCCCAACCTCGGCCAGACGCTGATGCCAGCAGCCCAAGACATGCCAGGCGAGATCCTGGCCGGCATCGAGCGCGAGGGATTTGTCCACGGCCGCTTTGACTTTGTGGATCGCATCGACCTTCGCCTTGGAGTCGAGCAGGGGAAGCATTTTGGCGTACGTGATGGCGACCGATAAGTGGGCCTCGGCATCGTTGGGCGCGAGTTTGACCGCCCGCAACGCGTACGTTTTGCTGATCTCAAAGAGCCGGATTTTTTCCCCGACCAAAATTACCTCTGCCGCCCGATGGCGATACTGCCGGGCAATTTTCAGCAGGAGGGGAACGCTCTCCGGGGTGATTTTTTCCACCGCGAGGTACAGCGTCAGCGCCTCCGCCGGCTGCACCTTGCGGTCAAAGACATCGCCTTGTTTGATGAGCGCGGCGGCGTCATCAGCCGCCCGGACTGCCCCGGCGAAAAGCAGAAAGGCCGCTGCGCACCCAGTGCAAAATTGTCGGAGGCATTTCACAATGGGACGCGCTTCTTTCAGCGGGATGACTCCTTAAGGTGCAGGCGGAGGATCCGGTTCACCTCGGCAATTGCCTTGGGATTCTGGTTGGTCCAATGACCGTGGGCCACGATCAACTCGCTTTCGGCTCCTTCGATGTGGCTGCTCCAATACGGGACGATGCCGTCACTGCTCTGCGGTTTGGTGTGGTCCCGATGGCCGCCCTTGCCCCGGTCTCCAATGATGGAGTGATACGGAATGCCCTTCGCGAGAGGAATCGTGTTGATCGTGGTGACAAACCGGTTCTTGGGATCGAGCGTGTCAATGCTGGTGGGCATCCTCACCAGTTTTTTGCCATCGGTGCGTTTTTTGGAAAGCTGCGCCAACTCCCGGCCGACCCCGCTAAACTGGGAGGGCATGTCAATAACGGTCGAGCCGAGGCGGCCCACGAAGGATGAGGCCAATTCCGCGCCACGCAGCGAGGCGGAGGCGAAAATCACGCGGGCAATTTCCGGGCGGTGTTTGAAAATCATGCTGCCGGTGATCATCTCGTGGGCCTGGGGAGAAAGGGGGACTTTATCCGGCGGCTGATCGAAGAAGGCGTTCCAGATTTTGTGGCCGCTGTCGGTCATCAACACCCGGCTGATCATTCCCCCCATGCTGTGGCCGATGAGAACGATGGGCTTGCGATCGGGGTAAAATTTGTTGATCGCATCCATTTTCTGGCGCAGCACCGCCGCGATGAGGGGATAGGGGTAGCCGGTGGGATAACTGTAAAACCAGATCTGATAGTTTTTGCGGATGACCGGATCCGTGCGCAAGCCCTCGATCATCGGCGCCCAGGTCGCCTGGGAATCCCCCAGACCGTGGATGCAAATGATGGGGATTTTTTTCGGGTCGTAGGGTTGCAATCTGGCCAGACGGGTGCTGGTCAACACCGCCTGGGGACGTAACATGCGATCAATCTCGGTCCGGCGGGGCCGGAGTTCCGCCAGGGCCAGCCCAATCGGGGCGGTGAAATCCGCCGCCACCGGAAAGGTGTGGCCGGCCACCTTGACGGTTTCCGTCGCCAGTGGATCCACGTAGGCGGCGGTGACGTTCCGGCCTTTGAAATGCAGGATTTCCGTGATGCCGTAATACACATTTTTCCCCTGGATGAAGGGATCGTATTTGGTCGGATCGAATCCCTTGCTGGCGATGACCATGGGAGCACCCAGGCCGGCCTTGACCGAACGCTGCCGCACGAGACTGCCGCGGAACTGAAAGCGATCGGCCGGCAGGATGCGGTAGTTTGCGGGATCATGCTCGGGCTTTCCATCGGTCAGCATGGTGAAGCTCCAATTCCCCTCCGCGCCCGGACAAATCACCGGCGCCTTCCACGGCTGCAGGCCCGACTTGTGCAGGACATCGAAAATGCGGGCCACGGCGAAATTGTAATCCCGCAGAGCCTGGGCGTTGGTCGGCCGTTTCTCCAGCACCTTCATCGCCACGGACGCCGCGTCAATGTAACGGCCCATCTGCACCTCGGGGGTCTTGTGCGGACGCTTGAGCGCCTGGACGATCAACCCGCCAGCTGGGGAAGCTGCGGCGTATGCCGGCTGTTTCTCCCGCACGGTGGCATAGTTTTTACAACCGGTGCCGCCGGTCGCGAGGGCGAGCAGCACCACGAGCAAGTGGAAAGGATTTTTCATAATGGACGTTTGACTTTATTGAATGGCCCAAGGGCAATCAGTAAATGCGAAATGTCGGCAATGTTTCTTCCCCATCAGGCGCGGCGGGCTTCATGGGTGGCGGGATTTCCACAGGCGAAATAGATTTTTTCCAAGTCCGGTGCGAGCGCATCGCCCTCGGTGGCGGAGGGACTCTTGGAGTGAAACGGACAGACCGGGTGCTGACCGGTTTTCGGATCGGCGCGGCGGAACCAGCAGAAGCCCTGGCTTTGCTCCTCTCGGGAAAGCGCGGCCGGCCCAAATCCAAGGGGTCCTTCTTTTTCCGGATTCACACGTTCGGGCAATTGATCCAGGGCGATGCCACGGCCCAAAGCCCACTTTCTAAGGGCCTCGGGATCGACGGCATGAGCCCGGTTGTCAGGCCGGAAATGGCCGGCCACAGTGCAGATGGTTGACGCACATCCGTGGGCAATGCTTTCCGTCTGTCTCTTGCGGCTGAAGCCAAGCATGGGATGAAAAGCGAACGCGCCGCAAACCCATCGGGGTTTGACCGCAAGCACATCGAGGTTCAGGGGAAGATCGTGGGAGTGGACATCGGGATCTCCCTCGGCGGCGCGTTGCTGGATGATACGCCGGATATCACGCTGGCCGTCTTGGAATTTCCCGATCTTGCCATTGTACCGCAATTGGGCGGACCGGCTGCGAATCTCGGTCCAGCTCAAGGCGTGCAGATCCCGGCGGTGCGACCAGTCCGCCTTGTCCGGTTCCAGCGTGGCGGTAAGAATGAGGTGCGGGACGGCCGGGCGTCGTGCGTAAATGGCGTTGCCATCCTTGCCCCAAAGATACTCGACCACGGCCCCAAGAGGCAGGTTGTCCATGATTCCGCCGTCCGCATACTGCGCCACCATCTCGGGATGCCGATAGACCTCCCAGGACCATTGCGGACGGAACAAGGCCGGAAAGGCGCTGCCGGCCAGCAGGCTCTGGGTGAATCGCGGATCCCACGAATGCGTACTCCGGAGAATCTCCAACTGTCCCAGCGTGAGATTTGTGGTCGTGCCGATGAGCGGGAAACCAAAGTGGTCGAAGCGCGCCTCCGGCACGGACTTGCCATCAAAGACAAATCCGTCAATGAGCTGCCGGAGGGGTTCCGGACCAAGAATCTGCAGGCCGACTCCGTACCGATCCGCCACCTCCTGCGCGAGGGACTTGAGCAAGCCAGCCGCCTCCTGCCAGTTGCCCGCCCGGAGGACCCTGGTCAGTTCCATGACCTCGAAGGGACTAAGGTACAAGAGCCGCTCCAACCCGGAAAACACCCGGCGGGCCCGGCGGCTGAAGGTGGAGGCGGCATCGGTTTCGTAACGCCGGAAAATCAGGTCAAGGTCGTGGGGAGAGAAGTCCGCCGCCGCCGCATGAATGGAGAACTGCCGGATAAAATCCGCGAAGCGATCAGTGAGCACGAACCGGTCAATGGTCAGGAAAGTCGCCGCCAGGCGCCGCATCTGCCGTTGACGTTCCAACAGTTCCAATCCCGCCGGACGCTGAAATACCCTGCCCGTGAGAGCGCCGACGATGGTGCCCACCGAAGCGCCGGCCACCACATCGGGCTGGATGCCCAATTCGCTCGCCGCATTGGCAAAACCCACCTGGAAAACCCCGCGAAAGACCCCGCCGCTGAAGAGAAAAACAATGGCCGGATCTTGCAAAGTTTCCGGGGGCTCCGGGGCCGAAATAAACGGGCTGGGGTTCGGGCGCGGAAGCCGGATGTGCTGCCGCAACTCATCCTCCTTGTCAGCGTCCGTTCCGGTCGTGGCCCGGCACGTGATGCAACACCGGCAGACCTCCGAAACGCCGGGGCCGGGCGTGGGATGATTTTTGTCCACCGGAGCACTGCCGGGGAGGGGATCCAAGCCTCCCCAAGCGGCGAGCAGCTTGCGGCAGGAGACGTATTCCCGGCCGTCCGCGCGGGTGCTGGTTTGTTTGGAACCGCGAAGCGCCTCGACCGCAGCCCGGAGCGAGGCGGTGCGGCCTTCCTCACGATGCGGCCACTCGTCCGGCATTTCCTCGTCGGGTTCGAGCAACATCCGCCGTTCCTCCGGGGTTCTCGTGTCGGGCAGCGCATCGGTGACCAGGCGTTCGATCATGGCCCGGCAGCCGTCGGCTACGGCGGTGTCGATTAATTCCCGTTGTTTGGCGGCAGATCCGGCCTGCATCAACCGCAGACTGAGCCGGGGCGGGCGCTCCGGCGTCACCAGACGGACCTTGGTCGGCAGGAGGGTCTGCTTTTGTTCCGTCTCGCCGGAGATCGTCGCCGGCCGGCCATTGAGAGAGCGGTTGAGGCGGTCAACCAGGCTCTTATCCAGCAACATGTCTTGAAACCGCAGCAGATCGCGCGCCCGCAGGGTGACGTCCACCAGTCCGGTGTAAGGTTCAAATTGCGCGGATTCCTTGTCCTGCCGCACCGGCATCAGCGGCACGGTGATAATGCGGATGGAGTCCCAGCGTTTCTCCGGATGATCGGCGACCAGGCGGCAGGCTTCCTCGAAGACGGGCACAATCGGATCATTGGAAACACTGATGCCGTCAATAAAAGTCGCGGGACCGCCGGGGGTCGGAATCGTTTGGGCCTTGAAAAACGGCGCCGAGGCGCAGGCGCACATCAGCGCGTCCACCACCGGCGTGGCCGCCGGCAGGGCCTCAAGTTTGCCGGTGCCCAAATTGGCAGCGATGGGCATCACGATGAGTCCGCAACCGCCAGGCTTGGAGGCCGCATAACTGCCGAGGGATTTTTTGGAATGGGTTCCCCCCCGGGCGGGGCTTTGCTGGTTGAGGGCCCGCCGCACGCTGTCGTCGAAGCTGAACTCCCCGTAATAAGCCGGGTCCAGATGCTGCACCAGGGCTTCCTTGAGCGCGTGAGAGTCTCCGAGATCGCTGAAGATCTGGAAATGTCGCAGGAAGTTTCCGAACAGATTCTTGCGCAGAAAAAGAGCCGCCCAAGCCGGCAAGGCCAGACCGGCCAGGAGAAAGACCCCTGCCTCAGTCCAAAACATGGCGGACCAGGCGGGAAAAAAAATCGCGGTCAGCGCGGCCAGCAACAAGGTGGGAATGCCCGCGAGAGCAAGAAGGAGAGGCACAAACCCGAGCAGCAGCCACAGGGCTTGATCCCGCAGCCAGCGCAGCCAGGCCCCCCGGTTGAAAATAATATGCCCGGCCTCGACCCCCTCCACCGCAGTGCGGCCTTTGATGCCCAACACATCCCAAAGCTGCACGCGGGCCGCCAGGCTCACCGGGAGAGCCAGGGCACAGATGTTTCGCGCCACCAGCCACCACAAGCGGACAAGCAGGCGTGCACGTTTGTTCCAGCGCATCGCCGGATTCATCTCGCCGGCGGCCTTCCAACCCATCAAGACCCGCGAGAGTTGCGCGACCAGCTTCACCGTCACCCGCACCCGCAGCAGATGATCAAACAGCCGGATCAAACCCGTGCGGCTGGCCACCGAGGCCCGGCGGCTTTCACGCTCTTCCTGGAAATGCCGCGGCAACTCGACAGGCTTCAAGGCGTGGGCGGAATTCGTTTCCAGCGGGTCTGGAAAAAAACCCTTCAGCACGGTGGAGGGTGCGTTGCGGAAGGCCTCCAGCAATTCATTGAAACGCGCCACCCGCAATTCATCCGTCGCTTCGCCGGATGCGTCCGGGCCCGCCTCCGTGTGGAGCACATCCCCGAGGACCGTGGCCGTGATCGCACCCACCGAGATCCCGGCCGCCAGATCCGGCGCCTGACGCCGGGTCACGAGCAGGGCATGCACAACCCCCATCTGCAGTACGGTGTCAAAACCCGCGCCCGGAAACGAAAACACCCGGAACGGCCGTTTGCAGGCCTGGCCGGGTTCTGCGGGCGGCGTATTCCTGGCGGGATCGGGCTGTACGGGTGGTGTTGCCATGAACGCTAAGTCGGATCGGAAGGGCGATAAACCTTAGAGCGTGCCATGAACTTTGTCAGAGAAACAGGAGAAACCAACACTGTAGTCACGGCAGGGTGCAGGACAAAAATCTTCTAGACCAAGGGTGGGGCAAATGGCCAAGGCTCGAGAGATTGGCGGTTTTATTCAGCACCGCAGGTGCATTTCATCGTAGCCTGGGGCACCCGCCCCAGGCACAATCGCCAAAGAATTCAGGGCTGAAGGCCCGGTTCATATCATGCCGCAATCCCTTGACAACGTCGTGCTCCACATCGTCTTCAGCACGAAAGATCGTGCTCCGTGTTTGGGCAATTCTGTCCGCCCAGCGCTTCATGCTTATCTCGCAACGGTGGCTCGCAATGCAGGCTGCGAATGTCCAAGGGTCGGTGGAGTGTCCGATCATGTTCATCTCGCGATTCAATTTTCGCGCACCACGACGATAGCAGCATTGGTTGAAGAATTGAAAACTTCATCCTCCAAGTGGCTCAAAACGGGATTTTCCCAGCTTACGGGATTTGCCTGGCAACGGGGATACGGCGTCTTTTCTGTGGGCCCGGCAGATTTGGCTGCCCTATTGACTTATATTGACGAGCAAGAAGAGCACCACCGAACACGGACATTCCAGGAGGAATATCTCACGTCTCTTAAAAAATATCGAATTTTTCACGATGAACGATACGTTTGGGACTGATCCCCCCGATCTCTACGAACGTATAGACATGGCCTTCAGCCCTGGCGCTCTATAACAACCTGATCCCTAGGGCCTTGCCCTAGGCTAGTATGATTTTGCACCTTCGGCGCAGAAGATTTTGTCCTGCACCCGTCACGGCACTCCGTTGCCGTGCGGTAGAGGAATGCGAGGGGAAATCCCCTCGCACGCCCCAAGAGACTGGGGCGACTACAGCGGAAAGTGCATGACACGCTCTAGCCGCGCTTTCCAAATTCAGACAAACTCCAAATCACGGGTGCCATCAGCTCCCGGACGGAGGGCTTTTCCCGTAAACAAGGACATCATAAATGAACGACGACCCCACCGTTCGAACCGGGTGAAACCCTCCCGTGGCCATCACCGCGTCCACATTTTCCTTGGTGCGATAATCGTACGTCTTACCGAAAAGTTCCAGAATCCGGATGCTCGGATGCGGCCGATAGCTGTTGGCCAGCACGGCTGCATCACCCGCTGTCATCTCACTGAGTTTTTCCGCCAGGTGAAGAACAGTCTTCGCCTCCTTCGGTTCCGGCAGACCGCGACGCCTCTCCGTAGTTTCGCACGTGTGGCCCTGAAGATATTCCAGGATCCCCACCGTCGTGACCACATCGTAACTTTCCCCGGCCATGGCCTCAGCGAAGATGTCCTCCGTGAGGGCCAAGATTCCCGACTCATCCCGCGTCCCTATTTTCCAGCCTCGCACTGCGGCCAGTTTCGCCAGCAACCGGCTGGTTTTCGCCGTGTTGGCGGTATCCCGGTCCGTGATCCGGCAGGTGATCTGCCCCGCATCCTCACCATCGTGGATCAAGCGGTCATAGGCCAGAATCATGCTCAAGCCCGTCCCGCCGGCCAGGGCTTTGAGGCGCACCGGACGCCCGGCGGACAGGCGCGTTTTTGCCAGTTCATAGGTCGTCTTGGTTTCCCAGATAAAGCGCAGTTGCACGTCTTTCCCCTGCACCGAGTTGAAAAAAAGATTATCCCAAAGACCGGAATTCGCCCGGATTTCCGGCGCGATCATCATATAGGGACCATTCATCGGGTCTCCGCCCTCCACCAAAGACTGCGTCTCGGGAGTTGAAGAAGCCAGCAACGCCTGAGCGTAGGGATGGCCGGAACGCTCCAACAGCCGGTTGCGATAACCCCCCGAAGCCTTTCCCCCGCTTTCCTCGCGGACGGTCGTTCGCTTCAAGACCCGATACGACAACCCGGCCAGGGCGGCCCGAAACCGGCTGGTGGGCTTGGGCACAGGCTGCTCGAAAATCTCTGTGCTCAAGGTTGAAAGAATGGCGGATGACACGGAGACATCACCTTCGGAATAAAGCGCCGCCACCGCGCCCATGGGAGCGAGCCCGCCCACATCCCCCGCTTTCCGCTTCCCGTCGGCTCCGGCCTGATCCTGTCCGTCTTTACCAGCGTTCATTTCCACAGAACTATCAGACAGTCGGCGGATCGGGAAGCCTCCATCACCTCGCAAGGCGAAAAACCACGTCCGCTTCGTCGTTTATTCGTTTAACCCAAGTTCCGCAGTTTGGTCATCGGCGAAAAATAGTTTACCATAGCAGGCCATCAGCGGTTCGAGGGAGCTACGAAGGAAGGCTGGAAAAACCGGGCAGGTAGTGCCGAAGAGGAGGTTGTCGGGCTGCGAGGGGAAAGTGAAGATGTCGGTATGTTTTTGCGAGAGAAGCGCAAGGTGGCCGCCCAACTCCTCGCACACCTCGGCCTCCAGATCCCCCGTCACTCCAAAATTATCGAAAATGTAGTGCCGAAAATCCACTGAAAAACCCCGCAAACCCGCATGGTTGCGATATCGGCCTTCTCAAACTGCGGAACTTGGGTTACGGATTCTCTCGCTTGGCGCTTGATTATTTTTACGCGGAGGCAATAATGTCCCTCCCTCTCACGGGGTCTTAGCTCAGTTGGTAGAGCGCCTCAATGGCATTGAGGAGGTCAGCGGTTCGATCCCGCTAGGCTCCACTTCTTGAACACTCCGCAAATCAGGGCTATCACACCGGAGACAATGTGCCCGTAGCTCAGTGGATAGAGCACCGGTCTTCTAAACCGATGGTCGCTGGTTCGATCCCAGCCGGGCGCGCCATTTCTGGGAGATGGCGCGGTTGTGGTAGGCGCGGGAGGAAGTGCGATTTCCGAAGTGCAGCCAATTCGTCATTCGACATTTGTCTCGTCGCCTCCACGCGCTTCTCGAGCCGAACTCAGCAGGTCGGCGGCAATGAGTGCGATGCGTTTCGGGTCGCCCACCATCGCCTCCAGCGCGGCCCATTTGCTTTTCAGCCTCTCCTTCTTCGTCAGCTCCTAGCCTTCGGTGATTGCGAAGGACAGGCTCGTCCAAAAAAACGGCACAGGACCACGACCTCATAGCTTGAAAGGTCAATCTTCAAACGGATCGCGTTTAGCTTCGCGTTCAGCCTGTCGTTCATAGTGTTCGGCGAACTCGCGCGTTGCCGTTGCAAAGCGTGTGTAGCCTTTCGAATCAAGCGCTTCTGCCTTCTCCCGATTTTGGCTCGCAAGCTTGCGGTCCTCTTGTCCGTGAGTGAATCCGTGAACACCACGATCATTGAAGAGCTGGGTAGTGAATCCAGAACGCATATCCCCCGTGTTGCGAAAGTTCAACGCTGCGGCGACCGCGTTGTGGATCCACATTCCGTCAGGGTCCTGGGGAGCCCAAGTTAATACGGGCCCGATCTGGCGCATAACGGTCTAAATCCCCTGCTTGAACGATGTGGGTGTGGTCCATTGGAAGGTGTTGCTAGTCTGTATGCACTGTTGATATTTCAGGTCTAAGATATTGCAATAATCTGCAGCAATTATGCTGCGGCGTTAGGTGGTGGATGAAGTGCTGGACCCAGGCGAAGTTGGCGTTGCCCTTGGGCGGGACGCCGAACTGGCAGCGCACGTCGTCGTCCTTGCGGAAATTGTCCTTCGCTGCGCTCACGACCTGCGGTGAAGCTTCGCTTTGAAGGAATGTGCTGCCGCGCAGGGTAATGTCGGAATCGTTGAAGGGCGGGTTGGCGGAGGAGTCTTTGGGGGAAGATTTGGTGCGTGGGCTCATGCTTTCGGTGGTTTGAGTTTCTTCGGCTTTGGCGGCTTCTTCATTCCTTCGTCGTTTTTTCAAAATCCGCGTCCAGATAGCGACGGGGCGGAGTGACTTCCAAGCTGAGGTTGACCGTAAAAGCTTTGGTGCCGTTGGAGGTTCGAGGGCGTTGCCTTTGCAGAGAATCCGCCATTTCTCAGAATCTGAATGGTTACGCGAGGATGAAGTCGGATCAGCCAGGCACGCCATTTCTGGACGCGGGCGTTCTTTATGCCATACTATCTGTCTATGAAGACC
>Ga0163144_10024790_pt1 | contig 11751 bp, 6 predicted proteins | sample OliLak19BULKMAT1_FD_123175 | JGI IMG/M metagenome (GOLD analysis project Ga0163144, IMG submission 123175) | Freshwater microbial mat bacterial communities from Lake Vanda, McMurdo Dry Valleys, Antarctica - Oligotrophic Lake LV.19.BULKMAT1 | ecosystem: Environmental > Aquatic > Freshwater > Lake... | reverse complement strand
ATTCAAAGCGCCTCTCCTTGCATTTGTTTTGATTTTTGGAAACCAAATACTATGCCAGGTCGAGGCGTTTTGCATCAACCGATTGTTTTAAAATATAGTTTTTCTTAACTTAGTGCCATTGGGGTCAAGCCTGTAACTTTATTATCTGTTAGGCACCAATTTGTATTTATATTGCAAAGCAAAAATCGGTTAATGTTTTACACCGATTTGAACAAGTTGCTGTAGGTGAAATAGGGATTACTTATGGCGAACTGCTCTATGGCGCCAAGAAAAGCCATCATCCCAAAAGCATTAGAGGTGTTAGGATTTAGCCAGCTTGATTCCTCCTTTGTCGATGACTGTGCAATGGCAAGTGTTATCAAACCTTGAGAATCCTCTCTAATAATAAATTTCACTGGCAAGCATGAGAGGCGAGCACACTAATATATTTATTAGAATCATGCAGGGTAAAGCGTTCCCAGCGCATGGACAATATGTAAAATTACTTACCTTCGTAGCTGATCTTGAGCAAAGAATCTGCTTAAAATTTTAGACTTAACCCTCATCTCATTCCCATAGTTTGAGGGCCATCGGAAATTTTAAGGGTTTCACAAATTTTAATAGCTTCTTTTAGGCTAAGGTCTTTTGAAAGCATTAAATCGACTATTTCAAGAAAACGACCAATATCTTTGTAAAACAGATTAGTTAATTCCACGACTTCCGAGGGCAAGGGTAAGATTCCCTTATCTTGAAACTGTTGAATATATTTGACTTCGTTTTTAAGCTCTATCTTTGAGTCACTATGGGATACGGCAGGCATTGCTGCAAAAAGACCATTGCGTTGGAGTTGTTGAACCGGAAGTTCCTGTTTTGATTCTCTCGCTGACTGTATGCTGACTTGTTCGGCTGATTGAGAAACCGCCAACGCCGCAGTAATATGGTTTACTTCCTCCTCTGTTAATGCTTCAATTTCCAGTAAACTCAAGCGGCCTTCTTTTAATTGTTGGCGTAATTCAGGGTTCTCAAACTTGAGGCAAGTTTGTGGGGTTAAACTGCTGGTTTGTCTTAGATTCAAAGTTCCTTCTATGAGTAATTGCCGTACCCCCTCATGCTCAAGATTTTGACCGTCATGACGAGTCAATTCATTGATTTGCGTTATATTTAATATCTTACTCTCAAGCAATTGCCGTGCTCCGGCATATTCAAGAATTAAGCAGCCATACATAGTCAATTCGTCGATTTGAGTCAGATTTAATACATTACTCTCAAACAATTGCCGTACGTCAGCATACTCAAGATTTTGACTGCTATTTTCAGTCAATTCGTTGATTTGAGCTAGATTTAATCCTTTACTCTCAAGCAATTCCTGTACTCCGTCATATTGAAGATTTTGAGTGCCATTTGCAGTCAATGCGTTGATTTGCACTAGATTTAATACATTACGCTCAAGCAATCTCTGTATATGGAGGTAATTAAGATTGTGACTGCCACGGTTAGTCAATTGGCTGATTTGAGCTAAATCTAATACTTTACTTTCAAACAATTGCTGTACTCCGTCAGAATCAAAGTTTTGGCAGATTTCTATAGAGAATCCATCGACTTGCTCTCGATTAAAAATTCCTTTATGTAGTAGTTCTGCTAGCCCGGGTCGATATTTTTGAGAACAAGAGTCAAAGAATGTAAGAACCTCACCTAGTGGTAAGATGCCCTCCAATATTAATTTCACCAGGTGAGGAGAGTCTCCCAGATTTCTACGATCTGCTGAAGATAAGGATGCAACGCCTGCTGGACTTAAGATCCCTCCCTCTAATAACAATTGTATCTGCTGAATTTGTTCTTTTTCTTCTGACAATTGCATCCAGTGGTGAGTTATCTTCTCCTCAAAATTGAACTCTGGTTGTGGCAGTAGATCAATTCCATGGTATCCAAGAGGAGGGAGTGGTTCCTGCTGTTCTTGCGGTTGTTCGTCCTCTTGGGCAATGGCCACCGCGCCCTCTAATAGGCCGGGACCTTCCTGATAAGATGCAGCTATGACCTCTAAAGACAGACCTTTTTCTTGAGCCATTGTGTCAATAGCGTTGCGGTCTTCGGGACAAAATGGTTCACGGGTTAAGGGATTATTTTTATTTTGATAACCATTAACCCACTGATTGAGTCCTCTAATGTCGAATTGATGTCCTGTGGAGAGTACAATTCTATATTCAGATTTTATTTCGCCCTGAGAAAATGGATCAATAGTATTCAAAGGAAAAGCTGAGTTAATGGCTACAGAAATTTTGTAAAGAAGATTTTTGACAGACGTTTTGAATTTTTGAGAGGACTGTTTTTTAATAAATGACAAAAGTACCCCGGCTTCATCAGATGGGACTAAGGATGTCTTAAGATTTTTCAAATTTGTTAGGATTCCCGTTAAGGAATTGATGTTTTTTTGTTCCTTTTCATCAGCTATTGATTTTTCTAATTGTATGATAAATTCATTAATGTTGGGGATTGGCATATATTTTCTCTGTTGGTGAAAACTGTTGTATTAGCCCATGATTTTAGTCATAGACTGAATTTTCTTTTATTGTAGTTAATGAACATTAATAAAATCTTAATAGAGGGAGTTTATGCTGTTTAACCATTATTATTAAAATCAGAGTCTCAAGATGGTCATCAAGTAGATTGGCGGAGTTATTTGGCCCAAGCAAACTGGCGCGAACAATCTAATGTAGATCTTCTTGAGGTTTTCAAAGAGGGTTTCAATAAAACACTTTTTGGAGAAGCAGCCGCTGAAGTAGTGTCAAAAAAGCCAGATGCAGTAGAGGGGCCAAATCCTGTGAGCTCCCCACAAATATAAAATCGGAGAGAAAAGTCTGAAATTTTAAGTATATCTGGTACTCGTCTTAAAATTTCAGGCTTGATCCTGACACCATCCAATTACCTGCCAAACTGAATCCCGCACAATTAGTATTTATTGGCGACTTTTCATTTTCTGCTCCCCTTTTATTTCTAAAAAGGGACATTTTAACTTTGCAGAAATGGGACATTACAACTTTGCAGCTACAGCTAATCCTCCAGACTTGACCATGTGCGCTCTTTGCATTAATATTTGCATTATTAGTGATGTACAAATTGTTAAAAAAGGATATATAAATGCAACAGGTTAAAAAAACAAGTTTTCCTCCTGAAAATGAGATAAAAAAATAACTGATGATTTTAATGAAATATCAAAATACTCAGCTTCAGCCAGAAATGCGAAGGGAAAAATTAGATTAAAGATTACATGAAGTAATTGATTAATTACTTGAATTTAAATTAAATGAAGATGGATTTTTCCATATTTAAATAGCCTGTTAGACGATGATGAAGACAGTGCAGATTATGAAGGTTTTAGACCGTTCTCTTTTGAAAAATATAAGACGAAAATCAGTTTTACACTTTCATCAATGCAATAAAACTATTATTTGAAGCGAGAGTCGGAAGCTCTTATTCTTTAAAATTTTAGAATTAAACCTGATGAATTTGGTAAATATTTTATGCATAATAGTGTTTTTAAATTAAGGAATAAATAATGAAATTTTTAGAAATGAAAGATCAATTTAAGAGAAATCTTTCGATTGTTGGTGAAAATAATAAAAAAGCGCTCAGTAAAATTCTTGCCCGTGCTTTTGAAAAAATAGATCAAATTACGGAGCATAAACTTGATAAAAGCTATCCTCCCGGTATCCGGGATTTATATTATAAATCTCATTTGATTATGATTACTGCTAAATTAATTCTCAAAATATATCTAAAAAGAAATGAAGTTGATCGGATTTGGCTGGAAATGATATTTAACCCTATGTTAGCTAAACAAATTTACTTTTTGTATCCTGAGATCTATTTATCTCAAAATAAAAATCAGATTATCAATAATATAAAAAAAAAATTAATCTTTAGATTTCCCCCTTCAGATATTTGTTCTTCTCTTATGGTTAGCATCAATACAGCCAATACTTTCATTAAAAATTTAGAGATTGGAAAAATTACTTTTGGTGGAGTTAGAAAAATAGTTTGCGATATGGATGAAAAACATGGGGTTTTTAAGTTAATGCAAAATGTTCCTATGTCTGAATTAAAGGCGAGCAATGTCACCTTTTTAAATAAACCTATTGGCACAACTGATTTAGCCACTTGTTTTGCTTTAATAATCATTGGCCACGATAAAGATGGAAAAAAATTGGGGGCTATTTATCATGATGCCGGGTTTGATGGGGAAAAATATGAACCCAGAAAGACTTATGACAACCTGGTGAAATTGATGGGACAAAAAGGTTGCACCACACTTGACGCCTGCTATGTCGTGGGTGGAAGTATTGGCACTTATGTTGATATTATCGAAATGATTTGTGCACTCCCTGTTATTACCGAAGTCTTTGTTTTAGTTAATGATGAAGTTTTTGATTCACGAGTGGTGATAGGGCGCAATGGTGAGGTTGCTCATGCTCGTCAAACAGGAAAAAAGAAAGAGGCAGATGAAGACTTGAGTACAAAAATGAAAATTTCTAGCAATCCATCAATATTATTACCTGAACTGAAGAGGGTTGCAGGCAGTCAGGCAGCATCGAAACCTGAAGTAGATGCCCAGCTTGGGGCTTCGGCTTCTCAAAAAAAATAGACGAGGATGAGGTCAAATCTGATATATTAATCAGAGTAAAGTAAAGAGAATCAATCCAGTGCCGAATCTCGTATCACTGGATTGATATTTGTAGACTAGGGGAAGTTTCGCGAAGCGGCGAAGCCATTCAGTTCTTGATTTCTGCAAAGCTTGAACTGTATTGCAATGATGCAAATATTGGCTTAGCCTGCATTAGAATATTAAAGCAAAAGGGCTAATTTGGCTTCTACTTTGGATACATCATTGGCGAATACGCGAATACCTTCAGCTAATTTTTCGGTGGCCATGGCGTTAGCGTTCATAAGCCAACGGAAATTTTTTTCACTTAAAATGAGTCTTTTTAGATTAATAGACTTAGCACCTTCAGGAGTTAAACAGGGAGTTAATTTTTCATGATTATTCTGTAATTCACTTAATAGTTGCGGACTAATGGTTAAACAATCACAACCTGCCAAAGCTTGAATTTGACCCATATTCCGAAAACTAGCGCCCATCACTATGGTAGGATATTTAAAATGATGCAAATATTGATAAATTTTACGAACTGATAAAACGCCAGGATCATTTTCGGCCGTATAGTTTTTAGGCTCATTTTTTTGATACCAATCATAAATACGGCCAACAAAAGGCGAAATCAATGTAACCCCGGCCTCTGCGCAAGCCGCTGCCTGTACCCAGTCAAACATCAAAGTGAGATTACAGTGAATCCCTTGTTTTTCTAAAATATGAGCAGCCTGAATACCTTCCCAGGTTGAAGCTATTTTAATTAAAACACGTTCCCGGCCAATACCTTCCTGGCGGTATAATTCAATTAATTCCTGAGCTTGATGAACGGTGGCGTTCAGGTCAAAAGATAAATGAGCATCGACCTCGGTGGAAACCCGCCCGGGAACGATTTTTAAGATTTTGACGCCAAAATTGACTAATAACTTTTTAACCGCCCAATGTAAGCGTTGTTTTGAAGAAAATTGTCCGGTCCATTCAATAGCCGAATGAATAAGATCTTGATATTGAGGTAATTCCGCCGCCTTGAGGATTAAGGTGGGGTTAGTTGTGGCATCTTGCGGCTGGTACTGGCTGATCGTTTCAATATCGCCAGTATCTGCCACAACTGTAGTGATTTGTTTGAGTTGTTCTAATTGGTTCATTTTATTTCGTAAGCAAATAAAATGAGTATAGACTATTTTCGGGAATCAAGTCTGAAATATTAGGCAATATTTTAGACTTGATTCCCGCGAGCGAGGAACTCCTCCAGAGTTAAGGGCGGACTAATGGAATAGGTTCAGACCCCTCATTTTTGGGTAAGGACTGGGCTATTAACTTTATGATTCCTTCATTGCCCACTTCTTTAGCCAGTTTCATAGAAGAATTTAATATTTCTGGTGAATATTTATTCCGGGAAATATTCAGAATACTTGAAACTGCTTCTTCATCTTCACCCTTGATGGCTAAAAATAATATCAATGAGGAATTTGACAGCTGATTTTTATCCTCTTTAACAGAAAAAAGACTATATTCATTTAATGAAACACTTTGCCTGGGCTGGCTGGATTTTTCTTCTGGCTTTAAGTGCTTTAATAACCTCGAACAACTTTCTTTTTCAAGTCCAGAAATTATGTTAGTTAAATACCAGGGGTTGTTTTTCATGTGAATAATAAAATCTTCTATTGAATAATTGATGACAGATTTGTAAATGATTTTCTTTTTATCAAGACCAAAAATAACGTCATGGAAAAAATTTTTATTGAAATCTGAGTGAAGCAGTTTCGTCACATTCATTTGAGTTATTTTTACCTCACAGACTTCAGCACATTCATTAACTGTCAGCGCTAATAAAAATTGCTCAAAGGCAAATGCGTCAGGATTTTCTAATAATGTATAAATATTTTTTTTACAGGCAGCAAAAATTTCAACTCTCGAATCCAGGTCAAGAGGATTTAAAATAAGTTTTACATCGGATATTTCTTTAAGTAATTTTGGCAGGCTAGGGGCTAATTTTTGGTATATTTCATCTCTTTTTTTAGGTAGATCAGAAAACAGCGAATTAAATATATAAGCCGAAATGACAATTTCTTCTAAATTGTTTTTTATTATTTCATAAAGCATATATTTTGTATTTACTGAATAATTCAGTAAATTTCTTGGAGCTTCGACTAGTAAACTCTTTTGAATAATTTCAGGAAGCATTTTTTTAATTTGTTTATCTTCACAAAAGTCACTGGCGTCAAGTAACATTAAACTATTAATAACGTCTCTCAATTCTTCGGGCCAGAACTCAAGGTTTTCTTCCTCTCCAGCAAAAGCAACAACAATATTGATCAGGTTATCTTTATTATTAAGATAGACTTCGTGTTTGACTTGATTAGGGAGACAGTTGATCAATGTGACAAAATCCCCAGATGATTCAATCCATTGAGGCAATTGATCTCTGATTACTCTGTAGATAGCAAGTTTTTGACGAGTATTGAATTTTGTCAATAAACTTGAAACATCAGAAGATGATTTTATCAATTTAGGCAAATTGTCCTGATAAATTTTGAAAATTCGACGCTGCTGGGCATGATTGAGTCTTTCCTGTAAACAAGAAAATTCAAAACTTTGAGAAATACTTTTTTCCAGAATATTTTTTATCTCTGAAGAGCAGTCTTCGTATTGTTGGATGGTTAGTGCTTTTAGAGCCTTAGATAGTTCATCTCTGGGTAAACTTGATAATTTTTTAATTTCAGCAAGCGGTGCAAATTTTTGATCAAACAAGGGATCGATAGATAAATGCGCATCAACTTTTTTGATTAATTTTAAAATGGAAACGTTACTAATTTTTATAGCCTCGCTTAAACTGAGTCGCTTTTTCAGCTTTGGCTCTAGTTTTAGTCTTTTTTTGCTGGCAGCCAAGGCCAAAAGAGCTAAGCCTTCAGCAAATGCTTGATGGGGTTGCATCGGAAAATTATCTTGATCATCTCTTTCATTTAAATAATGATAAACACCAGCGCAGCTTTCAGCGACACTATGAAAATCACCACGTTCAAAGGTTGCAATAATAATTGCTCCACTCATTTTTTTAGCGTTTTCATTACTGCAGAACCAATCACTGGCCTTAACTTCTTCAGTTTCAAAAGCAAATAAACTTTCGATAGCAGCTAAAGTAAGAGGAGCAGAACCTGAAACATGCGCTCTAATATGAACTCCGCTGTCATGAGCAGCGCCTAGCCAGGATAAGTGTTCTTTGGTTATATTTTTTCGGAAATGAATGTCAGCAACTCTTTCTTTTGGCTTTTGGGCGGCTTCATCGCTATCAGTAGCCGAAGAGATATCTGGAGCCAAAGTAGTGACAGTTTCGCTACTCGGTTGAGGTTTATTATCAGAATCTCTATCTGTATAAATATCGCCAATCCTAGGAACCATATAATCTTGCATGAGTTCTTGTAGTCTTTGAAGCATGGCGTTTTCTTCTTCTGTCCTCGGTTTACAAGGAGGTTCAGTGGACTCCATACAAACGAAGCGATATCCCATCGATGTCGTCAGAGATTCTATTTTAGAGATTAATTTTTGTGGTGAGATAGTATGGGGATTAGTTGATAAAAACTTTCTCAGTTTTTGGGTGGCAGTCATTTCGATCTGGGTTTTTGCGTCAATTGAAGATTGAAAACCTCCAAATGAAGTCTTAGAGGTTCCACCCAAAAGCCATTTCAGCGCTTCATCAGACATATTTGAGAAAGCCACCTGTAATTTTTTGTGTAATATATGAAATTGTGCAAGGACTTCTTCATCTGGTTTTCTTATCACTGCCCTGGAAATAGTTTTAATTAATTGACGAACTTTAGGCTCCTCACTTATTTGTTTGAGCTCTCTTCGTTTTTCTGTGCCAGGTTTAACTTTGCCAATTTTATTTAACAATTCTTCTGCCTGTTCTCGTGACATTTTTTTAATTCCTATCGGTTATAATTTGGACAAAACTATGTATCAAAATTTTATCGAGGTCAAGTCTAAAGGCGGAAAGGATCATGCTGATGGCAGAAAAGATACCTAACCTCGAAATAGGAATCTATGACCCTCTGACTTTTAAAAGCGGACATTTTAACTCAGGAGAAACCGGATATTACAACTTTGACGCTACAGACTTTGTATATAAATTGACTAAATTAAGAACATATGATAATCTCATTAGCTAAAATCGCACAAATTTAACTGAAATGAGTAAATTATGCAAGAAGAAATAATACGATTAAGTGAACTAGCAAGTGCCCTGCCTCAAGATATTAAACCGTTAGCAGATATAGCAGATGAGCCTGCTCTTTTTCAGTTATTGGATTATTATGAAAGTCTTATATTCGCTACGCAACAACATCCTGAGGTACTGGCGGTGGTTGCTAAAGCGCTCAGCAATAAAAAGCTCCGGCTCGCTGACGAGAAGACAGCCATTCTAGATGATCAGGGACATTCCATTTTATTTCGAATTATTTGTTACAATAAATATCCTTTGTCATTAATTGCCGTGGTATTGGAACGGCCGGAAGCAAAAAGCCTGGTGCGTTTTGCTGAGAAAGATTGTTTAAGTTCTATTTTATCTATGCGCAAACAATCTGAAGACCTGGATAGTCCTGAAGAGAAAAAACAATTTATTGGACAATGGACTCAATGTGTTACTGCTTATCTGTTACATACGGCGCATTCTTGGCAAGAATTATTCAAACAAAGCATGGGTACTCCGAAACTGATCGGCTTTTTAAATGATCAAATATTGAATCTACTCTTAGAAAAAATGGGCCCCTTTCCATGGCATGAAAAAACCAGTTTTTCATATACTAAGGATGAAAAAACGTGTTCTTTTACTTTACCAGCACTCGGAATTGTACTATTGTCAGAATGGTTGGCTTGCAAAAACATTTCTATAGAATGGTTAGAAAAATTTATTGGTGAAAAATCTGTAGAATGGTCGCCAATCATCGAAAACCTTTCATTGATTTTGAAAGATGAAAAATTTTTTGTTTATTCGACCCTTCTTAGCAAAAGATATGAATTTTCTGCAGACGAAAAAGAATCTAAAGATAAAATTAAACCTGGAAATCGACTCAAGGAAGGTTTGGTCTTTTTATTAGAAAAACAAATTATTAAATTCACCCATGATTTATTATCTGAAATTTCATTTTTAAAAGGGGATTTTTTAAAAGAATGCTTGCGCTTTCTCACTCCTCAATCATTGAGCAAAGATCCTGAAGATGTAATAAAAATCCTTCGATGGCTCATTAAACATCAATATCCCTTAGCTCAAATTAAAAATCTTCTTCCTAAAGATATAAAAGAGAGCACTTCTCTACTGAATACTCCTATATTCGATAAGAAATGGACTTTACTAGAGCAAATAACACTAGATTGGAATACAGATAGAGCTTGGGGTAGCGGTAGCGGTGATTACAGCGTCCCATTGCAATTTTTATTGGAGCATGGTTCTCAAGTGACAGGAACAGTGATAAGAAATTGTGCTTTTTTAGCTGTAGGAACCTTACTCATGGATCATTTACGCGCAGCCGGGTCTGCCTGGTATCAGCAACCACAACAAGGCTATGAAATATTACTGGCGATGATCCAAACCCAGCAGCCTACCAAAGAAATTCAACATTTTTTACAATTAGAAGATAAAGACCAATCAGGTGTTTTAAATTATGTCAGTCTTGATGGCTACACTACTTTCTCCAATTTATTAGATGCTGTCCAAGATTATATGCATGGTGGTGATTGCCTCTCATTAGTTAAGTTATTGGTACAAAATGGCGCTAGCATTACAGGCAAATCATTAGATTTTTTATTACGTTCTCATCCAAATCTAGGCAACAAATTACTGGCGGACTGCAATTTTAAAGAAGTCTGTAAAAAGCCCCCGAATCATGGCGCAAGCTTAATAAGCTGCATCATCAAAAACCTGGATGACCCTATAAAACAGCTTCAACCTTGGTTGGAAAGCAAGGAAGAAAAAGCCGTCAGCGCTATGTTAGCCTACGATATGAGCGAAACCAGCCCTTTATCGCAATTTTTAGCAAAAATAGAGGGGCCTATAAATAAAGCTCAATCCGATTTTATTTTATTGCTTCTTCATAAAGGCGCCATCCCTTCTGGGCCTGATTTACATTTTTTAACGAGCAACATGAAAGAAGTATTTGTTCCAGTTATCTTAGATAGTCTCAATACTCAACATTTATTTGCTCATTTTCCTGAGAAGATATTAGCTTTGCTGGCGGCAACCATCACCTTGGGCTGGCCCTGTGACAACGTAGCAAAATTATTAGACTTTGGAGATTTAGATACGCTAGACAAAATAGTTAATAATAATTACCCTCGTTTATTGCCAATTATTCTTAAAATTTGGCTGCAGCCCGATGCAGATCAAAATAACCTACTGCAAGTGATTCAATTATTAGTTGATAAAGGCTATCGCTTAAATGCAAACGCGAACGATTTGAAAAGTTTACGGCCAATATCATTAAAGCATCGTTCATATATCTGGACTGCTCTTGCCAAAGCGCCTATTGAGAAATCCAGTTATTTTTATGGGGTCTTTGATTGGATTGATCTGCAAGCACCCATAGAGCTAATCCAACAGATTTTGCCGGATGATGGATATTCCATGTCCCTGTGTTATCAAATAATAGACTCATTGAATGCCGAAAATTGTGACTATCGCCTAACAATAATATTATCTTTGTTTGTTGATTCTATTGGTCTTCGTAAGCCTTATGGTTATGAGAATGATCGTTTAAAAATTTTTAAACGTTTAATACAGCACTATCATACTACGCAAGATTCCGCTCTTAAAAAAGTGATTGCGGCTATCAGTGCAGATTTTTTACCTATTCCTTTGCTTAATCTAAAAAACATAAGAAAATTTTTAATTGAAAGATCTGAATTTCGTTTAATGACAGCAGATTATTTTTCACAGGCAGAAATGATCTTGCGCAAAAATGCTGATTTTTGGCTGCCTACCGTGATTGTTAATATTATTTGGAATTACATTCTTCCACCTAAGCTAGAGAAACTGTTATTAGATGCTGCTAAAAATGAATGTCCCATTGATAAAGATGCGAAATTTCCGTTTTTTTTCACTCCTTTGCCAGTAAGCAGGCAGCACGCTGAATTAGGTT
>Ga0163144_10024789_pt1 | contig 11751 bp, 6 predicted proteins | sample OliLak19BULKMAT1_FD_123175 | JGI IMG/M metagenome (GOLD analysis project Ga0163144, IMG submission 123175) | Freshwater microbial mat bacterial communities from Lake Vanda, McMurdo Dry Valleys, Antarctica - Oligotrophic Lake LV.19.BULKMAT1 | ecosystem: Environmental > Aquatic > Freshwater > Lake... | reverse complement strand
GTGACGTACATCTGCGGGCGCGACAATGGGCAGGCCGGCATGTTTTACCTGCTCGGCCTTTATCTCGCCGCGATGGCGTTCGAACGCATGGGTCTTGGCGACGCAGCGCCGACGCCCGCGCCATCGATCGCGCAGATCGAAGCCGAAGACCGCAAGCCGCTGCGCTGGCCGGCATGGTTCTGGCCGCTGATCGGTTCGGCTCTCTGCGGCGGCCTGGCGATCCTGACCAAGGAAAGCCACCTGACGTTCGCGGCGGCCGTCGCGCTCCTTTATCTGTGTTTCTTCCGCACCGGAGCGACTTCGACCGTCAGCGTCGGATTCCTGCTGGGTATCGCGCTCTCCGCCGGCGCCATCGCCTGGGGCTCCGCGGGACGGCGGGAAGGTTATCTCGGCACCGCTGCGCAGGCTTCGATCCTGTTCCTGATCGGCGGCGCGATCCTGGGCCTAGTGCCGGCGCGGCCGCTGCCGGCGTGGCGGAGATTTCTGACGCTGCGCGTCCGCGCCGCGTGGGCCTTCGTGATCGGACTGATCGGGTTGGGCGCCGCGTCGATCATCGCCTTTCCCTACGCCTATCTGCGCGTCTTCGCGGCGCTGAGCGGCTTTCAGGACAGCTCGTACGTGCGGAGCCTCTGCACGCAGGCGTACGCGGTGCCCTGGATGCTGCTGCGCGGCATCGCGCCCTACGATTTGAACATCGATCACGACTTCCCGACGATCAGCAGCCTGGAGGATCCCCGCGCGCAGATCGGCGCGGCAATCATCCTCACGCTCGTCATCGGGGGCCTGATCGGCGTGTGGAAGCGCTCGCTGGCGGGCTTCGCAGTGCTGCTGGCGCTCATCTATATCGCGCCCAGCAACTCGATCATCGAACGCGGCGATGTGGTCAGCGAACGAAACTTCTATCTCGTCGCCGCTTGCGGCGCGTGCCTGACGATGTGGCTTGCGGCGAAACTCACCACCTGGGTCGCGCGCAGCATGACGAGCGACGATGCCGCGCTCCCCGCCGCGGCGATGCACGGCCGCTCGCTGCGCAACATACGCGAAGGCGGCCTCTGGGCCGGCGTGCTGGCCGTGTGCGTGGCCGGACCGTTCTCGGCGATGACGGTCGTCCGCAACGCTGAATGGGGCGACCCGTTCCAACTCTGGGGCGCGGCGGAAAGGCTTTCCCCCTACAAGCTGCGTGTGCTCTATAATTTTGGCACCGCCTGTTTGCAGCGGAAAGACTACGAGAAGGCCGAAACCGCCTTCAGCAAGGCTATCACGGCCGGCGAACTGAAAGCGGAGAAGGGGCTTTTCAGGCCCGACGAAGCAGTCGAAGTGAAATGCTTTCATCTGGCTTATGCCAACCTGGCGTCGATCTACCTGACGCGCTACATGAAGGGCGACAGAAGCGACGCCGGCCTGACCGTCAACCGCGTTGATGAAATCTACAAGCGCGGCATGGAACGCACCGCGTACGACCCGGATCTCGCGCTGATGTATGCGCAGTTTTTGCTGCAGCTCGGCCGCAGCAGCGACTCCACGGCGGTCCTGACGCGCTCTTTGCAGCACCACAACTGGGCCGACCACTTGTATTATGCGCTCGGCATGTCGTGCCTGGATATCGGGGATCTTGAACGCGCGGAACTGAACCTGATGCGCGCGACCGAAGTGCGCGAGTTCAACGCGGTCGGCGTGCATTGGGAACTGCCGCGCGAACGCCAGGCTGAGATGTACTCTTACCTGGGCCTGGCGCAGTTCCTGCGGAAAAACCGCGCCACCGCGAAGGAGTCTTTCCGCCGCGCATTTGAATATGACGTTCGCGGCATCTACATGCTGCTCACGACCACGATGCGCACGCGGAATTCGAAGCTGCGCTCTATAAAGTACGATCCACCCGATCTGTTCCTGACCGCGCTGAGTGAAACGCGGCGGGACTTGCTCATCTTGCTGGGGGAAAGCCTGGACGCTGCTTACGCTGGAAAAGCCGAGACCATGAGCACCACGGTGAAGATGTTCAAAGACGCGATGGTCTCGGAACTGGCGCGCCGGGAACAGGCGCAGAAAAAGCGGCTCGAATTCGGTTTCACAGACGACTTGGATAAGATCGACTAATCTGTTCCAAACACGGATCGCTCAGATAAACTTTGATACGGCATAACGCACTCACTGTCGGCGCTCTGGAGTCCTCATGCGTTGCATCCTGATCCTTAGCCTGCTGGCGCTTTCTCTATGCGCGCAGGAACTGACGCTCGCACCCAGTGGGGGCAGCAACTTCCGCTTCAAGGACGCGCTGGGGCAGGCGTTCTCGAACGCTTACGTCGGCAGCTATACGTACAGCAGCGCCAGCGTCAAGATCAGCCTCGACACGACGAACAACAGCTTTCTTTCTGGAACGGTGCTGGGCAGCGGCCTGAAGCCGAATTTCGCGTACCAGCTCAAAGTCAGCGGCCGGCCGAGCAAGATGGCTACGACGCCGGAGGAACTCGCCGCCGCGGACGACGCCACCAACGAACGACTGGGAAAACTCGGCCGCTGGTGGCGGCAGACGCCAAGTCCAGGCAACTCGAACGACGCCGACTACGAGGCCAACAAGAATAAGCCCGATTACATTTACCAGGGCTATCTGATCATTGGCTTTTTCGTCACCGATGAGACCGGGGCGGTGAACATGGCATTCAGCGGCAACAACAGCTTTCACGTGCTGTGGCGCGTCGATCAACGTCCGCCCTCGGCCAGCGACGGCGCGGGCGCGGCGTACACGCTAACGGCCACGGCGGGAAATTCAGCCTACGACGTGGCGCTCGGCGCGCGGCCGTTCACTCTGTATGGCGAATGGGAACCCTCGCGCGCGCTGCCCGGCCAGTTGCAGATGCCGGCCGCCGATTACCGCGCGATGCTGATGCTGACCGAAGAGTCCTTCCACGACACCACCCCGCTGAGCGGCAACTGGAACGCGGCCATGAGCGCTGCGCTCAATGTCACACTGCCAACCAGCGGGACGCCCGGTGGCGGAGGCGGCTCTACAGCGCTACCGCTGACGATCCGTAAGGTTCGCGCCGGCGTGAACCTCGTCAATCGAGGCCGCGATGTGGCGACAGTTTCAGCAACGCTGGCGCTCGATTCAGCCGTGGATCTCGAGGGCCATGAGATCAGCATCAATACGCTGGGCGTGACGCGCTCGGTGGTGCTGAAGCGCGGGCGCGGCCGGACGAAGGACACGCAGGCGCTGGTGAAACGCGATCGGAAGAATCCGGGCACGGTGAACGTTCAATTCACGATTCGCAAGGCATCGCTGATTGTCTTCAACGCGCCCGCGACGGGAAAAGCGGACGTTGCAACAGCGGCTCAGCTCACGCTCGGCGGTAGTCGGTATGAAGGGTCCGTCTCGGCATTCTTCCGCGGGAACGAGCGGCGTGTGACATTGAAATTCTAACGTAGCTTCACGAGCGCGTTGCAAACTTCACTGCGTTGCGGAACAAAAACATCCCGTCGGCTTCTTTCTTCAAACCTTCTCGCGTCCAGCGCGGATGCTGCCACGGCATGACGTGGCGTTCCGGGTGCGGCATCAGGCCCAGCACGCGGCCCGTTTCATCAGTGATCCCGGCGATATCGTTCTGCGCGCCGTTGGGATTCTCCGGATACGCCGGACGCGCGCCGCTGCTGCCGACATAGCGGAAGGCGACCTGGCGGCCCTCTTCGATCTTCTGCAGCGTGTCGTTGTCGCGCGTGATGAATTTTCCTTCGCCATGCGCCACGGGAAACGTCAGCACGCGGCCGGCTTCGCCTTCCAGGAATGGCGATGGGCTCTGTTCGACGCGCAATGACACCCAGCGGTCTTCGAAGCGTTGCGAGTCGTTGAAGGTCAGCGTCGCCGCCGGCGGCTGCTCGGGACTTTTCGGTGCGTAGGCCGCGCCTGGAAGAAATCCGGTCTTCACCAGCACCTGGAACCCGTTGCAGATGCCGAGCACCAGCCCGCCGCGTTCGATGAAGCGCTTGAACGGCTCGAGCAGCGTCTGGGTCAATTCATTCGCGAGGATCACGCCCGATCCGAGGTCGTCTCCGTAAGAAAAACCGCCGGGAAGCGCGAGGATCGAGAATTCCTGCAGCTTCGCGGGCGACTGGCACAGCGCTTTGACGTGCAGTGAAGTCGGTAGCGCGCCGGCCTGTTGAAAGGCGAAGGCCGTCTCCTCGTCGCAGTTGGTGCCGGGGGCTCGCAGGATCAAGACGCGTGGACTGGCCATGTCGGTTCCTCGATTTCGTCTGCGCAGATTATCGCACGCTCGGGTTTCATCAACAGCGCCAAGTCCGTTTTTACTTTCAAGAATTTCAATTCTCCTTACCCTGTCCTCCGACTGGAGGCAGCATGACAGGACGGTTTGGGATTTGTTCGAGCGTCGCGGAGGCGGTGGGCAACACGCCGCTGGTGGCGCTGGATCGCTTGTGCAAGGGGCTGAAAGCGCGCGTCGCCGCCAAGCTGGAATATTATTCGCCGGGCGGAAGCATCAAGGATCGTCCGGCGCTGACGGCGCTTGAAGACGCGGTGAAGTCCGGTCGCTTGAAAAAGGGCCAGCACGTCGTCGAAGTCACCAGCGGCAACATGGGCGCCGGCCTGGCCTGGGCCTGTGCCGTGAAAGGCTATAAATTCGTCGCCGTAATGAGCGAAGGGAACACGCCCGAACGGCGCAAGATGATCGCGGCGTTCGGCGGGAAAGTGGTGCTCGTTCCGCAGGTCTCCGGCGGCAAGAAGGGCCAGGTCTCGCACGAAGACCTGATTGAAGTCGAGAAAACCGCGCAGCAACTGGTGAAGAAATTGAAAGCGTTCCGCCCCAACCAGTTCGCGAACCCTGCGTCGGTCATCGCGCACTTTAACGGCACCGGCCGCGAAATCTGGGAGCAGACGTCCGGCAAGGTGACGCACTTCGTCTCCTACGTGGGATCGTCCGGAACGCTGATCGGGACGGCGAAGCTTCTAAAGGAGCGCAATCCTGAGATCAGAATCTATTGCGCGGAGCCGGAGAACGCGCGATACTTGGCCGGCAAGCCCTTGAAAAGCACCAGCCACAAGATCCAGGGCGGCGGCTACGCGCTGGTCCCGGGAATTTACGATGGCGACGTGGTCGATGAGTACATCGGCGTCAGCGATGATGAAGCGCTCGCGACCGCGCGGCTGCTGGCTTCCAAAGAAGGTATCTTCGGCGGCGTCTCTTCGGGAGCGAACGTGGCCGCGGCGATGAAAATCGCGAAACGCGCACCCAAAGGCAGCCTGGTGGTCACTATATGCTGCGACACCGGATTGAAGTACCTTTCGACAGAACTGTACCAATAAGAGGAGAGATGACATGCGGGGCGGAATGCGGGTCGTGGTTGTTTTTGCGATGGGTGCGGTGCTCGGCGGCTGCGGCGACGCGAGGAAGGCCGAATTGAAAGCCGCAGAAGAGGCCGTGCGCATGGAAGCCGCGCAGGGCAATAAGAAGCCGGTGACTGTCGTCGGACCTGTCGCGACCGGTGGCGAGAAATCCAATGACCCCGCGCCGCCAAAGCCGGACGACACCAAGCCGAAGGATGACAAGCCCAAAGAAGAAGTCGCTCCATCGGGTGAAACGCAGAAACTGGCGCTCGGCGAGCGCACCGTGCTCGTCCCGGCGGCCTGGAAAAAAGGCGAGCCTCTCAACCGCATGCGCGCGGCGCAGTTCGTGGTCGCCAAGAGCGGCGATGACAAAGAGGACGCTGAACTGACCGTCTTTACGCTCGGCGGCGGCCTGGATGCAAACCTCAAACGCTGGGCCGGCCAGATGGGCGGCGACAAGTCGGAGAAGAGCAGGCGCACAGTGAAGACGGCGGGCGGCGACGAAGCCACCCTCGTCGAATACGAAGGCCCCTATGCGGCCATGAATCCGACGACGGGCGCGCCGGGCACGCCCCAGGAAGGCTACAAGATGCTGGCGGCCTACATCACCGCCGGCGGCAAGGAATATCAGTTCAAGCTCACCGGGTTGGCGGCGACGGTTAATTCCGCCAAGGCTGGCTTCGAGAAGATGGTCGAATCTTTCAAATGAGCGATGCTTCCACGCCTTCGCGCGCCACTGTCATCCAGCTCAGTGGCGCGTTGTTTTCGCCTGAAGGCAAGCTCCTGCTGCTCGAGCGGCTTTCTGCCGCCGACGGTGAAAGCCTTTGGGAATTGCCCGGAGGCAGCGCGGATTTCGGAGAACCGCCCGAAGTCGCGCTGATGCGCACGTTCTCCGAAAACACCGATGTGGAAGTTGTTCCCGACCGGCCGATGGGCGCGTGGAGCGAGTTGCGCAAAGCCGAACCCGGGCGCGAGCTTTATATCGTCCACATCGACTTCGTCGTGCGCGCCACCGGCGCGATGACCGGCGTCGATCTCAATCGCGACAACTATCGCTCGTTCGCATGGCTGCCACAGAAGGAAGCCAGCGAGCATCTCGGCACGCCGGCGATGAAAGCCGTCGGCCAGCGCGCCTTCGCCATGCTCGGCCGCACCCGACGCAACGGGTGATCCGCGATCGGAGTCCAACTAACGACTCACCTCTGTGCCCTCTGTGCCCTCTGTGCCCTCTGTGTCTCCGTGGTGCAGTCGTGAGTTGCGCGCAGTCGTGAGTTGCGCCTCTGCGCCACCAGGCGTATTCTTTCCAATCTGCAACTGCGTTCTGCGCCCTCGCAGACGCCTGGAAAGAAGGCCTACCCCGTGCCCTTGTCCAACTCCGAACGCAAAGCCATGCTCGCCCACGCCATTCGCATCCGCGGTGCGCGCGAACACAACCTGAAGAATGTCGATATCGACATTCCGCGCGACAAACTCGTCGTCATCACCGGCCTTTCGGGCTCTGGAAAATCCAGCCTCGCCTTTGACACGATTTACGCCGAAGGCCAGCGGCGCTACGTCGAATCGCTCTCCGCCTACGCGCGGCAATTTCTCGAGATGATGGAAAAGCCGGACGTCGAAAGCATCGAAGGGCTGACGCCCACGATCGCCATCCAGCAGCGTTCGGGCTCCAGCAACCCGCGTTCGACCGTCGCGACCACGACCGAGATTTACGACTACCTGCGCGTGCTCTTCGCGCGCATCGGCACGCCGCACTGCCATGTGTGCGACCGGGTGATCGAAAGCCAGTCCGCCGAAAAGATCGTCGATCAGATCATGAAGATGCCGGACGGCACGCGCATCAACCTGCTCGCCCCGCTGGTGCGCGGAATGAAAGGCGAGCATCGCGATATCTTCATCTCGGCACGGCGCGAAGGCTTCGCGCGTCTGCGCGTGGACCGGAAAGTCGTCGACGCGCGCGAAGTCGATGCGTTGCCGAAGACTTTCAAGCATCACATCGAAGCCGTGGTCGACCGCGTCGTAGTGAAGAGCAACATCCGCACGCGCCTGACGGACTCGGTGGAACTGGCGCTGAAGGTCGGCGACGGCCTTGTCATCGCCAACGTGGTCGAAGGCAGCGAAGAGAAGGGCGGCACGGACCATCTCTTCAGCGAAAAATACGCCTGCCCGATCCACGGCTCCGGACTGGAAGAGCTTTCGCCGCGCATCTTCTCCTTCAACAGTCCGTATGGCGCGTGTGCGACCTGCGCGGGACTGGGCACCAAGATGGAGGTCGATCTCGACCTGCTCGTGCCGGACAAAACGATGAGCGTCGAGGACGGCATCATCCAGCCGCTCTGGCGCCTGGGGCATTCGTACGCCATCTGGTACGGCCGCGCGATCCGCCGTTACTGCAAATGCGCGGGAGTCGACACGCGCACGCCCGTGCAGGACGTGCCGAAGGATGTCTTCAAGGCGCTGCTCTATGGCGCGACGCCCAAGCAGTCCAAGGACTGGAGCGTGAATTGGAAGGGCCTCGCCACGTCGCTGACGGAACGCTTCCACGCGACCGAAAATGAGAACGTCAAGGCGCGCATTCACGAGTTGATGTCGGATCTCGGCTGCCCCGACTGCAAAGGCGCGCGATTGCGGCCGGAAGTTCTCGCCGTGCGCGTTGCCGAAAAAAACATCCGCCAGATCGTGGGCATGACGATCGAGACCGCGCTTGAATTTTTCAAGACGCTGCCGGTGCGCGGCGAAAAAGCGATCATCGCCGCGCCTGTCCTTAAAGAGGTGCGCGAGCGGCTCGGATTTCTCTTCGATGTCGGCCTGGGCTACATCACGCTCGACCGCACGAGCGGCACGCTCAGCGGCGGCGAAGCGCAACGCATCCGCCTGGCCAGCCAGGTCGGATCGAAACTCGTCGGCGTCACGTATGTGCTCGATGAGCCGACGATCGGGCTGCATCAGCGCGACAACGACCGTTTGCTCGACACGCTGATCAAGCTGCGCGATCTGGGCAATACCGTGCTCGTCGTCGAGCACGATGAAGACGTAATGGCGCGCGCCGACTGGCTGATCGACATGGGTCCGGGCGCGGGCGAAAAGGGCGGCGAAGTCGTCGGCCAGGGCCTCGCCGGGGATCTCGCCAAGTTCGAGCGCTCGCTGACCGGAAAATATCTGACACGGCAGCTGGAGATCGCGCTTCCGCGGGCGCGCCGCCCCGTGAGCAAGACCGACCGCGAGGGCGGCTTCGTACGCGCGAAGGGCGCGCGCGAGAACAATCTCAAGAACGTCACCGTCGACGTGCCGCTGCAGCGTTTCGTCTGCGTGACGGGAGTCTCCGGCAGTGGCAAGTCGTCGCTGGTCAACGAAGTCCTGTTCAAAAACCTGGCGCGCATACTGAACAAGTCGCGCATGAAGGGCGGCGCCTGTGATCGCGTCTGGATCGCCAGCGGCGAGATCGACAAGATCATCGACATCGACCAGAGTCCCATCGGGCGCACGCCGCGTAGCAATCCCGCGACGTACACCGGCGTCTTCGATGAATTCCGCAAGCTGTATGCATCGCTGCCCGAAGCCAAGATCCGCGGCTACAACCTCGGGCGCTTCAGCTTCAACGTCAAAGGCGGACGCTGCGAAGATTGCCAGGGCCAGGGGCAGAAGCTGATTGAGATGCACTTTCTCGCCGACGTCTACGTCCAGTGCGAGCAGTGCAAGGGCCGCCGCTTCAATCGCGAGACGCTCGAGGTGAAGTATAAGGACCTTTCGATTGCCGATGTGCTGGCGATGTCGATCGATGAGGCGCTGAATCTGTTCAAGAACCATCCCAAGATCAAGGATGGCCTGCAGACGTTGCATGACGTGGGACTGGGCTACGTGCGGCTGGGCCAGAGCAGCACGACGCTGAGCGGCGGCGAAGCGCAACGCATCAAGCTCGCGTTCGAACTCGCGAAGAAGGCGACCGGAAAAACGCTGTACGTGCTCGACGAACCGACCACCGGCCTGCACTTCCACGACATCGCCAAGCTGCTGGACGTGCTGCAGCGCCTGGTCGACCTGGGCAACTCGGTGATCGTGATCGAGCACAACCTCGACGTCATCAAGCAGGCGGATTGGATCATCGACCTTGGGCCGGAAGGAGGCGAGGCCGGCGGCATGATCGTCGCGGAAGGCACGCCCGAGCAGATCGCCGAGCATCCCGTCAGCTTCACCGGCTCATACCTGAAGCGCATCATCGCCGCGCATACGCCCGTCGGCGCGAAGTAGACTTTACTTCGCGGCGCCGGCGAACTTCCCGCCGCGTCCCTGCTTGGCGGAATACTTTCCATTGATGATGGCGCGATAGGAATGAAGCCGCGTCAGGATCAGGACGGGAATGTCGATGCTCCGGTTTACGGCGCTTTCGTCGCGAAGCCCTTCATCGCGCAACGATGCTGCAAGATTCTCCTTGGACAGCTTCAGGCTGAAACGCTGGCCTCCGCTGCCAACCTTCTGCCGCGCCAGCTTGAAGGACAGCGTGCGGCCGCGCGCCTTGCTGTTCGAATCGATGCTGCGAATGACGCCGCCGATGTCGACAACGATGGCCCCGTCCACGCCGCCGGCCGGCAGCGCTCCATTCAGCGACAGGCCATCGGAGCCCGGCTTGGCGGAGAGCTTGATCGAAAGTTGCGCGTCCGCCAGCGGCTGCCATTCGGCTGAGGTGGCTTGTGGAAGCGATGCGGCGCTCTTGGGATCACTTCCCAGCAGCGTCTCCAGTTCATCCGGAAAGCCGTCGCCATCGGAATCGAGCGTGGTCAGGCTCGGCCCGCTTTGCGGACGCGGCAGAACCACCAGCGTCAGCGTCGAATGCGTCGAGGCCCATGGATTGGTCGCGGAGACTTCGATGCTGTAGACGCCGATGTCGGTGGCCACTCCGGTGATGGCGCCATTCTCGAAAGCCAGTCCCGGCGGAAGTTTTCCCGTTGTGATCGCGATGGGCGCGCTGCCGCGCACGGGCAGATCGAAGCGGACGTGTTCGCCGATGACGATGCTGCTGGAGACCGCTTCGGGCAGCACCGCGGGCGTGATGATCATGATCGTGCTCGTCGCGACGGGCCCCAAGCGCGCGCCGAGCGTCGGATCGAACAGCTCCACTCCGAATTGTTCATCTCCTTGGCGGTCGCTGCGCTCCAGGATGCGCAGGGTGATCGTCTGCTGTGTGGCGCCGCCCTGGAACGTCAACGTTACGCTGGCGGAAGTGTAATCCAACGCGCCGCGAGCGCTGCGCTCCAGCGTCCGGTAGTTGACCGACATCGGATTTTCGCTCGCCTGCGACAGCGTCAGCGCCACGGCTACGTCGCCGGGATTGGCCAGTGTGTCGATGCGCTCGGCAGTGAACGAGAAGGAACCCGGCTCCTGCGCGTCAATGATGGTGGCGGCCACGTCCGGCTCAGCGCCGAGCACTCCGCTGCCGGTGACGTTCGACAAATGCAGCGCGAACGTTTCATTGCCCTCGTAGATGCTGTCTTGAAGAATGTCAATACTGACCGTCTTGCGAATCTCCCGCGGCGCGAAACGCACGCGCTGCGCCTGCACGGAATAGTCAAATCCATTGCGCGCCTCGCCGTTGACGGGCGCGATGTCGACATACGTATCGCCCTGCGCGGGGACCGAGAGCGTCAGATCGACGCTGAGCGCCGGGGCGGTCTCCGCAGTTTGGAACTGGGCCGCTGAAAAGGCAACGGCGCCGGGCGACTGCGCGTCGGCGATCGTGATCGTCGCGGCGGGTCCGGCGGTGGCGTTGTTGGTAGCCGAACTGAGTCGCAACTGGAATTGCTCGCTGCCCTCATAAATGGCGTCGTCGAAAACCTGCGTTTCGATCGCGATGTCCGTCTCGCCTGGATCGAACGTCAAGGTGCGGGTAGCGAAGAGATAATCGCTGCCGCTCTGCGCGCTTCCATCCGCGGCGGCAACCTGCACCGACGTGGCGTCCTGCGCTGGAACGGACATGCGCACATGCACGCTCAGGCTGCCAGTCTGTTCGCTGGCTGAGTACGCCGCTGCGTCAAAGACGATGTTCGGCGGCGACTGCGCATCCTGGATCGTCACGCGCGCGCTGGACGGCACCGCCAGGCCCGCGCCGCCGCTGGGCGCGGAGAGACTCAGATCGAATGTCTCGGCGCCTTCGTACCAGTTGTCCGCGGCGACGGGGATGCGCACGCTCTTGCTGATGTCTCCTGGCAGAAAATCCAGGCGCCGGTTCAATGCGCTGAAATCGGCAGGCGCGCCGGCACTGTCATTGGCGCTCTGCACCGTGATCGACGCGGCATCGGTGTTGCCGCTGACCCGCAGCACGGTGATATCCAGATGGCCGCCGCTTTCGTTGACGGAATAGTTCGCACTGTTGAAGCGGAACAATCCCGGTCCCTGCTGGTCGGCGTTGTTCAAGAGTACGAACATCTGGT
>Ga0163144_10024786_pt1 | contig 11751 bp, 5 predicted proteins | sample OliLak19BULKMAT1_FD_123175 | JGI IMG/M metagenome (GOLD analysis project Ga0163144, IMG submission 123175) | Freshwater microbial mat bacterial communities from Lake Vanda, McMurdo Dry Valleys, Antarctica - Oligotrophic Lake LV.19.BULKMAT1 | ecosystem: Environmental > Aquatic > Freshwater > Lake... | reverse complement strand
GGTGGAGGTGGCGGATACGGAGGTGGAGGTGGCGGGAGCGGCGATCGGGGTGGTGGGGGTGGTGGTGGTCGCGGCGGCGATCGGGGCGGGCGGGCTGGTGGCGATCGGGGCGGCGACCGTGGAGGCGGGCGCGGGGGCGAGCGGGGTGACCGCGGCGGGTGGTAATTTCCTGGGCGGCCGGGAGCGCGCCACAGGACATCCCACGCGGATTAAACGCGGGACGCGGGCGCGGCGATGAACGCGCCCGATTTCAGCAGGAGGCTTGAGCGGGCGGTTTCAGCGGGAGGCTTCAGCAGCCGGCGTCGAAGCCCGTGAAGAAGCCGATGATGTCGTCGCTATCGGTGTCGCCATCGCCATCGAGGTCGGCATCGCCGGCCTCAAAGTCGCCGAAGAACGCGACGACGTCGTCGCTATCAACATCGTTGTCACCGTCCCAATCGGCCGGGCAACCCACGGGAACGCCCGAGGCGTTCAGGTTGGCATTGACGGTGACGTTGGTCGATTGCTGGGTGAGCGAGAGATTGAGGAGCAGGTGGGCGGCCTCGCCTCCGCCGCTGAGCGGCGGGAGGTCGAAGGGGGTGTTGGGGGGCAGCGGCACGTCATCTTCGACGGTCGTATTTTCATCGAGCGACAAGCCGGCGGTCGAAACGCCCGTGGCGGTGTTGATCGTCCCGCCCAGGGCGACAAGTTGATTTCGGGTGCTGTTGGTAGGTGCGCCTTGGAAGACCACGGTGGTCGTCACGTCGGCCAGAAATGAAACCGCGTAGTTGAACTGATCGGGGCCGTTGGGGGTGGCCGCTCCGATCGCGTCCGAAGTCTGCACGACAGTAATAACGTCGACCTCGGCGCTCCCCAGTGGAACGGTGATGGGGAAGAGGAAAGGGTAACTGTTGTTTGGTGCAGCGGTCAGGAACGATTGGTAGGTGACGGTGACGCTGACCGCCGCCGCGGGGCTCGCCGATGCGCCGAGAAGATCGAGCGAAAGCCCCGAGAGTTGGGCAGCGCCCCCCTCGACACCCAGCCGGAAGGAGCCGGTGGGGACGGTCGCGGCGGAGCCCGAAACCGAGCCGGTGCCGCTGAGGTTCTTCGCGATGTTGGTGGGGGCCGGCGGCCGGGTGCCGAAGATGCTGAAGTTGAGCGTGCGCGTCCCGCCGGGATTCGTCGCCTGATCGTAATTTCCGATCAGCGTGCCCGCGATGGTCGCGGAGCCCGAAAACGAACCCGACAGGCCCGAGGTCGGTTGAACCGTGAAATCGAAGGTTTGCGCGGCGGCCGGGGCGGCGGCAAGTGCCGCAGGAACTAGGGAGAGCGCGAGGATGAGCGACTTCATTGTGAAAAAACCCCTGCCGGGAGACCGTCCCGCGTTGGTTGAGAGACTGTGCGATGCACGACGGCCTCAGAATACCCCACAACAGGGCCTGCGCCAAGAGAAAATATCGAAAATGCGAACAGCGTGCGAACGTTCCTCAGTAGGTAGAGTGTTTCCAAGGAATTGCGCGAGTGTAAGACCCGCGAAATCGGATGCTGTTGGGGTGCGTGAATGACCCGATTCCGAGCAAAAAAGAAAACAGCAGCCCCTCTCTCCAGGCGGGCTGCTGCTCTTGATCGGCGAAGGTTCTGGCCACGGGCTCTCCAACCCACGGTCGCTTCAGTCCGATCTGTCTTGCTCCCCATAGGGCGGGCGGAACATCAGCAAGATACCCTGTTTCGCCGTTCTGAACAAGAGAAAATGGTCATTCTGACGCTAAAAATCGGTTGCTTTACACAAAATTATTGATTTGTTAGGTGTTTCCCATACGCTCATTAGGTCTTATAACCTAATCCAAAACAACAACCTCAATTTCGAAGCGGTGAACGAGGCTCCGAAAGACGGTGTGGCGATCCGGGTCCGCGGCGGCCGCCACCTCAAACTCCGAGGTCTTGACAGCGGGATCGGGGAACTGTCGGAGCGCGGCGAAGTAGGGCCGGTCCGGCGGGCTCACATGCGGGGGAATCCAACGGATGGTGAGGGCGCTTCCTTCGCGCATTGCCCATCGTTGGGCGTACAGAAATGTCTCAGGGCGGTATTCGATCATCTGATTCGCGATGAGCGTCGCGTTTTCCGGGAGGGCGTTCGCGAGCGCCTCGCCGGTGCGGTATCCGCTGATGCGGTCGCGCCGAGACTCCAGCCAAGCGTGATGAACGATGGTGGCGATCGTCAGACCGAACGCGGGGATCGCCGCGCGATGGAGTAGTGCGCGCCGCCCCAAACGGACCCAGCGTGCGTTGTGAACGGCCCGGGCCTCGGCAAACCCTCGGAACGCGTACGAGGCGGCGATCGGAACGAGCGTGAGGGCGGGCATCGCGTAGCGGTTGTTGCTGACGCCCAGGATCGTGTAGATAACCAGAGCGAGCAGCACGGTAAGCGTGAGGGTCTTTGCGATCAGCGGGGCGTGGATGTCGGTGGTCGAAGGTGCTTTGGGCGGAACGGTGGCCGGAGTGCGGGCTTGAGTCGGGGCAACCGGGGTGCGCCGCAGCGACCACGGCAGCAGCAGCGACCCCGGCAGCGCGGAGGCCAAGGAACTCAACGGCAGCAGGACAATGGCGGTCCACTTGTTGAGATCCCACAGGAAGCCCGCCGGAGATTGCGTCACCGGGGCCAGATCGAGCGACGCCGCGCGGGCTCGGATCGCCAAGGCGAACCCACCGAGCGTGAGCGCGGCGACCAACACCGCCGTCCAGAACGGGAGGTTGCGGAGCGTTCGCCAGCGCCGGGTAACCACGACGGACGCGACGAGCGCGGCGAGGATGCACGGAATCGCAGCCGGCCCTTTGACAATGCCGGTCAGGACGAGCGCGATCGCCAATCCGCCCGCCGCGAACCAGCGCGAGCGTGCCGCGCCCGCCGGGCCGAGGAAGAGGTCGATCGTCAACAGCAGCGAAACCAGCGCGCACGTGTTGTGCAGAGCCTCGATCTCGGCGCTCCGGCCCGGATACCAGAAGAGCGGCGCGAGCGCGAACAGATAGCCCGCGGCCCGGGCGCACCCGCGGCCGTAGTTTGAATCACCGAACCAACGGCGGGCGAAAAACCAGGAGAGCCCCGCCCCGGCCACCACCGAAAGGGCCGAGACGCTGCGGGCCGCGAACTCGGTGGAGCCAAAGATGGCGGAAGCCGCCGCGATGAACCACTGAATCCCCGGCGGTTTGCGGAGGTACGGCTGCCCAAAGAGCGTGGGCACCAGCCAGTCGCCCGACTCCATCATCTCCCACGCCGGAATGGCGCGGTGGCCCTCGCTCATCGCCAACGGCGAATGGCCTAGAAAGGTGAGGTAGAGAGCGCCCGTGAACAGGAGCAGGAAAACCAATTCGCGTCCGGGCCGGGCCGGACGTTGCCGAAGTCCAGTAGGCCGGAGCCGCGGCGGGGTTGGGGGTGTTTCGGGGCGAGGCAAGCAGGGCAGACGATAGCGGGGACGTTGCGGGGCCTGCAGGATGACGCTCGCGGGCCGGCGTGCACCTCAGCGCTCTTCAGCAACAATCCATTCCCCCGCTCACGCGCCCGCCAGCGCGCATCTCCGCAGCCACACCGAGCCGTCCGAACCGAGGACGGCCCGCACGGGGCCAGCGAAAACACACTCGAGCCGGGCGACCGCTTCCTCAATGGCGAGGCCTACCGACGCCGCGGCTTCGATGGTCGTCATGCGTCCGCCGATGGCCGCCGCGAGGAGTTGCCAATCACGCGCGGCGAGTTCGGTTCGGAGGGCGTTAAGAAGGCGGGCGACAGTGCGCAGGCGGAGGCGGCTCCAGCAGGTTCGGGCCGCACCCAGCGGCATACGCATCAGCGCGGCGACGACCGGCAGCTCGATCGACCGGACCACATGAAGTTCTATGAATCGTCGATCACGGGGCGAGTCGTCGGGCAGGACGACCGCCGCGGCGAATTTTCTTTGGGGACACGATGGCCCTGCGGACGCCGACGCGGACGCACTCGCCCAATGAAATCCGGGCGTCGTTCCGAGCTGCGGTGTGAGAAAGGTTTGCAGGGGCATAACGCATGGCCCGAAAAACTGAACCCGAGGCCGGAACCCGCACCGAAACCCCTTCCGGCACGGGCCCGGTGGCCTCTGGGAGTGCAGAGAGACGTGGAACCCAGTTACCGGCGCGCCGGGCGGGGCAAAATACGCAGAATCACGAAAATCCGTCCGGACATCGCTTTCGGTGCTCGTTCAGCGTTCCGTTGACTGGCCAGAACGCATCCGGATCAGAATGTTCAACAAAACCCAACCTATTGCGACTATTTTATACGGCGAAAAGCGGAGTTTAAGATGAAGTCGCCATGATGGGTTTTTAATGGTTCGGCCAAGTCCGAAGCGCAGCGGCCGATATCAAAGGGGCCCCCGGAGGAGCGCCCCCGAGGATCGGGTACCATTCAGGCACATGCCCGTCCTCCTTCGCTGGTTCCTCAGGCTCTGGCTTATCAACCCCATCGCCGTCCGGCTGGTCCAGAACGGCTCGCGGCGGCCACGCCATTTTTATATCCGGACGGCGTATCTCGCGGTGCTTATCGTGGTGTTGCTGTGGTTGCTGCTGATCAAGACTACGGGCGGCCAACTCGATTACCGCAAACTCGCGGCCGCCGCGGCGACCTCCTTCAGTTACATTGCGTACTTGCAGGTCGGGCTGATCTGCATCCTGGCACCGGTGTTCATGGGGGGTGCGATTGCCCAAGAAGCGAACCCGCGGACGTGGGAAGTGCTTCTGACGACACCACTGGGAGCGCTGGAGATTGTGCTGGGGAACCTGCTCGGGCGGCTGTTCTTCGTGCTCGCGCTGCTGGGTTGCAGCCTGCCGCTCTTTGCTCTGACGCAGTACTTCGGGGGCGTGCCCGGAACGGCCATCTTCGCGAGTTACGCCGTGGCGGGGTGCGCTGCGCTGCTGGTTGGGGCCATCGCGATCAGCCTGTCGGTTTCAAGATTGGTGGGCAAGCGGGCGTTTTTCGTGTTCTACGTTGCGGTGGTGATGTACCTGGCGGTGACGCTCGCCATCGACGCGTGGCTGCGCACCAGGGGTGCGGGCGTCGGGGGCACCGGCGTCACGTGGATGACGGCCATCAACCCGTTTCTCGCGCTCCAGGCGTTGCTGAACCCCACGACCTACGCCCGGGCCGGCGAGGGTTCGACGACGGGGATCGCGCGCTGGTTCTTGGAGACGCCGGTCACGCTGTGGTGCGTGGGCAGCGCGGTTCTCAGCCTGCTGTTTGTGATGGCGTCGACGTTGACGGTTCGGGCGGGCGGGTTGCAATCGTTCGGGTCCGAGCACGCGGGGCACCCGTGGTATCGGCGGATGCTGGGGATGAGCCGCAAGTCCGATGAACACCGGGCCCCCAAGGCGGTGTGGACCAACCCCATCGCGTGGCGGGAGGCCGCGGCCCGCAATTCGACGTTCGGCAAGAGGCTCGCGAGGTGGGTCTTCCTGACGCTCGGTTTGGGGTTCGGCGCGACCCTGCTCTGGCTGTACCATGTTCAGACCTTCAATGCAGCGGACTTCCGCTTCGCGATGGCGGCGACTCTGTGGAGCGAGTTGGCGGTCATCACTCTGGTCGCGATCAACACCTCGGCCACCGCGATCAGCAAGGAGCGCGAGGACGGCACGCTCGACCTTTTGTTGACCACGCCCATCACCGCGTCCGCCTACCTCACGGGCAAACTTCGGGGCCTGATCACCTATCTCCTGCCGCTCATGCTGGTGCCCCTTGGAACGCTGCTGATGTGCTCGATCTACGTGGTGTTCGGCGACATCGCGGGGTTCAGCGGGATCAACGTGACGGAAGCGGCCGGGACGGCCACCGCCTCGTTCCCCATCGTGCTGCCGGAAGCGGCGATCATCGCTCCGCTCGTGGTCATCCCGTTCATGGCGAGTTGCGTGATGATCGGGCTGCAGTTCTCCTTGAAGAGCCGGGGGGTGCTGGGCTCGGTGGTCGCGACGGTGGGCGCCGTGGGGCTGGTGGCGGGCGTCATGGGCCTGTGCGCGTGGAGCGCGGGGAGCGAGATACCGGTGATCGGCCCGGTGCTGGCGGCGGTCAGCCCCGCCTCGATGCTGAACGCCGTGCTCTTTCCGGCGACCGCGCTGGAGCGGTCGATCGAGCAGAGCGGAACGTGGACGACGCGTCTCACGTTGATGGCCGGGGCGGCGGTGGCGGCGGTCGTCTATGCGGCGGTGGTCTACGGGATCCACAGCAACATGGTGCGCACCTTCGATGTCACGATGCGAAAACTGGCGGGTAACAAATGACGATCGCCACTTGTGGATTTGGGCCAAGAAGTGCCGCGACCTTAGCGCATTCTTATTAATTGCCAGACCTCGTCAGGGGGGCGCCTGGCGGTAACTCCCTATTTTTCCGAGGCGACACAAGAAGTTGCTACCGACGTAAGTGGCTTAATCAAAGCAGAGTACGCACAATCTTTGCGCTGGGTTCGGGGTACGGACGGGAGGTATGCGTGTCGTTGATCGGACCATGTGCCCCGTCACAATCTTCACGAAGGCTTTACACGTTCTTTATCCGGGGAGTGTCGAACGCTCCATAGCCTTGTGCCGACGTCCGGGAGGGTCTCGTGTAGCGACGGGCGTGCAAGTTGGGCTTGGGGTGGGGCGAGATTTGCGGCGGCGTCGTGGATGCCAAAACGTTCTCGGGAACAGCTGCAAGTTGAAGATTATACGGATGGTGCCTTTCAAAATCGGAGCATTGTTATGATGAAGAGTGGCCGCCGGGGCGGGTTCACGTTGATCGAGTTGCTGGTGGTGATCGCGATTATCGCGCTGCTGATCGGCATCTTGCTGCCCAGTCTTGGCAAGGCCCGGGAGGCGGCCCGGCAATTGAAGTCGGCGGCCAACCAGCGCAGCGTCGCGCAGGCGGTCGCGGTGTACTCCAGCAACGGCAAGCAGTACTTCCCGCCGCATTATGTCTACGGCGCCGACGAGGAGAGCCTCAACTGGCGCCTCATCGACCAGCAGATCAGCAACCCGAACCCTCAGAACGGCTACGTTCACTGGTCGTTCGCGTTGTTCAATGAGGGCAGCGTCAACGAAGACTCGTTCACCAATCCTTCGATGCCCAACGGCGGCGCACCCGCCACCAACCCGGGCGCCGAAATCGGCGACTGGGAGCCCAACCAGACGAACGACCAGGGCGGATCGGCGGGAACGGTTTCGCCGCGGGACCGTCAGGTGAAGCGCATTGCCTTCGTCGGCAATGCCGCGATTTTCCCCCGCAACAAGTTCTTCTCCTCCGGCGGCGATCGCAAGAACGAACTCGTCAAGGACGCCGACATCGGCCAACCCTCCAATGTCATCTTGTTGACGGAACTCAACGCCAACAAGCAGTACGAGGCGATTCGGGTTGGCAGCATCTTCAAGGCCCACCGCCCCGTCACGCCCTTCCGCGGCGGATCGTCCGGCATCCTGGTTTTCAGCGAGCCCATCGGCGGCGGTGTCCCCCGGTTCTTCTACCCGCGCCGGCCCGACATTCTCCCGCTGGAGGACATCCCGGAAGGCGCGATCGATGACACGACGAATAGCGGCCTGAACGCCGTGGGCCGGATGTGGGGTGCCAAGAAGAACGCGACCGGCCAGGGCGGTACCACGAATTTCGCCTATGCGGACGGTCACGTCGAGAACACCACGCTTGATGAAACCATCGAGAAGAAGCGGTGGGGTGACCGCTTCTGGTCCATCAGCGGACCTGACGCCGTGAACATGACGACGACCTACTGAGAAACTATTCGCCACGGGCTCGCCTGACGGTGGGCCACGTCGGTTTCGGTGATTCGTCCGTCGCAGGCCGCGAAGCGGACCAAAGCATCCATGATCGTGATTCGTTCCTGACCACAACGTAAGGGTCCGGGTGCTGTCGGTCTGTCGGCGTGAGAGGGGCGAATGTTAACGTGTTGTCAAGATTGCGTTGACAGCGGGTGAAGGAGATGGTGAAACTCCCGGGGACCGTAAGCCTTGGGACAGCGACCTTTGGACCAGACCTTTGGAGAGGTGTGATCATATGAAGAAGACAAATGCATTGGTTCTCCTGGCCCTCGCCGGGACGTGCGTGACGACCGTGAATGCCCAAGTTGGCGGTGTTGTCAACATTAGCGGCGCCACGCTGCTTGAGAATTATGTCCGCTCGCAGGCCTCGACGAACGATTTCATCGACGTCGACGGCGACGGCATTGCCGGCTACCTCGGCACGAGCCTGGGCGGCCTGCCCGACGATCTTGCCCTCGGCGGCCCCACGGGCTTCGACGGCCCCGGCGCTCTGGCCGACCAGGAGTTGGTGATTCAGTACCGCGTGACCGGCTCGGTCAACGGCTTCAACGAACTGCTTTTCTTTGGCGGCCCCTCTTTCGTGACGAGCGACGCGTTCGCCACCTTCCCCGCCGGCATCCCCGGTGCGGCTCAGAGCAGCGGGCAGCCCAACCCGGGCCTGGCTTCCGCCGCGTATCACAACCGCGTCCTGTACATCGGTAACGGCACCGGCGGCACCACCTCGGGCGTCCGCACCGGCTTCTATAACCAGGGCAACCCGGGCGGCGCACCCAATCGCTCCGATCTCTCCACCCTGCTCGCCACCTATTCCTCCCCCGATACCCCGTCGGCGGGCGGCATCCGCATCGACGTGGCTCCGCTTGACGTGGCCACGTTCCTCGCGGTCCGCAAACCCGGCGCTGCCGCCTTCGATCGTGCCCCGTCCGAGGCTGGTTACGGCACCAACCCGGTGCGGAGCGTCAACAAGCAGGGCACGCTCACCGGGGCCAACCTTGACAACCGCCTCCTGGAACTCCAGGGCCGCAACCTGTTCGAGTCCTATACCGATGCGAACAACAACAGCACCTACGACGCCGGCGAAGTGTTTGTGGACTCCGATCAGGACGGCATCCGCGACAACCCGGACGTCAACACGATCTTCGACACCGCGCTTCTCTTTGCCCCGATCGCCCCGGTCACCAACTTCGGCACCGGACTCACTCAGGTCACGATGACGCAACTCCAGCACCTTTTCGTCACCGGACGCGCGTCCAGCGGCGAGAACTTCATGATCATCACCCGCGACGTGGGCTCGGGCACCCGCAACGCTTTCAATAACGGCACCGGCGTTGACCCGTCGTTCGGCAACGGTGAGAACATCGGTGCCCTCTCCAACTCCTCCACGCAAAACCTCGTCGGCCCCAACTTCATCCCCACCAACAAGGGCTCCAACGGCAACATGGAGGCCACCCTCCGCAACACCCGTCTGGGCCTCGGCTACATCGGCACCGAGCGAGGCGTCACGGGCTCGGGCTCGGGGTCCTGGCTCGTCCGCGACGGCAGCGGCAACAGCGCCCTCGAGATCCTTGACACCAGGAACGACATCTACGGCGGCACGACCTTTGTGCGCCCGACCATCCAGAATCTTCTGAATAATGACGCCTCGGGCTGGGTCATCGGCGGCGAAGCCGTCCTCGCCACCCTCGGCGACCCCCGCGCCAACTCCGCTGCCCTGGGCGGCGTGGGCTTCGCGGGCGCGTTCGACCCCTTCATCGACGCCAACAGCAACGGCGTCTACGACGCCGGCGAAACCTACACCGATCTCAACGGCAACAACGCCTATGACGCCAGCAACGCCGAAGCCGGCCTCTTCAACAGCAACACCGCCATGGCGAACCCCTTCGCCGCCGGATACCTCAACAACATCAGCCGCTCCATCGCGGCCTTTGACTCGGTCCCCGCTTCCCCCGAGAACACCTTCAGCCCCGGCGAGTTCGCGGCGAGCCAGTTCCTCTCCCTCGCCGCCGTCGCGTTCGACCACCTCGAGGCCGATTACACCCAGCTCCAGGCCAACCCTGCCTTCAACCAGCGGATCCAGAACTACATCCTCTCCACCGGGACCAACGTCCACTTCAACCCCGTCTTCGCGACGGCCAACGCGGCCGGCACCGGGCGGGTTCCCACCCGCACCACGGGCGTCGTCTACACCGACAGCGTCGCCAACGGCGCGAACTACGTCAGCCAGTTGCCCGCGAACGTGGCCTACGGCTCCAACCTCACCCTCCGCAACAAGATCACCGGTGACTTTGACGGCAACGGAGCCCGCTCCAACGCCGACGCCCCTGAAATGCTCCGCGCCTGGTCGAGCCGCAACGGCGGACCGGCTTGGACGGCGCCCGCCGGCACCGGCGCCATCGCCGGCGCCCCCGGCACCGACGCCGTGATTGAACTCCTCGGCGACTTTGACTCCAACGGCAACTTCAACAGGGCCGACATCCGCTACTGGGCCGACGGCCTCGCCCTCACCGGCGGCACGCTCGACCGCAAGGCCGGATTCATCGCCGTCGACAACGCCTCCAACATCATCACCGGCACGCTCAACTTCTTCAACACCACCAAGAGCACAGGCACCGGCTACAACGCGGGCGACAGCCGCGGCGACGTCTCGAACTCCGGTGGCCAAGTGACCCCCGGCTTCGCCCCCATCGGTGCCGACCGCAACAACGGCTCGGTGGATGCCGACGACAACCGCATCGATATCTCCGACCTTAACTACATCGTCGCCCAGTTCCGCGGGAACGACAAAGTGACCGACGGCGAGGCCAACTGGAGCAACCTGGCCGAGGCCTCGGGCTTTGACCTTTCGGCCGACATCACCGGCAACCTGATCGTCAACCAGGACGACGTGACCGAGCTCGTCAACGGCGTGCTCGGCACGTTCTACGGCGACCTTGATCTGGACGGCAGCGTCTCCTGCGCCGAGCGGAACTCGATCCTCGGGGCGGTTGGTACCACCACCACCGGCGGCTACGGGGCCGGCGATCTCAACGGTGACGGCAACATCGATACGTCGGACGTGGCCCTCCTCTTTGGTTCGGGCGGCGTGTGCGGCGGCGACCTTGATTGCGACGGCGACGTCGACTCTGACGACATCGTGATCTTCTTCGCGGGCTTCGAAGCCGGCAGCCAGGACGCGGAGCAGGACGGCGACGGCGACGTCGACTCCGACGACGTCACCCTCTTCTTCGGCCGCTTTGAAGGCGGTTGCTGAACCCAGGCACTGGGCACCAGGGCCTAGGCAGAGTTGAAGACTGATCCCATCGAGCCCCGGCCGCCTTCGGCCGGGGCTTTTTCGTGGTACGTCGGGATGAGGCAGATAGGCAGATAGGCAAATCGGAGAAGAGGCTTGAAGGATTAGCGCGGCGGTCTGTAAGAAGGAAGCGCGGGCCCTCGGAGTGATCGCGCGGGTGGGCGATCGCGTTCGGGTGTCGGCGCGGGTGGCGATGAAAGTGGCTGCTTGGGCGGGGGTTGGGGGGGAGAAGATTTTTGTTGAATTTTAGAGATTGACAGGTGCGGCAGTTTGTGTCATACTGCGGGCGGTGATTTATTACAAGGAGCCGCTGATGTCCTCTGTCCTCTGTCCTCTGTCAGCCGTCGCGTGCTGAGTATCGCGGGCGTAGTCGCTGCGCTCGTGACGAGCGCGGCGCATGCGCAGAGCCACATCGCGTGGTCGAAGATCGAGCCGGGGCCGTGGGCATTGAACGCGGTGTACACGACCAACCCCGTGCCGGGGTCCACTGAAGTACGGAACATCGTGGCGGTGGCCAAGGCCGTAGAACTGGAAGGGGACAACCTAGTGGCCGTGTGGTACAAGAAGACCGGGTCGGCTTGGGAAACCAAGTCGTGGACCACTGGGGATGTGTGGGAGGCCATCGAGCACGTCAAGGGCGGCTTGGGCATCGCTGATTCGGAGGACGAGCG
>Ga0163144_10024785_pt1 | contig 11751 bp, 12 predicted proteins | sample OliLak19BULKMAT1_FD_123175 | JGI IMG/M metagenome (GOLD analysis project Ga0163144, IMG submission 123175) | Freshwater microbial mat bacterial communities from Lake Vanda, McMurdo Dry Valleys, Antarctica - Oligotrophic Lake LV.19.BULKMAT1 | ecosystem: Environmental > Aquatic > Freshwater >... | reverse complement strand
ACGAAGTGACAGAATGTCCGTGTGAACCATCTTTACACTTTGCGCCGCGTCGCCCACACCTCGACCTGTGCCTTGTACGCCGAGTTTCAATCCACGCCCTCGTATGGAGGGCGACCCGGTGCCGGTCGGGAGCGTCGGCGGCATGCGGAAGTTTCAATCCACGCCCTCGTATGGAGGGCGACTCATCGCCACGATCGTAAACCTCGTGCGTGACGCGTTTCAATCCACGCCCTCGTATGGAGGGCGACCAATGGACGACAACTGAGAGGCTACGTGCAAAATGTTTCAATCCACGCCCTCGTATGGAGGGCGACCTGGCGATCTACTGCGTAATGACTGGCGAATGGAAGTTTCAATCCACGCCCTCGTATGGAGGGCGACATCGAAGGCGGTTCAATCACAGCCGATAGATGCGTGTTTCAATCCACGCCCTCGTATGGAGGGCGACCCCGACGTTTCGCTTGACGACGTTCTCCAGTGGGTGTTTCAATCCACGCCCTCGTATGGAGGGCGACCGGGCCAGGTCTATGCGATCCAGTGCTTCTCCGTGTTTCAATCCACGCCCTCGTATGGAGGGCGACCCGTCGTGCTGGCAATGGGCAACACTGCGCTATGGTTTCAATCCACGCCCTCGTATGGAGGGCGACCTAGGCTCTCCTTTTGAGTTAGCTTGGATTAACAGTTTCAATCCACGCCCTCGTATGGAGGGCGACCAGCAGCGTCGTATTCAGCAGGCAGAGTCACGCGTTTCAATCCACGCCCTCGTATGGAGGGCGACGACCATGATCGAGCAGCCCATCGACCTCAGCGTGTTTCAATCCACGCCCTCGTATGGAGGGCGACGGCAAAGATCACGCTACTTCGCGACCTCATCGAAGTTTCAATCCACGCCCTCGTATGGAGGGCGACGTGCGTGGACGAGATCGGCAGCAGGTCATCGCGCGAGTTTCAATCCACGCCCTCGTATGGAGGGCGACGTGTGGCGTCATCAGCCAGCCCGAGGCCCTTGAGGTTTCAATCCACGCCCTCGTATGGAGGGCGACGGGGCATCGCCAGCATGACCGCGCTGTTGGTCAATGGTTTCAATCCACGCCCTCGTATGGAGGGCGACTGGTCGTGATGGCTTGCATGGTTGAACCTCATATGTTTCAATCCACGCCCTCGTATGGAGGGCGACGCATCGACCCATTCGAGTAACGCGGCCTGTGTAGGGTTTCAATCCACGCCCTCGTATGGAGGGCGACGCGCCATGCTGCTAAACGAGCGCGATTTATTTTGTTTCAATCCACGCCCTCGTATGGAGGGCGACCACCCGCCGCGATTGCCCTTAGCTCCTGCATCATGTTTCAATCCACGCCCTCGTATGGAGGGCGACATGGGTGGATGCCGGTGCCGACCACGTTACGCTTGTTTCAATCCACGCCCTCGTATGGAGGGCGACTGATTCATCTCGCATCTGACAGCGGAAGCAAAGTGTTTCAATCCACGCCCTCGTATGGAGGGCGACGCACTCCGGCTCTGTACCAAGACATGGATAGCGGAGTTTCAATCCACGCCCTCGTATGGAGGGCGACAGCCGTCACGCTCGCTGCACTGGTCGCAACGTGGGTTTCAATCCACGCCCTCGTATGGAGGGCGACGAGCCGATAGTTGAGATGATGAGGACGATAACACGTTTCAATCCACGCCCTCGTATGGAGGGCGACTCAGTCTGCCTCGCAGTCGCGCCAATGCCAACCGGTTTCAATCCACGCCCTCGTATGGAGGGCGACGCCGAGATTGTCGAGGGCGTCAACGGCCACGAGTGGTTTCAATCCACGCCCTCGTATGGAGGGCGACGGGCGAAGACTTCATCACGCAGGATCAGGTCGCAGTTTCAATCCACGCCCTCGTATGGAGGGCGACGCCGCCCCGCGCTGACGCGAAGATCGAGGTGAGGTTTCAATCCACGCCCTCGTATGGAGGGCGACATCGCCACGGGTGGATCTGAGCACGACCACGCGTGTTTCAATCCACGCCCTCGTATGGAGGGCGACCCGATGTGAGGTTGTGCATGTGAACTCCTTAAAGGTTTCAATCCACGCCCTCGTATGGAGGGCGACCAACTCTCGCGACGTAGGTGGCCAGCCATTCTCCGGTTTCAATCCACGCCCTCGTATGGAGGGCGACGCAGTTCAACGCGGCCATTGCCGCAGTGCGAAAGTTTCAATCCACGCCCTCGTATGGAGGGCGACGACATGGGGCGGCTCATGCGTGGCGACTACCTCGTTTCAATCCACGCCCTCGTATGGAGGGCGACCGGACGGCGCAGGCGACGTTGCAACCCATTAACACGTTTCAATCCACGCCCTCGTATGGAGGGCGACATGGTAAACTCCGCCGTTCGCATGTTCGATGCGGGTTTCAATCCACGCCCTCGTATGGAGGGCGACACGGTGACCACGTACAATGTGCTGAGCAATGACGCGTTTCAATCCACGCCCTCGTATGGAGGGCGACAAGCGAGGGCAGCGACTACTCCGTTGCCTCGCGGTTTCAATCCACGCCCTCGTATGGAGGGCGACCAGGGCGAGGCCTTCATCACGCAGGCTCAGGTCGCAGTTTCAATCCACGCCCTCGTATGGAGGGCGACACCATTATCGGCAGCGCGATCCTGGTCGCGCTGGCGTTTCAATCCACGCCCTCGTATGGAGGGCGACGATGCGGCTGGCAATATCATCGTTGCGTTTCGCGTTTCAATCCACGCCCTCGTATGGAGGGCGACAGTAACAAGGGGCATAGCATGAGTGCGATTCTGAGTTTCAATCCACGCCCTCGTATGGAGGGCGACTGACCATGCAAGCGAACCACCTTTAACCATCACCTGTTTCAATCCACGCCCTCGTATGGAGGGCGACGTGATCGCCGATGACAACGCCTGCACCAGTGGGCGGTTTCAATCCACGCCCTCGTATGGAGGGCGACTTTGCAACCGCGACTTTAACGGCGACTTTGGCGAGTTTCAATCCACGCCCTCGTATGGAGGGCGACGCGGCACCGAGCCGACGCAACCACGCCAGCAGCAGTTTCAATCCACGCCCTCGTATGGAGGGCGACGAGTCAATAACGTTTTGTTATGTGGCGAGATATGGTTTCAATCCACGCCCTCGTATGGAGGGCGACGCCGACATCATAAGTCATGTTGTGTCAAACACTCAACAGGGCATTTCCGCGAACATTGCAGTTTCACCACCTTGACATTTTGCCACGACATATCCGCCGAGACTATTTACTTGTCAAAGAGCAGGTTATCGTTGCCGCGAACCTGACTAGGATTCGATGTGCACTAACAGTCCGCGTTTTGGCGGGGTCATGACATTGGGATTATGTATTAGACCGATACATCCACAGACTTACCGAAACCTCCAATATCACACGTTACCTTCAGACATGGTCGGATAACGAATTGAAGAAACACGCACTTAAACGATCAGCGGGCCCTGAAGGTCTGTACTGGGCTTAGCTCCCAGGTGTTCGACACGGTGCCTCCAGTTCGATCCGAGAAAATAGAAACGGAGGCTGTCCTCATCCGGGTTGTATAGATCGGTCAACCTCAGTTTTAATTGCGTCCACTGGGTGGGATCGACCTGGCATTCGAAAACGGAATTCTGCACGCGCTGGCCGAAGTCGAGGCAGGCCTTGGCGACCTTTGTAAGTCGGCGTTTGCCTTCCTTGGTCATGGTGGAGACGTCGTAGGTGACGAGGACAAACATGTAAAAACTCCCTGGTTCGGACGTTTGGCCATTACTTCCAAATGAAAGGCGGATAGGCATCGAGATCGCCGCGCAGGTGACGAGAGAGCAGACGAGCCTGGAGGTGAACGAGCAGGCCGATGGTGGTCTTTTCGTTCAGGAACGGATGAAGGATCTGATCTTGCTTGCGCTTCTGATAGGTGACGATGACGGTCTTGCGGGCGGCATCGCTGAGTTGGACCGCTCCCGATTCCATCACTGTGAAATCATCAGCCTGCACCTGCTTACGGTTAATGAGCGACAGAGCCAGTCGGTCGGCCAGGAATGGGCGAAACTCCTCCATCAAGTCGAGTGCCAGTCCCGGTCGACCAGGACGATCGCGATGCAGGAAACCTACAGCAGGATCTAGGCCGGCCGCTTCACAAGCTGACCGGGCGTCATGAGCGAGCATGGCGTAAAGAAACGAGAGCAGCGCGTTGGTGCGGTCCAAAGGAGGGCGGCGCGAACGGTTGTTAAAGATGAATTGCTCCTTCTGGGCGATGATCAGGTGATTGAATACGTCGAAATAGGATTTGGCAGCTTCGCCCTCAACACCACGGATTACATCCAAATCTTCGGAGTGCATGACCTGATCGACCGATGACGCCAGCCTTGCGGCGGCGTTGTCGATGTCGGCGTGACCAGTCGCATCGGGATAGTCTCGCAGCGAGCGCATGAGTACACCGCGTGCATTGGCAATCTTGGCGCTGACGATGGTGCGAGCAATGGCGGCAGAGGCATCGAGGGCGTCACACCGGCGATACTGCTCGCGGCGGAGCAGGACGTTGCCTGGTGTGAAGCCGGCGATTCGGGCGAGGAACCGACCATGTTCGGTGAGCAGCGAGATCGCCACGCCGCGCTCGGCACAGAGCGCCATTAGCATGGGACTGACACCGATTCGGCCCATGCAGACGATGCCGCCGAGCGTGAGAATAGGAACGCGCATGGCAACCTTCTTCTGAATCTTCACGACAACCGCCTCGCCATCCTTGGAAAGGTAAGCATCGGGCGTGGTGACGAACAGTGTGTTCAGGTGTTGTTTCATGTCGGTTCACCCATTAGTCGGCGACAGGCGTTGAAGTGATGACGGCCTTGAGGGAACGAGTGCAATAGTCAGCAGCACCGCGTGCACGCATCAGCGCATCGGGCATGCACAGATGGAGCAGAGAGCATTTGTCACACTTGGGTTCTCGCCTTGCTGAGGGTGTGCACTGGGTAGCGATCATGTGATGGAGCCGGTTGATGGTATTTAGCGTCGTTTGGCGAAGTGATTCACAGAACGAAACTTCAAGCCGTCGGCGCGTTCGGCCATAGAAGATCGCACCGAGGGGCACCTCCACATCGAGCATCTCTTCCAGGCACAAAGCCTGGGCGCACAACTGCACGAGGTCGCTGTCGTTCGCCTTAGGCTTGCCGCGTTTGTACTCGACAGGCATCGGTTGCCATCGCCCTAGCTTATTCGGCAGCGCCACCCCTTTGCTATTGCGAGCCTGGTCTTCGCTTGCTTTTCCTAGTACTTGGGTCTCTGTCTGTTGCGAACGTGAATGATGAAACTCCACGATGTCTGCCTTGCCGATCAGGCCGTAACGATAAGAACAAAGCGCGATCCCTCGCGAGATGCGGACATTGCCGCGCTGCTCGGCGGGCGCGGTGTCCGCCTTCTTGTGCATGTGCCGACCTTCGAGCGTCAATGAATTCTCGGCCCAGAGCCGCTCGACATGTATTAGTGCGCACTGCCTCTCGCAGAAGAGTAAATGCTGAAGTGCCGAAAGCGGGATGAGGTCGGCATCGGAATACATGCGAATCCACCCGCGGGAGAACAATACATTTCATGCCTAAACACCAATCCCATGGCTTTCGGTTGTTATGTGACCTACCGCCCTGATACCCCGAAGACTTGTGCCTTGGTCATCAAGCTTGAAAGTGAAACGTAGCGGTCACACCCATTCTTCAATCGTAATCCCAGCAGGCAGATTGCTTGAGTCAACCGTTACCTCATAGTCTTCAATTTTCCGCGGCGGTTTACCTTCTTCCTTCAGTTTCACTCCGACGTGTTTGAAGAGCTGATCTGCCCGAGCACTGCCCAGTGGCGTTTCGTGCCTGAACGCATAGCACTTCTGCGCCACCATCTGCCCTCGTGCTGCCGAGCGATCAAATTCAAACATCTGTCCCAGTGCTGTCTTGAAGAGTTCCAGATCATCAGCAGAGAAGCCGGTCTGTGCCGCGAGGAATGGGTTGATAAACCCGTGCATGCGGTAAAGACCGTAGGGCACGGTGAACTTACGACCCATGGTGCGGTTGTCGCCGGATTGTGCCTCGGCTTCTCGCTCAGTCGTCACAGCGCAGCGTGTCACCGCATGCTCCTGCGAAAAGATCGGATCGATGCTGCGACCAATCGCAAACTGGATCGGACCACGCACCTGACCAGCGTTTATTTCGGTCGTCATCACCGCACCGAACGAACGGATATCGAAAAAGTTCTGGCACATCCACGAAGTAAGTTTGCGGTCCTCATCCGCCTTGTCCTTGCCTTTGGTCTTGCGATTCTTCGGATCGAGCTTTAATGCGATGTATGCTTTCTCATGCTGCTGGTTCAGCACAGCCTTCTCGCGGACATAGATCTCGAAGCCCGGCTGCGGTTCGCCGTTGCCTTTGGTCAGCGCGACGAAGTTGCGAACTTTTCGTTTGATGCAGACATCCGTCACCAATCCCTGGCCGGTCTCCGGATCAACGCGGGGCAAGTTGCCCGCATCCGGGTCGCCGTTGGGGTTGCCATCAGTGACATCGAAAAGATAGACGAAGTCGTAACGGGAGAGCGTGTTGCTTTCGGACATGAAAACCTCCTGGAATTCAAAGCGATGAGAATCGGGAAGAATGAAAAAATAAAATGCATGAACGATCAAGCCTTGGCGACTAACTCGGCCTCGGGCGCAGCGTCTTTACGGGTGTAGAAAGCTTGTGTCTGGTGGTAGTAGCCGATGGCGAAGACGCCTTGTTCGTGATGACTCAAATGGTTGGGAAAGTTCTCGATCCTGCTGTAGAGATCCCCCAGCAGCTTCTCGCGGATAATGCGTTGGCCAATGTGCTCGATCTTGCCCAGATGATGCTGGCTCAGGCGAAAGAGCCGAGGGAACACAGCCGAGGGGGATGCGGATGCGCTGCTGAGATAGCTGTCCTTGATGGTGCGATTGAGCTTTTCACCCAAGGCATCACGCTGCGTTTTTTCATAGGCAGCAAAGAGCCTGCCAAGGATGTAGGGAACGTCATTGCGGTTGAGGTCGAGTGCCATGGGAAGTGGCTCCTGTAATTTTGATTGATCGGGTCGAAGTCGATGAAATCGATTCAGGCATGCTTTGAGAATCGCGGCGCGACGTGGCCTTAGTTCACGATCAATTCGCATACGGCGGAGAACGGCGCGGAAGAGAGACTCCGGATACGGCTGACCGGTGAGAAGTGACTGCGTCAACGCGCCAGCCAACAGCGGCGGGATATCCTTCGCCTCGCGGGCGGTCTCCCAGAGCAACTCGCGTAGCATCGGCGGAGGTGCGTGAGGGTCGAGACCGATGATGGCCAAATCCTGTAAGTGATCGCGAAGGTGAACGAGCAGCGATTCAAGCGTATCCGTGAACCAATACCTCACCGAGATGCGAGCGGCATTGGGCGAGAGGCCGAGCATAAAGAAACGCGTTCGCGGCGGCCCAAGAGCATCTGATGGTGCAGTACCATTTCTTATGCGAAGCAGCAGCTCGCCTGTTTCCTTCAACTGCGAATCATCCTCGGCGCGATCCTTGTCAATCATTATTCCCCACGATTGTTCAATCACCGGCGCGGGCTTCTCTGTCCAGAACACCGTCGTCGCATCGCCGATGATTACGCGGCGGGACTTGTCGGCGAGCAGTTGATTGAGAGCGGTGCAGTAGCGGAACGCGGCTTCTTCTGAGACTGGAGCGTTGTATGACTGCGACTTGCCGAAGGATTCATATGCACTGTCGTTAAAGGAGACAAGAAGCCCGCCCGAGGATTGGCCACCGACGACACCCTTGACCTTCGGCTCGTGCAGTCGCGCCAACGGGACATTGCTTGCACCGGTCACCGAACACACACCCAGTACCGCATCATCGCCAGGGGATGCCGCTTGCTCGACGCGTTTCCGCCACCAGGACTGCACTTTATCGCGCTCGTGAATGTAACCCGATTGCGCACGAATCTTGAAGACACCGAAGTTTGCCGGCGGCGGATTGAGCGCCGGGTGATCGACCGCCTGCTGCGGTGACCATTTCTCAAGGAATCGGCAAACTGCGGAAAAGTCGGGATCATCAATCTCCTTCTCTGCTGCCAGATGTTGCTCACGCAGTTTCTCGAATCGCTCTGCTGCCCAGGCTGGTTCGCGTTTCTCCGGCACTGCACTTAAGAGGTACGTCGCATTGTCCCATAGTAAGCAAGGATTAATCCCCGCGCCCGATGGCTTGGCCTGTCCCGGCACACGCATCTTCTGTGTCTTGGGTTTGCCTTTATCGTCATACTCCACCGCCTCGATGGCATGTAGCGAACCATCGCGGTTGATCACCACATGGAAACCAATGTTCTGCACGCTGAAACCGGGCGGCGCGATCTCCTGTTCAGGGTCGGCGGCGAGGCGTTGGTAGTAAGCATCAAGTGCTTGAAGAATCACGCGAGCACCTCCTTCGCCTGGCGAGCGACATCAATGACTCCGCCCTCAAGCCGGGCGCGGAAAAACTGTGCCTGTGGGTTCAGACGTTTGCCAGTATGTCCGTCGATCACCGCCCCTTTGTTGTCCGGCGTATAGTCGAGATCGAAGAGCATAAAGCCTAGGTCGCGGTTGCGATCCGCTTCGGGCAGTTCACTGGCGGGCAATGGTTCGCCTTCTTCAAGCAACCGGAACGACGCAGGAAACTCGCGGCAGCCTAGATAGGGGTGATGAAAATATTGCCCCTGCCTCGCCCGCCGACTGAACATGGCGAAATGCTTTTCCTCACCGTCATCACCGGCTAGCACTTCAAAACGAGCTTCAATCACATAAGCAACGTCACGCAAGAGCAGCGCGGCGCGCTGCTGGCGTTCCTCTTCGACAAACAGCCCCAGTGGACCCGAGCCTCGCTTCATCACGCTGGCAGCGTTGTCGGCCGATGCTTTCTTACCTACCTCGTTTCGCCGGAGGTTCATCCAGCGGATCGGCTTGAGCACGTGCAGTTTGCTGATGTGCCAACGAATCTGCGGCTTCCAGTAGATCGCTTCCAGAACACCCCGTGCAGCCGACGGGGTGATCACGTCATAACTGACGCGTTCCGCTTTCATCTCAGGCCGAGTGAACAAGGCGAAGTCGCCCCATACGTGCAGTCGAATGGACATACATATGACTCCCGGGCTTTCACGTTATCAGATCAGGTCAAATCACCGACTCATCCGGCGGCAACACCTCAGCCTTGTCAGGCATGAAGCCCAGTACTTCGTCGTACATCCAAGAAGTGTGCAGTACCGCGGTTCGATCGTCGAACTGCTGAATGTCGCCTCTTTCGACAAGGATGTCAAATCGATTGCGTGGAATCTGAACGGAGTACCGCTGCGCCCGTCGATGCAATTCGCGGGAGGCGTGGGGAGCGTTGATCAGTTGCGAGATGATGCGGTGACCTTCCTGTCCCCACGGCATGACCACCGGCACTTGATCGTCCGGAATCAACTTGAATAACTTCGCCGCTTTTGCATAGTCGAACTCTTGATGCTGCGAATCCTTGAAACACGCCATGACCTCGTGTTTATCCCATGTAGTTTTTTTCTTCCACAGATGTAGTTCGAAGTATTGACGAACGGCATCGAGACTTAATAGATCATTCGCATGATCGGGAATGATCTCCGCTGCGCTCTGTGCGCTCTGCCGCAGATAGCCCGGCGGAATTTTGTCGATGCCGCCTTCGGGTGTGAAGACGAATACCTGTCCAAGACCTGGCAATCGCCCTTCTCGATTACAGCGCCCTGCTGCCTGAGCGATCGCGTCGAGGCCGGCGATGGAACGATAGACCACAGGAAAATCAACATCGACTCCCGCCTCAATAAGCTGAGTACTGATCACTCGGCAAGGCTCGCCTGCACGTAGTTTTACTTTGATAAGCTCGATGAGCGGAGAACGATGAGCCGGGCACAATGCAGCGCTGAGATGAATGGCTTCGACACCGCGATCGCTCACGAGGTTGAATAGTTCAGCCGCCCGCCGTTTCGTCTCCACGACACAGAGCACATGCGGCTCAGCAGAGATGCGGCCAGCCAGTTGGTCCGCTGTAAGTTCGCCGACGATCTTCACCTCCACTCGACGCAGTGCTTCAAAGAGTTTCTCCGGCTGATCGATGATCGGCCTTACATCAGCGAGCCCAATCGGAAAGTCTTTACGAATCTCGATGGCTGGCTGCGTGGCGGTACAGAGCACAATGGTCACGCCGTAGTTACGAACCAGTTCTGCCAGGGCCGCCAGACAGGGCCGCAACAGATCGACCGGCAGCGACTGGGCTTCATCAAGAATGATCACGCTCCGCGCCAGCCGATGCAGTTTGCGACAGCGAGATGTCCGGCAAGCGAAAAGCGATTCCAGCAGTTGCACGTTCGTCGTGACCACCACGGGCGCATCCCAGTTCTCGCTAGCCAGCCGGCCCCAGTGCGTCTCTTTATCGGGATCGAGATTGATGTGGTGCTCAAGTACCAACCCACCATCTTCGCCTAGTGCATCGCGCAGCACTTGGACGTTCTGTTCGATGATGCTCGTGAAAGGCAGTGCGTAAATAACACGGCCCATCTGATGTTTCGCGGCATGACGAAGTGCGAAAGCAAAACTTGCGAGAGTCTTGCCGCCACCTGTGGGCACGGTGAGCGAGAAGAAACCAGGCTGTGCTATCGCCGCCTCGACGCACTGTTCATAAACCGCAGCACGCATTCGATTCACCCCACTTTTGACTTGGGAATCTCCTATAGCATCGACCTGCTTCTGTGCAACGTATTGATCCACACGATCCACCCACGCTGCCCACTGCGGAACCTGAGTTTGCCGAGCAGTGTGTTTAATCTGATTCATGAAGGACTCAGTACAGAGAAAATCAGAATCGACAAGACATGAAAACAACATACGGCCGAGCATCGCCATTTGGAATCCCGCCACATGGCTGTCCCATTGAAGCTTTGGCGGTTCGATCGAAGGTGCCGCAAGGAGATCAGAAGGTGCATCACTCCAAGTGTCCACCGGCTTCTTCAATCGATTAGCCAACGTGCCGCGTACGTCGTCATTTGCCAGTGATCCACTATCAAGCAATCCGCTGTGATGCCCGGCGATGCAGTACGCCAAAAGGCGAGCCATCGGAGGACAAGACTGGTTTAATGCTTTGACGGCGTGCTGTGCACCGGCGGTGCTGTGATCTACCTTCCCTGTGAAATCCACGTCTTCACCAGCCAGTTTCGCCGAACTTTTTAGATAGTCCTGAAACCGATCAGAATACTTGCCTAGGTCATGCCAGAGTCCGCACAATCGAGCCCAGTCCCCTCCCCCGAATACCGAAGCATGTTTGAAAGCCAAGTCGGCTACTGCGTTCAGGTGAGCATGTAAAAGTTCCCAAGCTGCTATCCCACTCGCCGGAAGTGAGTGCGCGTAATGAATCTTCATTTGTCCAGTGAGTGACTCCTGCATGACTCGTACCCCTTTGGCTCAATGGTCAATCGATGACATTTGAACACTTTCTTGTCCAGTCAGTCAAAAAGCAATCTTAAGATACGTGGACAACCTCTAGTACACGAAAAACCCGATCGCGTTCACCATATTCTCCCTGACGAATCAAACTGAGGCAGAGGAAATATTCCATGATCAATGGCGGCAGTTTTATGAATTGGCTTTGATGCATGCCAATCTGTTTGTCCCAGCTTAATTCCCGCCCATTTTGCGTCATTATCTATTAAGGCCTTAGCCATCCTATTTCTTCCCATCCTT
>Ga0163144_10024784_pt1 | contig 11751 bp, 9 predicted proteins | sample OliLak19BULKMAT1_FD_123175 | JGI IMG/M metagenome (GOLD analysis project Ga0163144, IMG submission 123175) | Freshwater microbial mat bacterial communities from Lake Vanda, McMurdo Dry Valleys, Antarctica - Oligotrophic Lake LV.19.BULKMAT1 | ecosystem: Environmental > Aquatic > Freshwater > Lake... | reverse complement strand
CCAGCGACGCGCATACGGACTGCGCGACGAAGAATACTTGAAACTTAAGATACTGACCTGCATGTTGCCAACCCTTTGAAAACGTCAACTTCCACCCACTCGACCACGCGAAGAGCCAGTTTTATATTGAGGCATAATTGTCTTGAGCCAGACCGCAATATCGCATACCCTACAGCAGTCTTACGCGTGACAATCTCACATCCATCTTCGTGACACATAAAGGAAGGAAGCCTCATGCGCGTTATTGTCTCCTGTTTGATCACCCTGCTCTGCCTTGGGACCACTACGGCATTCGCTACTGCCCAGGAGCCCACAACCGACGAACAAAAAACCCTGTACGCCTTGGGATTGGCTATCAGCCAATCGCTCGGAACCTTCAGCCTGAATGAGTCTGAACTCGAACTTGTAAAATCCGGCATTGCCGACGGGGTCTTCAAAAAGACTCCCAAGGTAGACCTCCAGACGTTTGGCCCGAAGATTCAACAGCTACAACAGGCCCGGGCATCGGTGGTCGCAGAAGCGGAGAAGAAAGCGGGAGCCGCGTTCCTCACAAAAGCTGCGGCAGAATCCGGCGCCAAAAAGACCGAGTCCGGCGCCATCTTCACGATCATCAAGGAGGGCAAAGGCCCGATGCCGAAAGCCACGGACACCGTGAAGGTCCACTATCACGGGACGCTGACCGATGGAACAGTATTCGATAGTTCCGTCAAGCGAGGCGAACCGGCCACGTTCGGATTGAATCAAGTGATCAAGTGTTGGACGGAAGGGGTCCAGCAGATGAAAGTCGGCAGCAAGAACAAATTGGTCTGCCCCTCAACGATCGCCTATGGCGACAAAGGCGCGCCCCCCACGATCAAGCCCGGGGCGACATTGGTGTTCGAGATTGAACTCCTGGAGATCGTCGCTGCTCCAAAGTAGGTCCTCACTGCCATCCTCATACGGTCGAGCGTGACATATTCCCGCTCGACCGTCGCTTGGCTATCCATTCAGCAGAAATTTTTGCCCAGTCGCGCGATGAGGGGAGCACTCCTACAATCCTCCCCCTGTGGACATAATTGTCTTGATCCCCATGCGCGACATCGCATAATTTATATGGGTTCAAGCCTTGCGATATCGGACCCGTCGCCGTCACACATAAAGAAAGGACCGCTCATGCGCTTCATTGTCTCCTGTTTGGCGACCCTACTCTGCCTTGGGGCCACTACGGCATTCGCAGCGGCCCAAGAGCCCACGACCGATGAGCAAAAAACCCTCTATGCCTTGGGACTAGCCGTCAACCAATCGCTCAGTAACTTCAACTTGAGCGAGACTGAATTTGAACTCGTCAAATCCGGCATCACTGATGGGTTCCTTAAACGGCCTTCCAAGGTGGATCTTCAAGCGTTTGGCCTGAAGATTTCAGAACTGCAACTGGCCCGCGCCTCGGTCATTGCAGAAACAGAAAAGAAAGTGGGCGCGGCGTTCCTCTCGAAAGTCGCGACAGAGTCCGACACCAAGAAAACCGAGTCCGGCGCGGTCCTCAAGGCCATCAAGGAAGGGAACGGCGCCACTCCGAAAGTTTCGGATATGGTGAAGGTGCGCTATACCGGAACCCTGATCGACGGGACCGTGTTCGACAGCTCAGCCAAGCAGGGCGAGGCGGCCATGCTCAGAGTGAATGAAATGAGCAAGTGTTGGGTGGAAGGGATCCAGCAGATCAAAGTTGGCGGGAAAAGCAAGTTGGTCTGCCCGTCGAGCCTCGCCTATCGCGACAAGGGCCTGCCCCCCCTGATTAAGCCCGGCGCAACGTTAGTGTTCGAGATCGAGCTCCTTGAAATCATGGCGACCAAGTAACTCCGCACTGTCGTCCCCAGCATGATCGAGCGGGAGACCCTCCCGCTCGATCATCGCTCCCTCACCGTTCAAGCAGGCATATTCTTCTGATTCATGGACTTGCTCCATGAGGAGCAGGCAGATCGTCCTCGTGCTCGCGGAACAAAGAAGGGGAGGGAACGGAGCCTGATGATCTCCTGTGCTTGCGCAACGCGCGGCTTCCGAAAGCCCTCGTATGGGTTACTGGCACGTCTCGGCGTGCCAGTGGGTGGGCGGGTGAGAAAGTCGCGCGCAGTGGAAGATCAATCAGCCCCCATCCCTAGAGACGTAACAAGCAAGCTTGGAAGGATCTGTTAGATGGATGCTGCTCGTTCGATGCACGCAATAAAGGGCAGTCTTGGCCACTCCCTTAATGAGAGGTGAAGAGGATGAAGACCCTCGCTCGGGCTCATGGCACGTCTCGGAAAATCGATTGCGAAGCAATCGGAGGGTAGGGCGGGCAAAAATATCTGCCAATGCGTGGGCAAGTGAGAAAGTCCCGTGCAATGGAGACCATACCGCCGCCTCGCTAGATAAAAGTAAGAGCTGAGTTCAGGACTCGTTCAACGCGCGCACTCAAGAATCGACCAGGGCACCCTGTAAAGGAAGCATGGGAGGGAGGGCAGCGGCCAATCATCGGCGCGCATGAAAGTTACCTTGCAAAGGTATTCAAATCGCTTGATACGCGCAAATCCTTTCGTCAAGTGGTGGAAGTCAGTTTGCCGCGAGCTCGTCTTCAAGATGGATCGCATTCGCCGGGAAAAGACCGAGCGCTGTGATCTTGCGTTGGGCCACTGCGACATCGGCCGTAAAGAGGACAACAATCAGATCTTTCATAGCACGCGTACAGCATACGTAAAAGAGACGCCGAGTCCTCTCGACTGCCGTTTCATTGCCCTCGCGCCTGTTAACCTCGTCCTTTTCAGAGAGTGGTTTTATTCCCAAATATTTGTCACAGGAAAATTGAACGTGAGTTCCCTCGTCGTCATCTAAAATGACAAGTACGCGTTCGAATTCCGCGCCTTTGATACCTTGTTGTGTTGAGAACGGAGAGTCGTTGTTCACGTACTTGTAGTAACCCCAGAACTGTGATGCTGGGCACACGAGGAAGTCGTCCATAGCAGAAACTTCCTTGATCAGATTTTCGTCTACGGCCTCACCCTCAGCAGCCGCAGCGTTGACACCATCCTCTGCTTCGACTTGGGCTGGCAGATTTAAATATGAGAGCACCCTCGGGTCGAGATCGATTACCCTAGATTCATGAACAAGACGGAGAACATCGGCATTGGTTGAGCCAGATCCCGGCTCCATCATCTGTTGTAGTCTCTCGGTGAGTCTACACAGCTCGCCGAGTCGCTCAGCTATGTTGACTCCCTTCAGATTTTCGCGGATCAGAAGCGGCGATTGGCTTCTGAGAACCTGCATTACATCGAATTCGCGGCCTTTTTTGCTAGCGTCCACAAGCGGCAAAACAAAGTTTATGAAAGGTCGCACTGGCCACGCTGATCCATCCAGAAATCCGTTCTTGAACTTTTCCGGAGCCGTATCATTCAGTGCCGCATACAGATCGCCGAAACCTAGCCGCTTGGCGGCCATTCTGTGGACAATGACAAGTATCTTCACGGCTTCAAGGCCCTGATCTGCATACCATTCTGGATCATCGTTATTTCTCGCAGCCCAAGCGCGCACCTGTGCTATTCGAAAATCGCGTCTCTCGTCTATAGGTAGGATGAAGAGGTGCGCACTGCCTGGCACGCTGACTAAAGCATCCTCCGAACCCGCCATTCGGCCCTGCGTCTGAACTAGACCATCACCATCTCGTCGAATCGCATTAGCGACACTAAGTACAGTTTCAGGACATCTGAAGTTTTCTGGCTTTGTGATGTTTGCCCAACCCGGACTGGCCAAAATTGCACCGATCCCTGTCGGGTAGATGCGCTGCATCGAGTCACCAAAGAAACCTAGACAAAACCGATCTCCCAGCTCTTCATCCACCGCCTTGAGAGCCACCACGACGTTCTCCATGGTGTCCTGACTCTCATCGACAAAGAGAAACGGGTATTGCTGGGCGAGAAGGCTCCGCATCAACGGGCGCTCGACGATGAACCGCGGCACCATCTTTATGATGTCGTCGTGACCAAGGATTCCGTTCACGTAGTCACTACCTGTTCCATAGTTGAACCGGCGGACCTGGTTTATCCTCGCCCGCTGCTGCTCATAGCGGGTGATGTCACTCTGGTTCTTATCGCGTGTGCGCTGCTGCACGCGAGGCCCGAAATTGGTGGCTGCCTCCCGTAGCTCTACAAGTTTTTCGTCAATCCGGTTTGCCACCCACAGCTGGATGTCTGACTGGAATGACCAAATCAGCGACCAAAGAAAGCTGTGAATGGTAGAGACATGGACATGGGGATTGTTCCCCACATCCGCCCAAATCTCTTTGGCCGCGATGTCCGTGTAAGTAATGCAAGCGACTTTCTGTCGGCGCAGCTTCAGCCTTTCGCCATGTTTGTTGAGAATCTCGCTGAGCCCCTTAATCAAGGAGGTGGTCTTCCCCGAGCCCGCTCCCGCGATCATCAGGAAACTTCGCGGCGGCGATGAGTTCAGACAGCCGTAAAGCTCCCGATCCGCCTCGGTATCTTTCTGCTGAGCACGGCTGGTCATTCAACTGTCTCCTTAGCTGCTGCAGCTGCTGCGGGTTCGGTTACCTCCTGCAGCGGTACAGGTAGCTCAAGACTGACCACGCTTTCAAGCCAGTGCAAACCTTCTTTGATGTAGAGCGGCACATTCCAATTCTCCTGGGGTTCGGTCAGAACGCCCAAGGCAAACTTCGTTTTATCGAACGATTTACCACTGACTCGTTTGTGAAGTCTCGAAGCAAGATCACCGGGTGTTGCTGGATTCACAGGGAACTTCAGGCCGATGTGCCGTTTAGCCGCATCCTGGCACCATGCCGCATTTTCAAGTCCAAAGGACTCTTCCAGAGTTCGTCCGCACAGGTTGGCCGTCGCACCATTCCATGTCACATTCGTCGGGATTTGATAGGTCACGCGGACCTTGAAGCCGTTACCATTTTCCGCCTGATAAGACTTCTCGGCAGTGGTTGCAGCGTGCAACTCTGCAATTGTCTGCTTTTTTGGTAGCCACTGGATCAAAGTCTGGTTTGAAGTAAGTGCGTCCGGCTTTGAGGGCAAACAGGTTTTGCCTGATTTCTTCACAGTCGGCTGGCCTGCTTCGACATTTGGAACCTCGAACTCGGTATCTTCGTCCTCATCCTCCTCAGCAGCAGTAACGAGCTCCACACTGTCCAAGTCGGTGATCACGAGCGCAACAAGTCCAAGGAACTCAATCAGCGATTTGAACCGATGGCCAAAAGCACCGCCCACCTCCAGAATGGACAGGCATGCCGATCGCAGGGAAACGGCTTCCTTCTCAATCATCACCGGGAGCAGGAGCCTCTCGACGTTGCCCTCGACGAGAATGACTGCGTCCGCGAAGAAGAGGTCGCAATGCGTTAGCTTCAGGTACCTTTGCAGGAAGTCCAGGTCGCTCGGGGGCTGACTGTAAAACGCGGAGAGGTTCAAAGCCTCGGTTGTCTGCTCGCCACCAATGTTCTGCCGCCTGAAATATCGGATAGGTTTGAAGCCGCGTTCATAAAGGATATGAGGCGAGTGGGTCGTAACGACCATCTGACTCTGGAAAGCGCCGCCATCCTCTTCGTCATCCTTAATTAGATGGAGGACATTGCGAATGAAGACCTGCTGAAGCTGGGCGTGAAGGTGCGCCTCTGGCTCCTCTACGAATATCAGGTGCAATGGAGATCGTTGCTCCTTGTCCGCCTTCCATCTTTCATGGTGGTCGAGTATCTCGACCACCATATAGATGAGGTTCTTGAAGCCGAGACCGTTGTAGGTATCTGGAAGCCTCATGGCGTCCACGCCGTCACCCAGAACGTAATGCACACGAGCATCCTGGCTACTCATGATCGTGGCTGGATTGAGAGCCGATTTGATCTCTAGTCGGGGATTGTGGAGACCCGGATAGCCAAGCTTGGCAATACGGCTGAGCGTGTCTTTAAACACGTCGGCCAAGTGTTCATTAAGCCCCATCTCTGAGTCAAACAGCGCCCTAAGTGCGCTGTGATCTTCATGTCGTTGATCGAGGTTCCGCTTGTAGAACCGGCTCAATCGTTTGGAGAGGTCTTCGGATCGCCCTGCTCCCGTTCCTGTACCCGCTGCCGGGTCCGCCAAATGCCGCTGCGCACTAAGATTATCGACCTTGATGAGGGATTTCAGGATCGCTGCACCGCCAGGCTCCTTGCCAAGCAGCAGCGGCTCGTATCCATCCTGAGGCTTGTGAGCCTCATCAAACTGAGCCCGATCAAGAACGGAGTATTTGAACTCAAACTCATTCAGGATTTCGTTCTTGAGATAGTCGGTCAGGCTTCTTGGCCATGGCACATATTTTTCATTATCCCGCTTTCCCAAGGCGGCCGCCTTCATCTGAGCTTCCGTGCGAGCTGTTTGGAATTTCTTCAGAAGCTCCACAGAATTACGCGGTGCAAACTCTATCCGAATGCCGACTTGTGTCCCTTGCCACGTAATACTCGGCAACAGCGGCATCACAAGATACAGGTCGGTCGCCGCGACTTCGAACCAAAGATCCAAACTTATCGAAGGCAACACTGGCTGATCTGCACCTCCCTCGGGAAGGTTGCCGAGGGTGTCGAAATCTTTCCAGCAAGCCGAACTAAAATCGTACAAAGAAAACTTGTCCTTCGAGCTGGACGCAAATGCGTACAGGGCTTGTGTGGCCGATGTCTTCCCGCTGTTGTTCGACCCGACAAAGATTGAAATATCAGAGGCAAGCTCGATATGAACATTTCGCAGTCGCCTGTAGTTCTTTATTCTGTATGAATGTAGATGCACGCGTCCTCGCCTTTGGCTTATTCGTGTTGAGTGTATTCAATCCACTATTCATGCCGACCGCGCGCTGGATCAAGCTCGGCATCAGATCTGCGCTTGATCTCAAACCGACCGTGCTCAGTGCGCTCTAATGCCAGGGCTAAGACGCGCGCGTTAGCGCGGCGGCTTGAGCCCATTGTTGCCCCTATATTGCTCTCCCAGCTCTGCTGACGCCACATCCTCATCTCATGAGGTCAAGAAGCAGAGAAGCTGACGCAGCTTTTCCAGCAATTCATCGAAAGTAACGATCTGAACGTCCTTAGAGTTAAGGGAGCGGGAAACGGGGACATTCTGCATTTCCGCTCACAACATGACTCCCCACCGACTCAGGAAAACCAGAATGTCCCCGTTCATTCCCCACACACGGCTGCCTCACACAACAGATGAGCCAGGAATCTTGCCATCCACGATCTGTTGTCCATAGGCAATGCACTGGGCCGTGGCTTCGTCCTCCGTCGCATACCGACCGATCAAATAGAAATGGCGACAGTCCTCTTCCTCTTCGGTTGACCATGAAATAAAGACATTCAATTCCCACTGGCCGGTGTCGGGTAGCTGCCGGAGCGCGGGTTGAATGGTGTACCCTTTGTAAGTCACGGACTTGCTCATCTCTGTGGTCCGTTCTTCAGCAACATTCCAGCTCCTGAAACCGCTCTGCTATCAGAAGGGTTTCGCCCTATAGCCAAGGTCGTCGCCTGACTCGGCCTGGCTCCTGTCTCGCATTTCCCTTTCGGCCTCCACACGGCGCCGCTCTGACGCGATCATTCGGTCGAGTTCTGCAATATGCTTCTCGGCGAATGCTTTGACCGCATGTCGTTCGTCTGTCAGCCACTGCGTCAGCAATTCCTTCTTGCCCCGCCATGCTTCCGCAAGCCCGAACTCACCAGAGACCACGCCGGTGTTGTCGATGCTGTTCCGGACTCCGCCCATTTTGCGATCGTCATGGGGAAATCGCGACACAATCTCTTTCAAGACCACGTCGGTGGATGTCTCCCCAAGATAGTTCTGGAGAATCGCCAGGGTGAAATCTGCCTCCGTCTCGCCGCCAGCTTGCACCAACTCGGCGAGCGCGGCAGCAAACTCCGGGGTGCAAGTGGGAAACACTCTGCTGAGCAGGCGCCCCCCTCGAAACTGGAATTGCTCCCGGTCTTGAGCGAACCACACCAGTCCCTTGCCGACGGCGAGTTGCGGGTCTTTCGAGAGCACCGTTTCCAGCCCTTGGAGCTCAAACAGCACCGCCTCGAACTGCTCTTCGTCGCCGTCCTCGGACTTCCTGGCGAGCTGAGTTGAAATCAGTTCGTCGAGTCGCTGCTGCTCAATCTCTCTGATCTGAACAAAAGCCAGCCCAGCGGTTTCCTCGTTCACCCACTGCACATCAGCCCCATCAATCATCAGCGGCCACTCCAAGCCAGGCACATGGATACGCAACTCCAATGAGAGACCCGGCAAAAGATCGAGCGGACTTTCTAGCCGACACCCGCCCCTTGAGAGATCAAGCAGAATGCCTGTTCCATCGGACGGTGCGGAGCCCCACACCGTGGTATGAAACTGGACAGGGAAACGGGGCGTAGCCCGCCGATCCTCTACCTGCATGTCCATGACTGATCGACTCTCCACCTTTCTATCAATGGTGCCAATGACTTCCCCTTCGGCAGGGTCCCCTTTTTCTCCAGCTCCTGAACATGAGCTTCTGACATTGCCTTGATGTAGTCCCCCAATGTCATCTACTGAAGAGTGGCAGTGTCATGTCCTCATCAATCCGTTGAGGGCAAGTCTACTGCAAAGTCGTACACTTATCCATGGCACTGTCTCGCTACCGATCGAGCTAGCCTGCGAATCCTGCAGCCTATCTCGCTATCATCCCGCAGTATTTCCTACCCAAATCCCTACCTCCAACGAAATCGCCAGGCTGTCCTTTACCGCGCGCATTGAACTATTGAACTACGGCTTAACACAATTCTCTTCACCGCCTTCAGTGAGGTGGCTGATTGTGGGCTCCATGCGCGCATAGGGCAACCACCGCTTTATCGTGGGGGTTCTGCGAGCATAGAGACTACACCAGCTACCTCGCCATTTCCTTCTGAGGCCACGTGTTGCCGAGCAAGGAAGATGATCAGGCTCCACTCTCTCCTTCGTTGTCTTGTCCCCCTCATCCTCTGCGTCTTCCCAAGAGGGTGGCCTGGTCGATCCTCTAGTGCGCGCGTTGAACGAGCACATTCTGATCGTGCGCGTTCCGCGAGCAGGAGGACGACCAGGCTACCCTCCCATCCCCACTTGCAGTTCTCTGGCCTACCCCGTACACTGAAGTGTCGCGATCCAGCCTGGCCTGAATAGTCCTGCCTGATCGTCTATCAGCTGATCAATAACTGAGTCATTCGTTCGGTAGAGCTATGCCACCAACCATTCTCTTGAGCTGCGAGTCCATCAGCAAAAGCTACGGAGTGAAACCGCTGTTTGCCAATTTGTCGATCGGGTTGGCCGAAGGCGATCATGTCGGATTGGTCGGACCTAACGGCTCTGGTAAATCGACCTTGCTGAAAATCATGGCAGGGCTCGAAGAGCCGGATGAGGGCACTCGATCCATGCGCCGACAACTCCGCATCGGCTACGTGCCGCAAGACCCGTCCTTTGACGAAACACATACGATCGAGGACGTGCTCGCACAAGTCTTGATCGACGAAGGTCATGACCCCCACGACCATAGCGGTCGCACGTCCGCGGCGCTCAGTCTCGGAGAGTTTCCCGTGACTGACCAATCCACCGCCACGCTCTCCGGAGGATGGAAGAAACGTCTGGCCATTGTCCGGTCGCTGATGCTGGAGCCGGACGTCCTACTGATGGATGAACCGACCAACCATTTGGATGTCGAAGGCATCCTGTGGCTGGAACGATTGTTACGAGCCGAAGCCCGAGCCTTTCTCGTCGTCAGCCACGATCGGCGTTTTCTGGAAGCCGTGACATCGCGGATGATCGAACTGAATCGCAGCTATCCCACCGGGGCATTCGAAGCCAAAGGCAACTACAGCGACTTTTTGGAACAGCGGGACGCCGCGCTGCACGCACAGGCCAACTATGAAGCGTCATTGGCCAATCGAGTCCGCCGCGAAGTGGAGTGGCTCCGGCGCGGGCCCAAAGCCCGCACGACGAAAGCCAAATCACGGATCGACTCAGCCGGCCGCTTGATCGAGGAACTGAGCAGCGCCGACGCCCGGAAAGACCAAGGCACGGCCGGCATCAACTTCACAGCATCGGGACGCAGGTCGAAACAGTTGGTCGAGGCCGTGCAGCTCTGCAAATCGCTCGGCGGGCGACCGATCGTCACGAACCTCGACCTGTTGCTCGGCCCGGGCCAGCGGATCGGACTGCTGGGTCCGAACGGAAGTGGTAAGAGCACATTGCTCAAGCTCATCGCCGGAACCCTCAAGTCCGACTCAGGCACCATTACCCGCGCGGATAAACTGCGCGTGGTCACGTTCGAGCAGCACCGCGAATCACTGGACCAGACCTCCTCGCTCCGTCGAGCCCTCGCCCCATACGGCGACTCGGTCGTCTATCAAGACCGCGAGGTGCATCTCGTTTCCTGGGCGAAACGGTTTCTTTTCCGAGCAGAGCAGTTGGATCTCCCAGTCTCCCGCCTCTCCGGAGGCGAACAGGCGCGCCTTCTTATCGCGCGGCTGATGCTGCAACCGGCCGACCTCTTGATCCTCGACGAGCCGACGAACGACTTGGACATTCCGACGCTCGATGTATTGGAAGACAGTCTGGTGGAATTCCCCGGCGCACTGATGCTGGTCACTCACGATCGATGGCTCTTAGACCGTGTCTCCACGGTGTTGCTTGCCCTGGACGGTACAGGCCAGACCGAATGGTTTGCCGACTATGCGCAATGGGAGTCCGCGCAAGAACGCAAGGCGGAAGAGCAAAATCGCGCGTCGACCTCACGACCCTCCAAGGCATCCCGGGCTGAGTCGGAATCGACTCCGAAGGCAAAACGGACAGGGCTGTCCTATCGTGAGCAAAAAGAGTGGGCAAAGATGGAACAGCGAATCCTCCAGGCCGAGGAGACTATCGCCGCCTGTCAAGCCGCAGTGGAAGATCCTGCCATCGCCTCCAACGCAACAGCACTACAAGAGAGATCCGAGTCGCTGGACGCAGCCCGCACAGCCGCAGAGCGGCTCTATAACCGCTGGACCGAACTCGAAGGAAAACAGACGGAGTCGGCCGGACAGCCCCAGACCTAGCGGTGAAGATTGCTTGACTATCTGGCTCATTCGATCTCAGCTCTTACTTAATCCTCAACCATCCAATTAAGAACGGCGAACAATTTCAGGTCCTGCGAACAGAAAATCCGGTTTCTTTGCAGGCTCCAGAAAAATCTGTACAATACGCCCATGCGTCTCTCGATCTCGCTCTATACGCTGTTGATTCTCACGTTCGCACTCATCGTATCCGGCTGTGAGACGACCGATCGAGCCCTGACGGCAGCTGGACGAGTCGCCAGGGGCCAGACCGGACAGGCCATCATTGATCTCGCTGCGGGAAAAGATCCGGCACAGATCGCCAAGAGGCGACTGGACCAATACGCGCGCGACCCGGAAGCGATCCTTAGAGATCTGCGCGAGGCGAGGAAAGACTTTGAATCCATCCTCGCCATCCTCGGGGTGAATGTCGAAAAAACCTGGGGGAAGAAGGAAGTTCAACTGCCCGAAGCCAAGAAATATGTGAAGTACACGCAAAACTACAAGAGCCGGGCCATCGTCGACTTCGATTCAGGCGAGATCCTGGTCGAGACACTGGACGATCAAGATCCTCAACGAAGTCTCAAGAATGCCGTCGTCACCACGCTTCTGACTCCGCAAGATCCCCGATCAGTCGATTTATTTTCCGACAAGGAGATCGTCCTCACGAATGACAAGGAGCCCTACCTCCTCGGTCTTGT
>Ga0163144_10024782_pt1 | contig 11752 bp, 5 predicted proteins | sample OliLak19BULKMAT1_FD_123175 | JGI IMG/M metagenome (GOLD analysis project Ga0163144, IMG submission 123175) | Freshwater microbial mat bacterial communities from Lake Vanda, McMurdo Dry Valleys, Antarctica - Oligotrophic Lake LV.19.BULKMAT1 | ecosystem: Environmental > Aquatic > Freshwater > Lake... | reverse complement strand
CGAGCGCGAGCGCGTGTGGGACGGCTTCATGACCGATCCCGACTGGCTCAAGGCGCGCGCGGACTCGGAAAAGAACGGCCCGATTGTCGCCAACATCGAGAACGTTATCCTCTCGCCTACGGCGTATTCGAAGTTGAAGTAGGAGTCGAATTCAGCAGATTATATTTCGGAGATCGGCTCCAGCATTGGCTTTGCGGGCAGTTGGTGTCCCGGTACCGGTTCATCCGCGAGGTCAGCCTGCCAGCCCGTTGTTCGCTGGGAACCCCGTCCTGACCGCCAGGCAATCGCCCAGCCATACGCCATCGGCTTATATTTCGTCATTTTTTTTGTCGAGACAAACCAGACATTCTTTCTCACCATCTACGGCAAGAGCGAGAAAGAGAACCTGAGCGCCGCCGATCTGAAGAGAGTTGTGAACCTGCTGGAGGAACTTTCAAATGGCTAAGCGCGACCTTGGCAAGGAAATCATCCAGGGTCTCGAGGAAATCAAGGCATGGAAGAAAGGCAAGACGAAGCTGAGGACTTTCTCCGTCGAATTGCCGCGCGCTGCGGATGTGCCTGCGATTCGGAAGGAACTCGGGTTGTCTCAGGACCAGTTCGCCGCATTCATGGGCGTACGTGTCCACGCTCAGGAACTGGGAACAGGAGCGCAGAGAACCCCACGGACCTGCGCGTGCGCTGTTGCTTGTGGCGGCAAAGCAGCCGCAGGCGGTAAGGGAGGCTTCAGGTCGATGATGCCGACCGCGACAAGGGCCTTTCCCAAAGCTGCGTAGAGTACCGGTACTTCGGGGAGGTTAGTCGCCGAGTCCCTTGTTCGGGTTGATCAGGTGCTTCGCCCCCGTCGACTTCTTCGTGTACCGCGCGATCTCGTCTAGGCTCAGCGCCTCTGCGAGCGAGATGTCCTTCGTGTAGTTGCTCGCGAAGGTCGTCTTCAACTCAGCCATTACGCGCATCCGCAGCTTCTGCGCGGCATCCTTGCCGATCCTCTGCAGGAAGGGCGTGAGGAACCAGCCGCCCAGGCTCCAGATCATCCCGTAGTTGCGGTTCAGCACGGTCGGACCGGTGTCGAGGTTGCCGTAGATGTAGACCTGCTTGTGCACGGCGGAGCCGTAGCGGCTGTATTCCTTGGCCGCGCGGTTGGCCGCGACTTCCATCGCGGCGAGGATCTGCCCGGCCAGCGGGCCGCCGCCGATCGCATCGAAAGCGATCGTCGCGCCTGTGGCGACCAAGGCCCCGGTGAGGTCCTCAACGAACGAAGGCGAAGAGGTGACGCACACGTAGCTCGCACCTTGCTTCTTGAGCAATTCCGCTTGTTCGTTCGAGCGCACGATGTTCACCAGCTTCACCTTGTCCGCGATGCAGATGCGGTTGAGCATCTGGCCGAGGTTGGATGCCGCCGCGGTGTGAACGAGCGCGGTGTGGCCTTCGAGCTTCATGGTCTCGACCATGCCTTGCGAAGTCAGAGGATTGACGAAGCACGACGCGCCGTCCGCCGCGCTCGCCCCGGAAGGCAGCACGAGGCACTGTTTCGCTTTGATCGCGCGGTATTGCGCGTACATCGCCCCGCCGAGGATCGCGACGGTCTTGCCCATCAGCGCCTGGGCTTCGGGCGCGTCTCCGGCAGCCACCACCACCCCGGCGCCTTCGTTGCCGACCGGCATCGGCTGGTCTACGCGGTCCGCCATGGCCTGCATGCGTTCCCGCGGAATCCGGGCCGTGACCACCGGTTGCGAAGACGATCCCGAAGCGCGAGCGGTGCTCATATCGGCGGCTCCAAAAAGCAGGCCGAGGTCCGAAGGGTTGAGCGGCGTGGCCTCGACGCGCACCAGCACCTCGTCGGCCTTCGGCAAGGGGACCGCCACGCGGGCGAGGGAAACCTCGAGCTCGCCGCCTTTTTTCACCAGCGATTGGAGCTGCAGGGCGGTCTGGGGCGAAGTGGTCATCGGGGTCTCCGGCTGGCGTTATTTCGGAACATTATGCTTTTAAGATTGGCTTCCAGAGCGGCTATCCGGTCAGTTTGTGTATCGGTACCGGTACATACATGGGTCTGGGAAGGTCAGTGCTTCCGGGCGGGAGAGTTTACTACGCAGGCACCGATTACGGTTTCGGCGCGCACGACGAGCAGTCCGGTTCGACTGGTTTATTGAAACCAGCCGACATTGCAAGGTATAACCGTAAGATGCGCCCCGGACTCGGAACCGGACATTTTTTGGGCGTTGCGATCAGGAGTTGAAATGCAAACAAGTGTGAGAAGTGTGGGTTCGGGCGTTGCCGGATTTTGGACGGCGCGCCGATTGCGTTGCGTGCGCAGGATTTTTATTTCGGTTGCGGTCTCCGTCCCGTCCGTCTTTGCGCACGCCGCGGATCCCTCGGCACTCCCCAGCGGCGGCAGCGTTGCCGCTGGTTCCGCCAGCATCAGCCAGGCCGGGAGCCGCCTCACCGTCCAGCAGCAAAGCAACCGCGCCATCGTCAACTGGAACACGTTCAATATCGGCGCGAACGCGTCCGTGAATTTCCAGCAGCCGGGCGCGGGCTCGGTGGTCCTAAACCGTGTCTCCAGCGGCGGAGGCGTTTCGGAGATCTACGGCAACCTGACGGCCAATGGGCAGGTCTTCCTGGTCAATCCTTCCGGAACGGTGTTCGGTCGAGGCGCCCAGGTCAACGTCGGGGGGCTGGTAGGGTCGTCGCTCGACATCACCAACGCGAACTTCATGGGCGGGCACTACCGGTTTACCGCGAGCGGCACGGCCGGGTCCATCCTCAACCAGGGCACGCTCTCGGCGGCCGCCGGTGGCTACATCGCGCTGCTGGCGCCCCAGGTCCGCAATGAAGGCGTCATCTCAGCCCAGCTCGGGACAGTGGCTATCGGCGCGGGCAACGCCGTCACGCTCGATTTGAACGGGACGGGACTTGTCTCGATACAAGTCGAGCAGTCGGCCGTGGACGCGCTGATCGAGAACCGTGGGCTGGTGCAGGCCGACGGCGGGGCGGTGTACATGAGCGCCCGCGCCGCGGGGCAGTTGGCGGGCGGCGTGATCAACAACAGCGGCGAGATCCACGCAGCGCGCGTGACCGAGCGCGATGGGGTGATCCGGCTGGAAGCGGGGGACGTAGCCAACAGCGGCGCCCTCATTGCGGACGGCGCGAGCGGGGGACAGATCAGCTTCGTGGCGGACAACACGGCAATCAATTCCGGCACGCTCAGCGCGCGGGGCGTCCAGGACAAAGGCGGTGAGATCAGGGTGCTCGGCGACAAGGTCGGGTTATTTGGCGCCGGCAGTGCCGATGCTTCCGGTGAAGCAGGCGGCGGCGTGGTGCTGCTGGGCGGCAACTTCCAGGGCAAGGGGCCCGAGCAAAACGCCTCGATGACATTCGTCGGGCCGAACGCTTCGATCCGGGCGAACGCCGGGGCGAACGGCAACGGCGGCAAAGTCATCGTATGGTCTGACGACTACACCGTGTTCGCGGGCACCTTGGAGGCTAGGGGCGGGACGGTGTCCGGGAACGGCGGGTTCGCGGAAGTTTCGGGCAAGCACGCGCTTGATTTCGCGCCGCGGTCAATCGACATGAAGGCGCCCGGTGGAAGCGTCGGAAGCCTGCTTCTGGATCCGACGGATATCATCGTCGCAGCCGGGGGGGGGGCTGTCTATACGGACGTAAGCACGTTTGCAGCCTCGGGGGGTACGCAGACCATTGATCCTGGGGTGCTTGACGCGGTGGGCGGGAACGTGAGCCTGCAGGCGACGAACGACATCACGGTCAACAACGCAATCAACCTTACGACGCTTGGCGCGGGACTGGATGCCAGGGCCGGCAATAACATCGACGTCAATGCGAGCATCACTACGAACAACGGGGCGATTACGCTCAACGCACGCAATGCGGGAGGCACGCAGACCGCCAGTGGTACGGTAACGCTGAGCGCAGCACTTAGTTCCGGCGGGGCAGCGATCACCCTCACAAACAACGCGAGCACCCTCCCGATTTCGGTGGGCGCGGCGATAGATGCCATCGGCGGTCTCGTGACGTTTTCGGATCCCACGGTCCTAACCGCCAGTTCGACAGTCACCGGGAACGGCGGGATTCTCTTTTCGGGACCGCTGAACGGCGCGTTTTCACTGACCGCCAATAGCACGGGAACGACAACCTTTGCGAGCGCGGTAGGTGGTACGACGGCGCTCGCCAGCCTGACGACGGATGCCGGGGGAACGACGGCGATCGACGGCTCGTCGGTGACCACGACCGGCGCTCAAACCTACGGCGAAAACGTAACGCTGGGAGCCGCAACGACTCTGGCCTCGACGGGCGGGGGTAACGTTACCCTCGGCGGAACCGCAAATGGCGCCTTCGCGCTTGCGGTGAACACCTCGGGCATTACGGCATTCAACGGATCGGTGGGCGGGACGACGCCGCTGGCCAGCCTGACTACGGACGCCCCCGGATCGACTTCGATCAGCGGTGGCTTTATCGCCAGCACGGGATCCCAGACCTATGGCGATGCGGTTGTCCTGGGTGCTGCGACAACGCTGAGTTCTGGCGGAAACAGCATCACGCTGGGCTCGACAGTGAACGGGGCGCAGGCGTTGACGGTCAATACTACTGGTGCGACGACCTTCAGCGGGGCAGTGGGCGGCTCGACGGCGCTCGCGAGCCTCACTACGAATTTCGGCGGCACGACGGCAATCAACGGCGGGTCGGTGACCACCACCGGGGCGCAGACCTACGGGGACGCGGTGACGCTCGGTGCAATTGCCACCATCCTCACGGGGGTGAACACTACGTTCCAGGGCACCGTGAACGGATCAGGCGCGCTCACGGTGAACGACAGCGGTACGATGAATTTCGACTTCGCGGTGGGGGGCATCACGTCGCTGGCCAGCCTGACGACCAACGCCGGGGGTATCACGGCGCTCAATGGTTTTTCGGTGACAACCACGGGTGCTCAGACCTTTGGTGACAACGTGACACTTGGGGCGCCGACGACGCTGACCTCCATGGGCGGCGGCAACATCACCCTTGGCGGAACAGTGAACAACGGCCAGACCCTGACGGTGAACACGTCGGGCGCGACGGCATTCAACGGCGCGGTGGGCAACTCGGCGCCCTTGGCGAGTCTAACGACGGACGCCGGAGGCGCGACCTCGCTGATGGCGGTCACGACGACCGGTGCTCAAAGCTACAATGACAATGCAACGCTGAACGGCACCTACGCGACGACGAACAGCCCGTTCAGCGTGGCTGGTACGACTACGCTTTCTGGCCCGACAACAGTGTTGTCTGGCGCGGGGAACGTTACCTTCCTGGGCGCGGTCAACGGGGCGGCTCCCCTGACGATCAACTCATTCGGCGCAACGAACTTTGGCAGCGCGGTGGGCAACTCTACTGCGCTCGTGAGCCTCATCACCGATACGGGAGGTACAACGGCAATCGGCGGCGCAGTGACGACCACAGGAATCCAAAGTTACGCAGACTCCGTGACGCTCAGTACCGGTGCGGCGACCCTGTCCGCCGGCACTATTTCCATCAACAATTCGTTGAATGCAGCCGGTGGCAGTTTGACGCTATTGGCAAGCGGGCCGACAGGCGACATCTCCGTCAACGCTAGTCTGTCGAACATGAGCTCGTTTGCTGCCACTGCGGGCCGGGACGTGTTCTTCAACTCCGGAGCTGTCAGTACGGGGGCATTCAATGTAACGGCTGGCCGCGACATGATCGTGCATGCTTCGGGCTCATCGGCGAATCTGCGGTCGGGGACGATGAATCTGAACGTGGCGAATGCCCTCAAAATTCAGGGCGGTACAGGCACAAACGCGTTCGCCCAAGCGTTCGCCACGGGCACTCAGACCGTGAACGCGAACACGATCAGCGTCCTTGCCGGTTCGGTTGGAAACGGCAATGGTGCATTCCTTGGGAGCACTGGCGATCAAACAGTCACTGCCACGTCCGGCATTGTCACTAAAGGAGGGCCGAGCGGGGGCGTGTTGAATTCGGGAAACCGGACGTCCATTTTCAGCTCTTCGGGGAATCAGGTCATCACAGTTGGTGCTGGCGGGTTGACGCTGACGGGCGGCGACGGAGGGCCGGGCAATACTGACAACAACGCCGCAGTCTTTCAAGGTGGTTTAGTCGGAACCAGCCAGACGATCAATGTCAACGCGGGCGGATCGATTGTGGTCACCGGTGGTTCGACGGGGCAGTCCGCAATTGGCTCCGCCAACAGCGGTAGTTTCGCGTCAATTACCAGCGACGGGGGTTCGCAGCAAGTTAATTTTACTGCCCCAGGCAGTGCAATCACGGTAACAGGGGGCACTGTCGGAAGCCGAAACGGGGCATTCATTCAAGCGCGCAACGGCACTCAAACAATCACCGGTTCCCCCTCGATCACCATCACCGGCGGCGCAAGCGGCGGCTTGGATCTCGAGAGCAACAACGCGGGAATTTTCGCGAACAGCGGATTGCAGACGATTACGTCTGGCAACCTGACTATTTCCGCTGGTGCAGGCGGGATCACCAATGCGGGATTCATGCAAGCGCCTTCCCAGGTCATCAATGTCAATGGAAACCTGGTGCTCAACGGAGGAGGCTCCACATCGGGGGCGGTGAATGGTGCAGGCGCGGGCCTCGGCGGGCGGGGCGGCGCCTTGGCAACAGCGACCAACCTCTTGCTGACGGTGACAGGCAACGCCACCCTGAATGGCGGCAGCGTTGCGAATGGGGGCTCTTCGATCGGGAGCGGGAATCTGGGCGGGCAGCCGACTGACATGACGATTACAATCGGCGGCAATCTCACGCTCAACCCCGGCACGGTCGCAGGGGCGCGCATCGGGTCGCCCGCATCCAATCCGGCCGGCGGAAACATCGTGATCAGCGCGGGCGGCGCCATCGCGTTCAACGACAGCGCCAGCGTTGGTACCGGGCTCCGGACGACCGGCAACGTGAGTTTGCAGGGAGCCACGATCAGCGAAGGCACGAACGGCCAGAGCGGGATCGCCGCGAATGCGCTGACGACCTCCACTACGGGCGCGACCTCGCTAGATGCTCTCGCGATCGGTTCGTTGAACGCAACCTCTGGCGGTCCGCTCAACCTGGGCCGCGGCACGATCAGCGGGACGCTGGTCGCCACCTCCAACGGCAACGCCATCACGGAAACCGGCGGGCTCACCGTGGGAGGCGCAGCGACCATCACGGCTGGCGCCGCGCCGATCGCCCTGAATTCGGCCAACGACTTCCAGGGCGTCGTGACGTTGTCCAACAGCGGGGCAGGTAACGCAGTCTCGGTTACCGACGTCAACACGATCACCTTCAGTAACCAGGTACTCGGGGGTGCGTTCACAGTCAACGCCCCGACGATCATCGCGCACGACACCACCAATACCGGTAATCAGTTGTGGAACGGCAACGTGACATTCAACAGCACCGAAAACACGAACGGCGGCAATTTCACGGTCACCGGGGTCACGACCCTGGGCGACGGGCTGACCGTCAACGCCGGGGCCGGGAACGTCACGTTTCAGGGCGACGTAAACGGCACGCAGAGCCTCCGCGTCAACAACACCGGAACCAGGACCTTCGGCGGCACGGTGGCCTCCGGCGTGAGTTTGACTTTCACGGGATTGGCGTCCGACTCTCAAGGCAACTCCGTTACGTCGTCGGCCCAGTCGGCACTTGCGGTCGCGACGATCACACCCGGATCGTCCGCGTCCTCGCCGTTCTCCTCGACCTCGTCCTCGTCCTCGGGCGCATCGTCGAGAGAACTAGCGGCCGCGGCTGCTTTTGGCGGAGGCTCGATAGCCCCGCTCACCGCCGGGGCCGCTTCGGACGGGGGCACGACCCGCCTGACCACCGGTAGCGGGGCAAGCAGGGAAACCATCCGCCAGATCGACCAGCAGATCCAGCAGGCACGCACCCAGATGTTCTCGCAGGCCCTGACTCAGCTGGCCAAGGATTCCGCGTTGGCCGATGTTCCCGACTGCTCGGGCGCCGCGCAGGGTACGTGTGTCAAAGAGGGCAAGGCGAAGAAGTCCGCGCTGATCGCAGGCGACGCGGAGCCTGCGATCAAGCGCAGGGTGGCGGTGCTGTTCGGCAACGACCGGTACCTGGCGCCGATCCCCGCCCTGCAGACGCCGATCCACGACGTGGAGGACATCGGCAAAGTGTTGAAGGATCGCCTCGGATACGAAGTCCGGGTCATCCGCAATGCGAGCAGGCAGGACATCGTCAACGAGCTCAACAACCTCGTCACCGAGGTAGACGAAGACGACAGCGTTTTCGTCTATTACGCGGGCCACGGCTACCAGGCGGAGAAGGGCGGCGGCGGGTACTGGATTCCCGTCGACGCTAACAACAACGACGCTTCGACCTGGATCTCCAACGGCGCGATCTCGAAATTCCTGGCGAACATGGCCTCGAGGCAGGTAATGCTGATCTCCGACAGCTGCTACTCCGGGACCCTCGCCCAGGAGCAGAAGGTACAGACCAGCGAGAGCACCGTATTCGATCGCAAGGAAATCCTGCGCAAGCGCTCGGTGCTGGTCATGTCTTCGGGGGGCAACGAGCCGGTGTCCGACGGCGGTCACGACAACCACTCGCTGTTCGCCTTCCACCTGCTGCGCAACCTGAACGCCATCGACGGAGACCTGGTCGGAGGCGATATCCACGAGAAGGTGCGCACTGCGGTGGCGAAAGAGTACCCGCAGGATCCGCAGTACGGGGCGGTGGTGTCGGCCGGCCACGCCGAGGGCGGCGAGTACCTTTTCCAGAAGAAATGATGGGCGTGCTCATGCGCCTGCTCGCCCCTTCCCTGGTGCTGGCCATGCTTGCCGCACATGGCGCGTACGCGGCGGACCCGCCGACACCCGGGCAGATCTTCCAGCACCAGCAGCGACCTGAAACGGTGCCGCGGCTGCCGGACGCGAAGCCCCCGGAAGTCGAAGACAAACGCGACGGGGGCGATTTCAGCCCGGCGGACAGGCGGCCGGCACAAACCCCGTCGACCACGTCGGCGACGCGGCGGGTGCCCGTCAAGGCGTTCCGGCTCACGGGCCTGACCGTGGCGAGCGAGCCGGCCGTGCAGCCCCTGCTCGAGCCGTACCGGAATCGCGAGGCAACGCTGACTCAGCTGCACGAGGCGGCCACGGTTGTCCAGGACTACCTCACGGGGCTGGGATTCTTTGTGCGGGTCTACGTACCGACGCAGGATGTGAAGGACGGCATCGTCGAGCTGCGGGTCGTCGAAAGCCGCATCAGCTCGATCAACGTGCAGCGCGGCGAGGGGCTGCGCATCGGCGACGAGACGCTCAGGCGCTATTTCTCGTCCGAAAGCGGCGAAGCCGGCGGCCTGCTCAGCCGATCGCGGATGGAGCACGACCTGCTCCTGTTGAACGATCTTGCGGGGGTGCGGGCGAGGGCGATCCTCGTGCCCGGCACCGAGCCGGGCAGCACCACGCTGCTTCTGAGCGCCCAGGCCGAGCCGTTCGTGCAGGGTTTTCTCTCGGCGGACAATTCGGGCAACAAGTTTGCCGGGCGCGCGCGCGCGGACGCCGACGTGAGGCTCAACAGTCCACTGGGCGCCGGCGACCTGCTCTCCGCGCGTGCCTCGGTTACAGCGCACAGCAACTTCGCGCGCGTGGCGTATACGATGCCGGTCGGACCCGACGGGCTGTCGCTCGGCATGGCCTACTCGCTCAACGACTACAAGCTGTGCTGCGAATTCGAGGCGCTGAACCAGGAGGGCTGGGCACGCTCGGGCAACCTGTTCGCCACCTATCCGCTGGTGCGCTCGCTCTCAAAGAACGTTTCCGCGTCCCTGGTCTACGGCGACCGCCGGATCGTCGGACGGTCGCTTGGCGCGCTCAGCAGCGACCATCGGCTCGATTCATGGACTCCGGTCCTCTACGGCGACTGGCAGGACAAGTGGTGGGGCATGGCTGCGCGCAGCAGCTGGTCGGCCCAGGTGACCTCGGGCCGGGTAGACCTGTCCACGTCACCCGACCGGGCGGGGGACATTGCGACCGCGGGCACCGGCGGCCGGTACGACAAGGCGCAATTCAATTTCGCCAGGGTGCAGAAGCTCGGAGTGAATTGGACGCTGCTTGCCGCAGCTCGCGGACAGTTCGCATCCAAGAACCTCGACTCATCGGAGAAGCTGATCCTGGGCGGCTTGAGCGGAGTGCGCGCCTATCCGACCGGTGAAGCGGTGGGGGATGCGGGCCTGATCCTGAGCGCCGAGCTGCAGCGCGAAATCGTCCCTCAGTGGGTGGGCAGCCTGTTCCTCGACTATGGCCGCATCCAGCTTCACAAGAATCCCTGGGCGAACTGGGAGGCCGGTAACCCGAACATCCGGAACAAGTATTCGCTGAACGGCGGGGGAATCGGCGTGACGTGGATGCCGAACCCGCGCATTGTCGCCCGTGCGATCCTGGCCACGCCCTTCGGTTCGAACCCTGGTCGCAACGTCAACGGCCGCAACAGCGAGAACACCCGCGATGGTACGCGGGTGTGGGCTTCGCTCAGCTGGAGTTTCTAGCTCTTCCCGACGGCCGCTACTTGCGGCCGGCTTCGAACTGGCTGACCTCGGTGAGCCCGACTTGCTCGAGCAACGCAGCGCGGAATTTCCTGGCGCGCGGGTTCTCGCCCGACTGGCCGATCGCCTCGAGCGCGTCGTACCAAAGGCCCTCATCGGCGTAGACACCGGCAGCAGCGAGCACATCGGTGCCCTGGTTCTGCAGGCGCGTCTGCAGCTTCGGCCAGGAATTGGTCCGCTGGATCGTCCCGCTCGCAACGGCGCGCGCCGGGCGCGCCTCGTCGATCATGGTCACTCGCCAGCGATACTCGACTTTTGGCTGGAGCTCCAACGGGAAGTCCGAAAGCTTTACGCGCTGAATGCCGGGGGCGGACACCGCGGGAAGCGCCTGCTCGAGCAACGGCTTGGCGAGGTCTTCCGTGTAGATTGAAAGCAGCACCTTGGCACTGGAAGGATCCGACGCATACCAGTAGAGGTCGGGCTTTGGCTTCGTTGTGAATCCGATATCCACCGGCGCAAGGGCATACATCCTCGGCAACTCCGTACCAACGCCACGTGATCCTCCGCCCACCCGGCTCGCGGGGGCCCCACGAACCGGAGGCTTGTATATCGGGGTTTCGGTATCAGGCTGCGCGGACGCGGTCGTTGCGAAGGAGAAGAAGAAAGCGGCAACCAAAAATCGGCCGAAAAATTTCAGATGAAGGCGATTCATGATGTTTTCTCCTTGATTGTTTCACCGTCCACATAATACGCGCGTATCTTCTCCGCCTTGCCTTTCAGTTCCACCGAGCCGACCGGGATCAGGCGGACCGATTCGCCCAGCAGGCGAGCCGTGGAGTGGCCGATCGTGATGCAGCACGCGCGCTCCTTGACTTGGGGAAGATCGATCAATTTACCCGCGGATTCCAGCCTGGCGGCGGTATTCACGGTATCTCCTATCACGGTGTATTCGAGCCGGTCGGCTCCGCCCAGGCAACCCGCGACCAACGGGCCGGTAAAGATGCCGACGCGCATACGTACGGTTCTCTTGCCCTCTGACGTCCATTTTGCGTTCAAACGGTCAAGCGTTTGCCACATCTCAAGTGCACATGCAACCGCGTTTCGCGCATCGGTGGCTATTCCGGCCTCGGTATGGCGGGGGATCGGCACGCCGAACACGCCCATGACCGCGTCGCCGATGTACTTGTTGACGATGCCCCGGTTGTTGACCACCGCCGCGCTCATCGCCTG
>Ga0163144_10024781_pt1 | contig 11752 bp, 8 predicted proteins | sample OliLak19BULKMAT1_FD_123175 | JGI IMG/M metagenome (GOLD analysis project Ga0163144, IMG submission 123175) | Freshwater microbial mat bacterial communities from Lake Vanda, McMurdo Dry Valleys, Antarctica - Oligotrophic Lake LV.19.BULKMAT1 | ecosystem: Environmental > Aquatic > Freshwater > Lake... | reverse complement strand
CTTGGCAATGGCGATCAATGGCACCGCGCCCGGCATCATCGCAGAAGAAGCCAAACGATGTAAAGCGGGAATGATCCATTACTCAACAGACTACGTGTTTAACGGCAGTCAAACCCGACCATATTTAGAAGATGATCTCACAGATCCGCAAAGTGTATATGGGTCAACTAAACTAGCGGGGGAGCAAGCGATCGCTGCTGTAAATGATGCGTACCTAATTTTTAGGACAAGCTGGGTTTACGGGCTAAAAGGAAAAAATTTCTTGTTAACGATGCTGAAACTGGCTCAAGAACGTGAAGAAATAAAGGTAGTTGATGACCAAGTGGGTTCTCCTACTTGGAGTCGGATGATTGCAGAAGCCACAGCTCAGATTGTGTCTCAGGGTTGCCCAGACATATATGAGTTTTTGGCTAGTAAGCACGGTATTTACCATCTCACGTCTACCAGCCAAGTCAGTTGGCATGGGTTTGCAAAAGCGATTTTTGGGCTTTCTAAAAGTTTTGAAGTGGGTAAACTTAGAACTTTAATACCAATTCTTTCCAATCAATATCCAAGCCTTGTTCAAAGACCTGCCTATTCGTGTTTAGATACCGATAAAATTTCCAAAACTTTCGGGTTAACGCCGCCACACTGGAATAATGCTTTAGAGCTAGTTTTATCTGACTCTGGGTCAAAGTGATGAAACTATAAGGGTCTCATCCATCGATTTTGAAGACCAAGAGTTTGCCATGAAATAACCTTTGTGCCTGCTAAAGCAAATTCAATTCAAGCTCTAACTCTAGAAAGCTAATTTGCAAGATTTATCTTGGTTTCTACGTTGTTTGACCGTTTATAAAGACCTAGTTAGTCCTGATATATTCTATTAGTGATTAGCTGCAGCAAAATCTATCAAAGCAGTGAGGGAGAAGTAATAGTTTAAGAATAGGTAAAAGCAGAATTTCCAAAACCTTTCGGGAGCTACTACATGTCTGACCTGTCAAAAAATAAACAGCCTGCACAAAGTCCAGACATTTTTTTTAAAACGGATCATTTAAAGGGTGATTTAAAGAGCCGTTCTATTCAAGGAGGAGCTATCACAATTGCATCACAGATCTTAAAATTTGTATTACAAATTGGAGGAACACTTTTTCTAGCACGGCTGCTATCTCCCGAAGATTTTGGATTGATTGGAATGGTCGCCATCATCCTAAATTTTGTTGAGTTGTTTAAAGATCTTGGACTCTCTACAGCCACACTTCAAAAAGCAGAGATTAACCATGCTCAAGTTAGCACGTTATTCTGGATTAACGTAGGACTGAGCATATTTATTAGTTTTTTGGTTATTGTTCTGGCTCCTAGCATTACTGAATTTTATAGCGAACCACGATTAACGTGGATTGTAATTGCGTTATCTGGTAATTTTTTGCTAGGCGGTTTAACAGTGCAGCATTTGGCACTCTTACGGAGGCAAATGCACTTTGGTATTATTGCGAGAATTGAAATTGCTTCTATGTCAGTAGGAGTTGCAATAGCAATTGCATCAGCTCTTTTGGGAGGTAGCTATTGGGCACTAATAACCTGGCGCATAGCGCAATCAATTACTATCGTGCTTGGAGTGTGGCTAAGTTGTCGCTGGCGTCCAGGATTGCCGCAGTGGAATTCGGAGATTCGATCCATGCTGAAGTTTGGCAGTAACCTAGCAGCTGCTGGCATACTCAATTATTTCTCTCGCAATGCCGATAATTTTTTGATTGGTCGTTTTTGGGGAGCCCAGCAATTAGGGCTTTATGCAGTAGCCTATAAACTGCTGTTACTTCCTATTGAACAGATTAATAGTCCCATCACTAATGTAGCACTACCTACTTTAAGTCGATTGCAAAACGAGCCGGAGAAATACACTCAATACTATTACAAAGCATTGCTAATAATTACGACACTAGGTATGCCCATTGTAGGCTTCTTATTCATCGATATAAATAAGTTGATCCCTCTCACTTTAGGACAACAGTGGTTAGATGCTGTGCCAATTTTTCAATTTCTAATTCCGGCTGCTTATGTTGGTACATTTAATGTAGCCACAGGATGGGCATTTACATCTTTAGGTCAAGCTGATCGACAATTGAGATATGTTGCTATTGCATCAATTTCTAATGTTGCGATTTTTTTGATTAGCGTCCGCTGGGGTGCCATTGGCGTTGCTGCTGCCTATGGACTCTCAAGACCGCTGTTTATTTTGACAGGGCTTCTATATTGCTATCATGGAACTGCTCTATCTATAGGTAAGCTGGCAAAAACGTTATCGAGCCCCTTTATTGCCTCAGTTAGCGCAATCGCAGTTGTATACAGCATTAACCAATTTTCGGTCGTTGGAACAAACGCACTTGTTAGCATGGCTATTGATCTAATCGCATATTGTTTAGTGTATTTAGGATCTTGGTTGATTCTTCCAAACGGCAATACGTCTTTAAAAGACATCATAGTACTAGCTAAGTATTTGAAGAAGACCTGAATAAATTGAGGTCTCAAAGACGTAACCGAGATTTAAGCCAAAGCTTCCGATGATTTCCACTATCCAGTCCTAATAACCCTTACTACTCACTATTCGCTATGAAAATCCTAATCACAAATACAGTAGCCTTGAATGTTGGTGACGCCGCAATTCTTAAAGGAGCAATCAAGCTTCTTCAGTTTACATTTGGAGCAGATACAGAATTTGTTATATATGATAATCAGCCGGAAGCAGCTCAAAAATACTATCCAAATTTAAAGTTTCGCCGATTAATGTATTTACAAGGAATTACAGCCAATAAATTCAAGCACCCAGCTCGCCCTCTGCGTTTTCTCAACAGACTGCGTGTTAAATTTGCTCTAAATCTATGGAACTGGAATCTTCCTTTTTTTGCTAGAGCTATTCTAATCAATGAAGAATGGGAAACGTTATTGGAATATAAAGATGCAGATTTAGTCGTTAGTACGGGTGGAACATATCTTGTTGAAGACTATTTTCTTTATCCTCGAATTTTTGACTATGAGATGGCACTTCTTTTAAAAAGACCGTTAATGTTCTTTACTCAGTCATTGGGCCCATTTCACTTGCCTTACAATCAGAGAATTTTCAAGCAGATCTTTAACCAGTCACCACTAATCCTTTTAAGAGATCTTCGCTCTCAAAATCATCTGCTAACGATCGATGTTCTACAAAACAATATGCATGTCGTACCAGACACAGCCTTTGCGCTTTCTGATCCAATTGCCATAGCTAAATCACAGAAGATTTCTCACTTACCCATTAGCCCCAAAATTGCTATTTCAGTGAGAAAATGGACACTCTTCAAAACTATTGATCCAGTATTAGGACAAGAAAAATACCTGAGGGCTATACGAGATCTAACCATTCATTTGGTTGATCATTATCAAGCAAAAATAACGTTTGTTTCCACATGTCAGGGTATTCCTGAGTATGCTCTTGATGATTCCGATGTCGCCTTAGAAATTTTTAGAGAGTTGCCTTCTAATATTGCAAAGTTTGTCACTGTTAATCAAGAGTTTCATCCTCCTGAGGAGCTTGCCAAACTATTAAAGAACTACGATATGGCTATTGCTACCCGTCTACACATGGCAATTTTATCTTTAGGAGCAGGTGTGCCTGTTCTCCCAATTGCCTATGAGTTTAAGACTAAAGAGCTATTTAGTAAGCTTGGGCAAGGAAAGTGGGCTGTAGATATCGAAGAGATTGAGTCAGAGTCCCTGATTGATTTAGCAGATCAATTCTTGGCACAATTTCCTGAAATTTGTCGAGATCTATTTCCATTTGTTCAACAAGAACAAGAGAAAATCTTTGCAACTAGTTCATTGATAAAACAAGTACATGAGGAGTTTCAGAAATCAGTGTCACTAAAATCATGATTACAAACAAAATTATGAAGTTTGCCTTTTTAGTTGGCGAATTTCCTTCCCCATCCGAAACCTTTATCTTAAATCAAGTTACGGGACTGATTGAACGTGGACATGAGGTAGATATTTATGCATTATCTCCTGAAACTGAGAAGATTGGCAAAATCCACCCAGATGTTGAACGGTATGAGCTTCTCAGAAGGACTTATTACGTACCATCTATTCCCAAATTCTATCCAGTTCGCCTTGCTAAGGCATTAGTACTATTCCTTGCTCACTTTCCTCAGCACTCTAGAGTCTTGTTAAAATCACTGAACACAGGGCAGTTCGGACGACAAGCCAGTTCTCTTAGGGTACTTTTTAATGCAGTTTCAGTTCTCAATAAATCGCCCCAATATGACGTTGTCATGTGTCATTTTGGTTCCAATGGCGTGAGAGGAGATCAGCTTAGAAAACTAGGCTTAATTCAAGGAAAACTGTGTACAGTGTTTCATGGGTTTGATTTAACCGGTTATCTGCAACGGGAAGGTAATGATGCCTATAATAATTTGTTTCAAAAAGGAGACCTATTTCTGCCTATTAGCGATAGATGGAAACAAAGAATTATTGAGATGGGATGTCCCATAGAGAAAATTCAAGTTCATCGAATGGGAATTGATTGTAATAAATTTAAGTTTATTAATCGTCAACTATTTGCTGATGAAAAGGTTCGGATTGTTAGTGTTTGTCGCCTTACAGAAAAAAAAGGTTTAGAGTACGGCATCCGAGCCATCGCCCAATTGCAAAATCTTTATCCTAATTTGCAATACACAATTGTTGGGGATGGGTTATTGCGGCCCGTGTTAGAAGCACTAATCACAGAACTGAATGTTACAAATAAAGTTCATCTTTTGGGATGGAGGCAACGTGATGAAGTAATCGAAACTTTGAATCAGTCTCATATTTTCCTGGCACCTAGTGTTACAGCTTGTAATGGTGATCAAGAAGGAATCCCAGTTGCAATCATGGAGGCGATGGCAATGGGAATGCCAGTGGTGAGTACGTTGCACAGCGGTATTCCTGAACTAGTTGAAAACGGCATTTCAGGGATATTAGTACCAGAACGAGATGTTGATAGGCTCTCAGAAGCACTCGCTGATCTAATTAACCATCCGGAAAGTTGGACAGCAATGGGAAAAGCAGGTCGTGAAAATATAAGCTTGAACTTTCACATTGAGAAACTGAATGATCAATTGGTTGAAGTTTGTAGAACACTAGTAAAGGAGTAGTTAATGAATAGCTTTGAACATTGCATTCTAACTCGATTTAACGTAAAGTTAGGCTGGCTCAATAAATACGGCGAATCCAAATCTAGAGGTCTTGATCCTGATTGGCTAAATGATCGATTTAAACTATTTGAGCAGTTCTGCTATCCATCATTGCATTGTCAGACAAATCAACAGTTTAAGTGGTTAGTGTTTTTTGACGTACAAACTCCGGAACTATTTAAGGAGAAAATCAGTAAATATGCTGAATGGAAAAATTTCATTCCGATTTACGTCGATTACTTTGAAGACAAAGTTCTCCGAGAAAGTTTATTGCAGAACATTGGTAATGAAACCAATTTTTTGATTACGACGCGGGTTGATAATGACGATGCACTGAGAAAAACTTTTGTAGAGTCAATTCAGAAAAACTTCTTCAGTCAAGAGTTTGAATTTATCAACTTTGTCAATGGATATGTTCTGAGTTTGGCTAATCTCAAGCTTTATGCTTTAAAGCATTTAAGCAGCCCCTTCGCTAGCTTAATCGAGCGTAGAGTCGATTTGACATCTGATGGCTTTAAGACAGTTCTCTGTGAAGATCATGGAAAACTATCCGAGGTAGGAGCTGTGAAGCAAATCAATGCTCAGCCTGCCTGGATTCAAATTGTTCACGGCAATAATGTGATCAATTCTACCCGAGGATTGAGACAACCGATCGCTCGGTTAAAAGATGACTTTAAAATTGCCTATCAATTAAGTTCTTCCGAAAATAGTCTAGATTACTGGGTCGATAAGGTTTCGACTTTAGCCTATGCTACGGCTCGAATGGCAAAAGTACGTGTTGTAATGGGACGTAAAGGTATTTATACGAAAGAGCGTCTCTTCAATAAGTTTTTTTAAGGGTATTTCTCCGATTTTAATTCAGCCTTGCTTTGTGCACCCTGTTTGACTCTATTTTGAGGGGGTAACAATGTAATAAATTGAAAAAATAATGCTCAATGTAAGTGAAAATCTTCTCATAATTTACAAGCTATGAAAATTTTACTCACTATTCACGAAAAGCTCGATCCTAACTCAGGTTCAGCTGGAAGTACGTTTAGGTTAGGTGAAGAGTATCAGCGTCTGGGACATGAGGTTTTTTTCTTCTCAATAGATGACATGCCCAAGTTGGGAGAGCATTTTAAGCGGATTGTATTTCCAGAAGTTGTCGCTGCTCACATTACTAGACTCTGCCGCCATCAACCTTTGGATGTTGTAGATTGCTCCCCAGGAGATGCGTGGTTCTGGGCTAAGGTTGCTCGTGTTTTCAGTAAGCAGCGTCCACTAATAGTGACCCGCAGTCATGGGCTACCTCACTTAAAGCATCGTTGGTTGCTTGAAGAGTCACGTCGAGGCAACCTAAAGCTGAGTTGGATGTATCCGCTGTATCGGGGTGGCTTTCAGCTTTGGGAAATCAGCAATTCACTAAACAATGCAGATTTAGTATTTCTTCTAAATCATGAAGAGCAGCAGTATGTTGTGAAAGAGCTAGGAGTTCACTCAGAGCGAACTCATGTGTTTCCTAATGGCATTCCCGATACGTTCTTAAACTTGCCGTTTGTCCCCTTACCGCTTGATCCCAATCTCACCATCCGAATTGCTCAAATCAGCACCTACATTTCTCGTAAAGGAATTCAGTATTCTTCACCAGCTCTACAAACGATCCTGAAGCGGTATCAAAACGTTGAAGTTAGCTTCTTGGGTACAAATTCTACGGAGCTAGCAGAGTCGGAAAAAGCTATATACGCAGATTTTGCTCCTGAGTTCCATCATCGTATTCAAGTGGTGCCTTATTTTAAGCATGAGACATTGCCCGAACTGCTCAAAGGACATCATATTAAGCTAATGCCATCTCTATCTGAAGGCTTTGGTAAAGCGATTGTTGAAGCGATGGCATGTGGGCTGGCACCGGTTACTACTAATACTGCTGGTCCTATGGAAATTGTTCAAGATCAATATGATGCACTAGTGGTTCCAACGCGCGATAGCTTAGCGATTGAGCAAGCGTTAGACCGTTTAATCACAAACCTACCTTTCTTGGAAACCCTACGCCAGAACGCTTATACTACTGCCCAGAATTTTAGCTGGCACCAAATTGCCAACAATAGGCTGACCTGTTACGAGGAAGCAATTGAAAAAAAAGCCACGGTTGGTTTGCCTCTTCTGTGAACGTTATTTTTTTGAAAGTAAAGGTACATTGTGCTGCAACAGTCTCCATTGGGCTTTACCGCCTCTACTGCTTTGCCCAAATCGCCAGATTATACTAAACTCGCTTGGTTAATCATCTGGGCTTGGATACTGTTCTTGGCAGTTATGTTACTAGCCGGATCTGGGCGCATCTTAGTTCCTATATTTCCATTTGGTTCGTTAGCAGTTGGTCTTTTTCTCTATTTTCGAGTTCCAGTTTTGTATGTTGGTTACACCTGGTGGGTTTGCTTTCTAGGTGAACTTGTCCGGAGAATCATTGATTATCAGAGCGGTTACGTTACTCCAGGCAGATGGGGAGTCTCCTCCATGCTGGTTGCATTAATTAGCCTGATCACGTTTGTGCAGCACATGCCTAAATCATATCGACTAGGTGGGTTACCGCTGATCTTGAGCGGAGTTAGCGTAATATACGCCTTTTTGGTAGGTCTAGTGTTCGGCAATCGAGACCTAAAGTACATGGTTGGATTTATAGAGTGGCTAGCTCCTGTTGCATTTAGCTTTCATCTGTTCTTCAATTGGCGAGACTATTTAGCTTACCGTCAAGTTATCCAGCGCTGTTTTGTTTGGGGCACGCTTGTGATGGGGGCTTATGGTATTTTTCAATTTTGTACTGCACCTGAATGGGATCGTTTTTATTTGGGTCAAATCTTTTCAACATCTTTTGGAAAACCTCTTCCGTTTGAGATTAGGGTTTTTGGCACACAAGGATCTCCTCAAAGTTTTGCAACAATCATGATGGCAGGCTTGCTCATCCTGTTTGGCGCACAGGAAAAAGTGCGCTTCTTGTCTTCGGGAGTAGGCTACCTGTCTTTTCTACTCTCAATGGCGCGCACAGGTTGGTTAGGTTGGGTAGTCGGAACAATTACTTTTTTCCCATTCTTGAAACCCCGCTTCCAAATACAGTTCGTTTTGACCATTGTTGTAATGGCAGGTTTGGTTGTGCCTTTGGTCATGACAGAGCCTTTCTCTGAGGTAATCCAGGAACGATTAGAGTCTATAACAAATCCTGAAGAAGACGTTAGCCTGCGAGATCGATCAGCAGGATATAACGATGCTTTGGGTTTTGCACTCATGGAAATTACGGGCAAGGGATTAGGAAGCGTAGGCCCCAAAACTTCTCTCGGCAGCGCAGATAGCAGTATCCTACCGCTTCTGTTTTCGTTTGGATGGTTTGGTGCCATTCCTTACGCAGGAGGAGTAATTTGGATTCTCTTACAAATAACGCAAACAAAAGACCAGGGGAAGGATCCTTTTAGTAGTGCTGCTCGGGCAATTGCCCTGGGTACATTTGCCCAATCTGGACTCAATAATGTATTTCCTAGCTCCATTGGTCTTATCTTTTGGGGATTTCTGGGTATTAGTTTAGCTGCCAACAAGTATTACCACTATTTTCGGCCTAGGTAAAACTAGCAGGCAGTTTGTAGTAGGTAAGCCAGAAACCTCAATACGAAATTTGGAGAGAGGAGAAAATACAAAATTGAAAAAAAGTTGCTACCCTCAAACGATACTTGTATAGAGCATACCTGCTGGCATTTTGATTAGAAAATCATTGCTCTATAGATGTGGCAGATTTTACTGAGCTGAGAGTTACAAAGAGATTGCTAAATTAGGTCAGAAAGGCCAGCAACATAAAGCATAGCTATTCAGTGTATTTGATAAAAAACAACTCTACATTATGGCAATTTCAAAGGAACAGATCTTTAAAGCAAGGTATCATTGGGCTGATTTAGCCAAGCTTGTTGGAATTTTTGGAGTAGTTTATATCCACAACAGTGGTTATCTGAACTCGTACTTCAGGTTTGCAGTTCCTGTATTCATTACAATCAGCTTTTTTCTGATCGAGAGAAGTATTCTCATGAAAAAAACATTTAAAGTAAAAGATTTTTTAAGAAAACGCCCATCACGCTTGGCGGTTCCTTATTTACTTTGGAGTTGTGTATATTTATTTTTTAATTATCAATCTACTAGCAAGTCAACCTTAAAATTTTTCTCAGTACATTGGATAGGATTTGGCTGGTCAGGGCAGTACTATCTTGTGGTTTTGGCATCCTTGACATTACTCTATCCATTATTTAGGATGGCAAGAGTAAATTTGATTTCGCTCACAATAATCCTAGCCATAACACTAGTATTTTATATATTCTTTAGTTATCTATCTATATCAAAACTTGTATCTAAATTGCATGGACTTCCTTTGATGTATTGGATTTTCTATGTTTATTTGGGAATTTATGCTGCAAGAAATTATGAGAAGCTGCAACATAATCTACAAAGAGTTAGTTTCTTTTACAGATATATTCTCTTGCTAGCTCTACCACTTGTCATGGTTATTGAAAATGCTTTTTTACAGGGCTCAGGCTCTGCAAGGGAATCATATTTCCGCATTTCAACTATATTAGTTAGTACTCTAGTTTTCTTGTTATTTCTGAGTTTGGAAGATTGTCTCATAAGAAAAGAAGCAAATAAATTTAATATTGTTGTAAACTGGTTAGGTTCTTATACATTAGGAATCTATTGCTTAAATCCTCTAGTTATTAGCATGACACAACATTTTCAATTTATATCTTCTAATAATCACCCTTCATTTTTTATTGAACTTATGCTATCAATATCTAACTGCTCCATAATCTACCTTATCTGTTTATTCATCAGCATCCTAATTGGTCAGCTAAAAGGAACAATCTTAGTGAAATAGATTTTGAGGTAGGTAAGCTGGCTTTAAAAAGCAGCTTTAATTGGATTCTTTCCAGCCTAAAATTTATTCCTGACTTAATTCTGCCTAAATGTGTGTTTTATCTATTTTCAAGAGTAATTACAGCTTAAAGGCAATGTCTACAGTTTTTCTAGATTAAAGCGAAAATCGAGAAAGGGGAGAACTCCGCCAGCTAAACATCACTAACTTTTATCGCGATCGCTGTCTCGTTAGCTTATTTGCAGATAGCTCGTCTAAAAGAACAGCCAGAACAGCACCAGATTCTAGTACAATTTCTCACCACAAAGACCATTCATGTTGATAACGACAGCAATCTTCTGCAAGAGTTAAGCAGTCTTGGAAAACTGCTACCGCTAATCTTGTAGATCGTCAACCTGATTCACGAGTGCATTAGCGGAATTACCGGCCTCGAATTGGAAAACCGAGTCCGGGTTATCTCCTGAAGAATCTGATTTAGCAGGATTCTCATTGATGTATGTACACATAGAAATTTATAGAAATGAGAGTTTTACACATCCTTAACCACATTAATCAGGCGGGAAACGGCATCGTTAATGTTGCTCTTGACTTAGCCTGTCTGCAAGCAAGAGCGGGCCATGATGTGGGAATAGCTGCTGGTGATGATGATAGAAAATACCAGGTTCTTTTGAACGAGTATGGAGTAAAGCACTTCAATCTAAATCAAAATCGTAGCTTTAGTAATTTAATTAAGGCAACAAAAACGTTTTTACACATCGTCAAGACTTTTCAACCAGACATTGTGCATGCTCACATGATGACTGGTGTGGTATTGGCGAAAGTATTGCGAACAAATGCCAATTATGGCTTAGTTTCTACGGTTCATAATGAGTTTCTGCACAGGGCAATAATGATGGGATGTGCTGATCGCGTTATTGCTGTTAGTCAGGCCGTTGCCGACTCTATGCAGTCTCGTGGTGTTCCATTTCAAAAGCTGCGAGTTGTACGCAACGGTACTTTTGGCAGTCCACGCATGCAACCGCTGACTAGCTATACGCCACTGTCTTTGCAACGACCCGCAATTACTACAGTCGCCGGCATGTGTCAGCGAAAGGGAATTGCAGAATTGATTGCGGCCTTTAGTCAAATTGCGGCTATTTTTCCCGATGTGCATCTCTATCTTGTCGGGAATGGACCCGATCGCGATTTATTTGAAACTCAAGCACAGCAAACCACTGTTGCCGATCGCATTCACTTTGAAGGATTTCAATCAGAACCGCAGCGATATCTTTTAGCAACCGATATTTTTGTGCTTGCCTCTTATCAAGAACCGTTTGCATTAGCGCTCTGTGAGGCTCGTGAGGCAGGTTGTGCCATTATTGCTAGCAATGTAGACGGCAGTCCTGAAGTTTTAGAGGGTGGCAAAGCCGGAATTTTAATTCCATCCCGATCTAGTGCTGCGATCGCGGATGTATTAACTAAGCTGCTTAGCAATCCAGATGATCTATCTCACTGGAAAACATGCGCACAGCAGAACATTGATTGGCTTTCTGTAGACCGAGTGTATGAAGAGACATTAGAGATTTATAGGGAATTGAACCCAGCATCTACCTCAAAACAGCTCATTTCCGTCAGAAATGTACAATTTTAAAGTGTTATTGAGGAGTTTGGATGTTTGACGATCGCCTGGCTCAGTCAGCCCAGATTCTTTGCGTGG
>Ga0163144_10024780_pt1 | contig 11753 bp, 7 predicted proteins | sample OliLak19BULKMAT1_FD_123175 | JGI IMG/M metagenome (GOLD analysis project Ga0163144, IMG submission 123175) | Freshwater microbial mat bacterial communities from Lake Vanda, McMurdo Dry Valleys, Antarctica - Oligotrophic Lake LV.19.BULKMAT1 | ecosystem: Environmental > Aquatic > Freshwater > Lake... | reverse complement strand
TGGCGAACGCGCGGAACGCGAGCAAGGCGGAGGCCCTCGCCGCGGCGCAGAACGCGCAGGGGCAGCACGGGCACGGGCCGCAGGGGCAACCGCAGGGGCAGCAACCAGCGCGGAACGCCAGCCAGCCCGATCTGCGGAGCGGCTCGCATCCGGTGCAATCGCCGCAGTCGGGCCCGGCGCAATCAGGCCCGTACGCGGCCGCGGCGATGTCGGGATCGTCGGCGCCGCCACCACCGGCGTCGTCGATGGGCGGACAGGTTCCGTCGTCGGGCTCACATCCCTCGATGCGACAGATGGGCGGGCCGGATCCGCACGGGCAAGCGCCGGTGCAGAGCCCGCAGATGCAGAACCCGTCGTCGGGCGTGCATCCGAGCGCGCGGAACGTGGGCCAGTCCGATCCGCGGATCAGCTCGCAGCCGCCGGTAGCCGGGCACGGCCAGCAAGCGGTGAACATCCAGGCGAAGCAGGGTCCACCGCAGCTCTCGACGCTGCGCCTGCCCGACGAGCCGTCGAGCGTCCCCGGGAGTCAGGACAAGACGCAGATCTACCGGCCGACGAAGGGGCCCGTGCCGCAGAAGAAGCGGCAGAGCCTGGCGCTGTTCGTCGTCGGCGCCATCGCCTTCGCGATCGTGGGCTTCGGCATCGTGTACGTGGTGCAGCTCCTGGTGCGCGCCGCGCAGCACTAACGCGAGAATTTGAATCGCGGAACGAGCTGCGTCTCGCCCGCACGGTGATGCGCGTGAATGGCCGCTCCACCCTTCGGGGCGGCGCTTCAGCGACATGACCGTCAGCACGGCGTCCCGGATCCCACGAGGCGACCGTCGCGGAGCTGATCGAAATCGCGTTTCAGGGATCGCGCCGCTGGTTCCGGCGGTCGCGTTCAGGATGGCGCGTCGAGCTTGGGCTCGGCGTCGGAGCCGGCGGGCTGCGCGCGCGGGAGCCAGATGCGAAAGCGGGTGCCGCCCTCGGCGCGACGCTCGCACGAGATGTGGCCGCCGTGCGCTTCGACGATCTCGCGCGTCACGGCGAGGCCCAGGCCGGTGCCGCGCGCCTTGGTGGTGAAGAACGGATCGAAGACGCTGCCGATGACGTCCTCGGGGATGCCGACGCCGGTGTCCTCGATGACGATCTCCGCGGCGGCAGGCTCGATCGAGCGCACGCGGACGCGCAGCTCGCCGCCGCTCGGCATGGCCTCGCGGGCGTTGCGCACGAGGTTGATGAGGGCCTGGCGAAGCTGCGAGTCGTCGAGATCGACCTCGGGCACGGCGTCGGTCTCGATGTCAGCATGGACATTGGCGCGGCGCAGCTCGGGCTCGACGAAGGCGAGCAGCTCGCGCACGAGATCGTCGAGGCGCTCGCGGACGAAGGCGGGGCGCGGGCGGCGGGCGACGCTGAGGTACTGCTCGGCGATGCGCGAGAGCCGATCGACCTCGGCCTTGATCGCGGCGACGAGCGCCGTGCTCTCCTTGTCGCGGCCGGCGATCTCCTCTTCGAGGAGCTCGACGTTGAGGCCGATCGAGGACAGCGGGTTGCGGATCTCGTGGGTGATGTGCGCCGCCATCTTGCCGATGGTGGCGAGGCGCTCGGCCTGCACGAGCTCGGAGCGGGCGCGCTGGATGGCGGCGACCATGCTCTCGAAGCTGGTGGCGAGCTCGCCGATCTCGTCGTTGGTGGCGACCACCTCGCGCGGCGTGAGATCGCCCTGGCCGACGGCCCGCACGCGCTGGGTGACGGTGGTCAGGGGCGCGAGCACGCGGCGGGCGTAGAGGAACATGGCGAGGCCGACGAGGAGGGTGAGCGCGCCGAGCCCGACGAGGTACCGCATGGACTGGCGCTCGCGGGCCTTCGCCGCGGCGGTGAGCTGCGCCATGCGATCTTCGATCTTGGATTTGAGGGCGCGCAGGCGCTGGGCCGCCTCGGCCTCGCGCTTGACGATCTCGCTGCGGGCCCGCTCGGCCGCCTCGTTCTCGCCGGCGTCGAGCGCGGAGAAGAGGCGCTGGAAGCGCTCGGGGTCGGCGGAGAGGGCCTTGTCGATCGCGGCGATCTCGTGGGCCGCCTCGTCGCCGAAGGCGCGCACCGCCGGATCGGTGGCGCCGGCCAGGCCGCTCATGGCCGTCTCGCGGAGCGTCGCGAAGGCGAGCGGGCGGGCGCGCCTTTCGGCGGCGAGCCACTCGCGCACGTCGCCGCGGTTCTTGGCCGAGGTGATGTGGTTGAGCTGGGCGCTGACGACGTTCTGCTCGGCGAGGGCCTCGCCGATGCGGACGAGGAGCGGGACGTAGCCGGCGCGCAGGACCTCGGCGTCGTGCACGGCGGCGCGCAGCGCGAGGACGCTCCACCCGACGGTGACCGCGAACGCGGCGAGCACGACGACGAAGCTCGCCAGGAGGCGGGCAGCGACCGTGCGTCGTCGCTTCGCCGGATCGGCCATGGGATTGGCGGGATTATTCACCAACGCGGACGCGCGACAAGGCAGGCCAGTCGAGGGATTCGGACATCGAGGTGCTCGGATCGAAGGTGGCGCCGTTCGGACGACATCGAGGGTGGGCCGCGGGTGGGGGTCGCGACGAAGTTACTTCAATGAGAAGCGAAGTCCGTCTCAGGGGCGGAGAGCGCGCGCGATGAGCGTGGTGAGATCGACGGCGGGCTCGCCGCGCGAGCGGAAGCGGTGGAGGCTCGACGCGCAGTGGGTGACGAGGACGCCGCCGCCCTTGCGGTGGTGCTCGGCGATGCGCTCGTCGGCGATGGCGCGCGAGGTCTCGGGGCGGGTGAGCGGGAGGAGGCCGCCGCCGCCGGAGCACTCGCCCATGGCGCGGTCACGCGGGAAGCTCGCCACGTCGGTCACGAGGCGCTCGAGGACGGCGCGCGGCTCGTCGTAACGGCCGAGGCCGCGACCGAGCTGACAGGGGTCGTGCCAGCGGACGGGAGGGGTCGTCGCGGCGGCATCGGACGACGTGGGGTGGTCGGGCACGGAGCGCAGGTGCGAGCGCTCGGCGGTCGCGGCGTCGGACGGCGCAGAGAGGTTGGAGACCGCGTGCAGGTGCGAGCGCTCGGCGGGGTCTGAGGCTGACGTCGCGGAGAGGTCGGGGAGCGGGCGCAGGCGCGCGCGCTCGGCGGCGGCGATGTCGACGAAGAGCGAGGTCTCGGGCAAGCGGACGCCGATGCGGGCGTACTCGACCAGCAGGGTGCGGGCGCAGCCAGGGTCGACGGCGACGAGGCGTTTGGCCTGCGCGACTTCGGCGGCGAAGCGACCGGCGGCGGCCGCGAAGCCGGCGCGATCCCCGGCATGGAGCAGCGGCAGGCCGCAGCACGCGCGCACCGGGCGGACCTTGCCGCGGGTGAGCGCGGAGGTGGCGTGGACCGCGTCGCGCGCGACCTCGGGGGCGCGGCGGACGTAGCCACAACCGACGAGCAGCGCGGTCTCGGTCGGGGCCGCGCGGTCGGTGTCGGTCTGGGTCGCGAGCACCTCGACGTCGTACGCGAGGGTGCGCGCGCGCTCGGGCCAGCCGGCGCTGACGGCCGCGGCCTCGGGCGGGGCGACGCCGTGCGAGAACGCCTCGGCCCGCGCCTCGACGAGGACCGGCGCGACCGGGTTCTTGTGATCGCAGCGCTCGCGGCAGGCGAAGCACCCGGTGCACGCCCACGCGGTCGCCGCGTGCTCGCGATCGAGCGGCACGTCGCCGCGCGCCTCGAAGTAGGCGACGCTCATCTTGCCCCACGGCGTCACCGTCTCGTTGGCCTCGACGTTCGAGACCGGGCACGCGGCGCGGCAGAGCTTCGGGCAGTACACGCACGTTTCGAGGGCAGAGCGGTGCGGTTCGAGGAGCGGTAACACGAGGCCTGGCACGGCCGGAGCATCCGCGCAGAAGGCCTCGGGGGCAAGGGGGCGTCGCCGGGGCGGCTGCTCGAGGCGCGCGGCGTGGGCGTCGCGACGACGATGTTTGATCGTCTGCGCGTCGCCGGACTACTAATGCTCCGCGAAGATGACGACCCAGGGCACGGCGGTCCCGGCGAAGAGCCCGCTCCCGGCGCAGAGCAGCACCGCCGTACGGGTCACGACGACGCTGTTTTTCGCGGCGATCGCCAGCATCCCGTTCATGCGACCGTTCACCATCCCGCTGCTCGGCTCGGCCGTGCAGATCGCCGACCTGCTGTTCGCGCTCACGGGGGTCGCGTGGGTCGTGTCGCTCGTGCTCGGCGGCGCGACAATGCGACGCGGCCGCTTCTACGTGCTGCTCGGCGTGCTCTTCGGGGCGATGTGCCTGACCATGGCGCTGTCCCCGGCGCGCAACGTCGGGCGGCTGGTCATCGAGATCTACCTGCTCGGGCTGTCGGTGCTCGCTTACAACGTCGTGCGCTCGCTCGATGACTTGCGCCGCACGTGGACGGTGTGGACGGCGACTGCCATGTTCACGGCGGCGGCCATCCTGATCTCGGCGGTGCTGTTCTATGCGATCGGCTTGAAAGACCCGAAGTCGAACATGGTCCTGTGGAGCGCCGGCAGCTTGCCAGTCGGCAATTATCCGCGGGTGCGGGGCTTCTTCTTGAATGGCAACATGACTGGCAATTACCTGGCCGTGAGCGCCTGTTTTGCCGTCGGGCTGGCGGCCCTCTCGGACAGCGAGAAACACCGCCGCTGGGCTCTGATCGCGGCCCTCGCCATCGCCGCGGCGACGCTCTTCACGCTGTCGACGGCGCTGGGCGGCCTTTCCATCTCGGTGGGCCTGTTCGCGTGGCTGCTGCAAAAAGGCACCGGGCGAGCCCGTGCTCTCAAGGCGCTCTTGCCTCTCGCCAGCGCGGGCGCCTTTGCCATGCTGCTGGTGACGGCCGCCTATCCGAAGAAGCTGGAGACCGGCCTCGTCCTCGTGCCGTCACCCCGCTGGCTCACCTGGTCCTCGTCGTGGAAGAGCTTCGTCGCGCACCCGCTGTTCGGCAACGGGCTCGGCGTCCCGCTCGCCGATGTTCATTACGACGCGGCGCGCGGCGTCCACGAGCACCTGACCGATCCGCACAACGCCTGGCTCAGCGTCGCGGGGCAGACGGGGCTCGTGGGGCTCGCGGCGTTCGTGGCGTTGCTCGTGTGGTTTGCGCGCGGGCTGCGCGGGATGGCGATGGTGGGGGATCGCGCGGGGATCGCGCGGGCGGCGCTTCTGGGCGCGCTCGTCGTGGTGGTGTATCAGGCGTTCTCCTGCTCGCTCGAGGACATGCGGCACGTATGGGTGCTGTTCGGTCTGATGGCAGGAGCGGTCGAGAGCAGTGCGCGCGGCCCCGGAATTGGGCCGGAAAGTTAATCGAGCCTCCCGTTCACACGCGGTCCGGGGCGACGACCTCCTGAGCAGACAATGCGGTCACCGCGCGAACAAGCCACCGCGCGAGCGTCGGCTCGTCGGTACACCCCGCGATGCGCGCGCGTGTCTCGGTGTCCACCGCGATGCCGCGCGTGTCGAGCACCGCGAGCACCGCCTCCGCTTTGCCCTCCGCCTTGCCCTCCGCTTTGCCCTCCGCGCGTTGGCCGGCGCCGTACTCGCGCGCCTGCTGGATCTCGTCCATCACCTTCCGATAAGCATCGAGCTCGGCCTGCGTGAACGTCGCCTCATTGGCCAGCTCCACCGCCTCCCGGTGCGGCCCGGGCGGCAGATCCGCCGGCACCTCGGTCAGGTGCGGCGCGTGGACGAAGAGCCAGGCCCACAGGTCCGCCCCCGCGTTCTCGGGCCGTCCCTCCGGCAGCTTGGACAGCTCCAGGAACGCATACTGAACCTGCAAGAGCCCGTGATTGCCCGAGGCGCGCTCGGTCATGTTCCATCGGCTCAGCATGGGTATGCGGGGCAGCTTCGCGCCGTCTTGCTCGGCGTCGGGCCAAAGAACGAAGTCGCAGATGGAGATCGCGATCACGTCCGTGAGGTTCGTGTACGACTCGCCCGCCTTGAGCTGGTCGGAGTACGCCTTGCAGGCGTTATAGACGACCCGGTTGACGAAGCCGGCGACGTGCAGCAACTGCATCTCGACCACGAAGGTGGTGCCCGAGCGGTCGCGGCAGCGCACGTCCAGGATCGAGAGCTTCGCCCCCACCACCAGCGGAAGCTGCTCGCTCGGCAGGTACTCGATGGCCTCGATCGCCAGGTCGCCGCGCCGATCGAGCAGATCGTTCAGCAAGCCGCGGAGTATGTCCGGATGCTTCGCGAAGATGCGCCGAAAGACGAAATCGTTCTTCAGGTCAGCAAAGACCATGCGCAAGCTTGGCAGCCTTTCGCTCGGCGACGCAAGGCGATCGTCGACACGCTGCGGCTCGACGAGCCCTGGCTTTCGGACATGCGCCACGTGGGGGTGCTGTTCGGTCGGATGGCAGGCGTGGTCGAGGGCGGCCCGGGCGGCTCGCCGGCGAAGGCCAGCCCGATTCAGAAGGTCACGCGCGAGGCCGAGGTGGTGAGTGCCCCCTCCGTGCAGCCCGTACCCGTCTTGCCCGCCCCCGGTCATCGAACAGCGCGTCTTTGGAGGTGGTCATGGCTCGTCGTCCTCTTTCGGGGCGACGATCGTCAAACTGGCGCGGCAGACTGGCTGGAGAAGCGAACGTTTACGTCTCCCAGTCCTCGAGCAGCAAGCTCGGCACCCGGCCGAATTCCGTCGTGTTGTGAGTCACCAGGGTCAACCCGCCGGCGAGCGCGATGGCGGCAATGAGCATGTCGTTGGGGCCAATCGGCTGGCCCTCGTTTTCGAGCGCGGCTCGGATGACCCCGTAGGTGTGCGCGGCGGCATCGTCGAAGGGCATCGACTTGAAGCGAGAGAAGAAGCGCTGCAGCTCTCGCTGAACCAGCTCGCGTCTGGAGCTCTTCTCGGCACCGAAGAGCAGCTCGGCCTTGACGACACTACAGAGTCGGACCTGGCTCGGGAGGGTTCGTTTCCAGCGTTCGACGAGCGCCGGCACGCGGTTGGTCAACACTCCAATGCAGGCATTGGTGTCGAGCAAGTACCTCACGCGATCGAGTCTCGTTTCTCGTACGCGCCTTGCGGAGGCCGCTCGAGATCGACGTCCTGGAGCACGCCCACCAGATCGGCCATGGTGGGGCCGTCGTGGTCGAGGTCATTGGGCTCGCCGGCGTCCTCCCAGACGACGAGCACCTCCACCCGCTGCCGCGATCGGCCGATGGGCACGTCGACGTGAACGACGCCTTGATCGTCGCTCTCGTAGATCTTCTTCGCGGTGTTCATGGCTCGCATCGTAGGCTCGTTCTCTCCTCGGCACCAAGGTCAGGCGCGCGTGACCAGGCCGTCCCAGGAAGGTCAACTCCGTTTTTCTCTTCACGCCGCACCGAGATCGAAGAAGCCACGCGCGGCCTGACCGGGGTCAGCGCCGCGCTTCCGGCACGATGGTTCCACCGCGCGCCGGCATTGCCACCAGCGCCGCGATCTTCTTCGCGCGCCCGGCGGGCGTCTTCATGTTGTTCGTGCGAAAGGCCAGCGCGAAGAGGTTCATGCGTCCGAGGGTCTGGAACGTCTTGCTCGCCCGTGGGCTCGCCTCGTTGGGCGCGCGAAGGTCCTCGGGAAGGGTGGCTTCGGTCGCGATACGAATGGGGGCGCAGGCGGCCTCCCGGCGACCCTCCGCCTTCGCGGCGTCGACCCTGCCGCTGGCCGTGCTGTGTCATGCGGTCGACCGCCGTCAGCCGGTCGACGTGATCCCTGTTGATCCGGCTCCCTACGCTCCTTGCTCGACGAGAGGTGGACCGGTGCAGAAACGAGCTTTCGTCGAACGCCTTCCGGATGCCGTCAATCCACCCGCAATACAGCGCCACGTCCAGCGCCTGCGCGCAGGTCATCGCCGGCACGCCCGAGTCTTTCTTGTGAATCTTGAGCCACACATCGGTCTCGCGAGCGTGGTTCGCGGCCAGCCAGGCTTCAAAAGCCCCCTCTGTACGGAAGCTCTCGATCTTCGTTGGATCGGGAATGATCGGCGCCATGGAAACCGTCAGGGTCGAGGCTTGTCGATCAAGGAGCCAAGGGAGGCGGCACGCCGGGTCCACAGCACCTGACGAGGTTCGGTGGGCGGCGAGGGCGATGCGCGGTTAGCTCGGGAAGAGGAATGCGCTCGTGGGGAGATGAGATGAGAAGTTGCGGCGGGACCACGTCGATATCGAGCCTTCTTCGCGGGGGTGGAAGAAGCGAGCCAGGAAGTCTTCTCCCTGCTACCCGAAGGTGCTCATGATCCAAGCGGCGCGGAAGCGACGCCTTCCGAGAGCGCCGGACAACCCATTACGAGTGCGAAGCGTTCCAGACGAGCGAGGCCTGCGCGCGGCAAGTGATCGCCCCTTCCGCGCGCACCACACGCCTACTCGACGTGCTCGCTCCGAGCGCGTAAACGGCTTCGCGCACCGATGCGCTTGACGCGCCCGGCGCGGGCGGAAAATGTCCGCGGCCCCATGCCGTCTCGGAGCCTGTTGAAATGACCGAAAGCCCCACGAGCGCAGCCTCTTCCGCCGCGCCCACGCTCTACCCATCGCGCGTCCTCGGGGGGCGGCGCCTGGTCGTCGTCGGGGGCACCGGCTTCCTCGGCAAGGTGTGGTTGGCGATGCTGCTCGATCGCTTCCCCGGGATCGAGCACCTCCACCTGCTCGTCCGGCCGAAGCGCGATCAGAGCCCGGAAGAGCGCTTCTGGGCGCAGATCGCCACGTCGCACGTGTTCGATCCGGTGCGCGAGAAATACCCGGGCACCGCCTTCGAAGATTTTCTCCGGGCGAAGATCACGCCCATCGCGGGCGACGTGGTGCTGCCCAACCTGGGCTTGCCGGACGCGCTGCTCGCCGAGCTCAGCGGCAAGACCGACGCGGTCGTGAACGTCGCGGGCGTCGTCGACTTCAATCCGCCGCTCGACGAGGCGCTCGAGGTGAACGCCTTCGGTATGAACAACCTGGTGTCGCTCGCCCGCAACCTCGGCGCGCGGATCATGCACACCAGCACGTGTTACGTCGCCGGCTACCGCTCGGGCCTCATCGAAGAGGTCGACCCGCGCGACGTGCCGTTCCCGCGCTCGACGGGCGAGACGTGGTTCGGCGCGTCGTCGCCGTGGCGCACGCTTTCGCGCTCGCACTGGGATCCGCAGCGCGAGATCTCCGAGTGCCTCGACCTCATCAAGCAGGCCCGCCACCGCTGCGAGGACGCCTTCCGGCAGAGCGCGTTCCTCGACGACGCGAAGGAGAACCTGAAGCAGCGCGGCGAGCCGTGCCGCGGCAGCGCCCTCGACGACGAGCTCGCCAAGGTGAAGCGCAAGTTCGTCGAGAAGCAGCTCACCGCGGCGGGCAAGGAGCGCGCTCACTTCTGGGGCTGGACCAACATCTACACGTACACGAAGAGCATCGGCGAGCAGGTCCTGGCGGCGTCCGGCGTGCCGTTCACGATCGTGCGGCCCGCCGTCATCGAGTCCTCGAACGAGTTCCCCTTCCCCGGCTGGAACGAGGGCATCAACACCTCCGCGCCCCTCCTCTACATGGCGATGAAGGGGCAAGTGCAGTTCCCCGCGGACGCCAACGTGCACCTCGACATCATCCCCGTCGACATGGTGTGCGCCGGCATGCTCGCCTCGCTCGTCGAGCTCATCGATGGCTCGCAGAAGCCGGTCTACCACTACGGCACGACCGACTCGAACCCCTGCCTGATGCCGCGTTACCTGGAGATCGCCGGCCTCTACAAGCGCCGCCAGGTGTTCGAGGGCAAGAAGACCTCGCTCGCCGATCGGGTGCAGGCCTACTTCGAGCCGCAGGCGCTCTCCAAGAAGCAATACGAGCAGCACGGCGCGCACGCCATCGCGGGGGCCATGCGCAGCCTCGGCGGCCTGCTCGACCGCGTGAAGATCGGCCCGCTCGCGGCGGTCGCCAAGCCGGCGGCGGCCGCGCTCAAGAAGGCGGCGCGCACCGAGGACAAGCTCGGCGACGTGATGGACATGTTCATCCCGTTCATCGCCGAGGCCGACTGGGTGTTCTCGTGCGCCAACACCCGGGCCGCGATGGACCGCATGCCGCCGGAGGAGCGGGCGCTCTTCCCCTGGTATCCGGACCGCCTCGACTGGCGCGAGTGGATGTGGAGCACGCACCTCCCGGGCCTTGAAAAATGGGTGTTTCCGGAGCTGGAAGAGCGCCTCCGCAAGGCGGTCGCGGCGCTGCGCCCGTACGACAACCTGATCGACATGCTCGACGAGGCGGCCGAGCGCCACGATCACTCGGTCGCGCTCCAGCGCTTGGAGACGGACGGGCTGTCGCGCACCACGTACCGCGAGTGGCAGGCCGCCTCGGTCGCCGTCGCGGGTCGCCTGGCGATGCTCGGTGTGGGCCCCGGCGATCGCGTGCTGCTCTCCGCCAAGAACCACCCGGCGTGGCCCATGGCGTACTTCGGCATCCTGCGCGCGGGCGCCATCGTCGTGCCTGTCGATCCCGACATGGACGGGGCGGCCATGGCCAACATCGCACGCTCGGCGGCGGCCTCGGTCGCGCTCTGGGACGACGTCGCGTCGCGCAACGGCGAGGCCGCGGTGCGCAAGCTGCTGCCGGCGCTGAAAGGCTTCGATCTGGCCGGTTTCACGGAGCTGCCAGGGGCCTCGGAGGAGGCCGCGCTGGCCCCGCCGAAGGTGGCGATCAGGGGCTCCGATCTCGCGAGCATCATCTACACGAGCGGCACCACGGGCGAGCCCAAGGGCGTGATGCTGACGCACGCCAACTTCACCTCGCTGCTCGCGGCGCTCGGGCCGATCTTCCCGCTCAGCGAGCGCGACCGCGTGCTCAGCGTGCTGCCGCTGCACCACACCTTCGAGTTCACCTGCGGCCTGTTGCTGCCGCTGTCGCGCGGCGCGCGCGTGCTCTACCTCGACGAGCTCAACGCCGAGAAGCTGTCCGAGGGCCTCACCAGGGGCCGCGTGACCGCGATGGTCGGGGTGCCCGCGCTGTGGCAGCTCCTCGAACGACGCGTCCAGCAGCGCGTGAAAGACCAGGGCGTCGCGGCCTCGAAGGCCTTCGACTTCGCGCTGGAGATGAACCGCGTGCTCGGGCAGCGCGCCGGGCTGAACCTCGGCAAGGTGTTCTTCGGGACCATCCACGACGCGCTCGGCGGTGGACCGCGCTACCTGATCAGCGGCGGGGCCGCGTTACCGAAGCAGACGGCCGAGTTCTTCCAGGGCCTCGGACTGCCACTCGCCGAGGGCTACGGCCTCACCGAGGCCTCTCCGGTGCTCACCGTGGCAAAGGCCTCTTCGCGGGCCAGGCCGGGCAACGTCGGCAAGGCCATTCCCAACGTCGAGATCAAGATTGCCAATCCCGACGCGTCGGGGGTCGGCGAGGTCCACGCGCGCGGGCCCAACGTGATGCTCGGGTACGCCAACAACGAAGAGGCGACCGCGCAGGTGCTCGAGGACGGCTGGCTCAAGACAGGCGATCTGGGCAAGCTCGACAAGAAGAACCGGCTCACCATCGTCGGCCGGCAGAAGGACGTGATCGTCTCGGCGAGCGGCGAGAACGTCTATCCCGACGACGTCGAGACGCTCCTCGGCAAGCTCCCCAACATCAAGGAGCTGGCGATCGTCGGCGTCGACGACGGCCAGGGCGGCGAGCGCGTGGGCTGCCTGGCGGTGCCCGAGAAGCCCGCCGACAGCGGCGACACGGCGGAGTCGACGGTGGCGCGCACGCTGCGCCACGAGCGCAACATGCGGGCGCTGCGCGAGGCCTTCCAGAAGCTGCCAAAGGGCTCCCAGCCGGTGGTCGTTCACCTCTACGAGGTGGACC
>Ga0163144_10024779_pt1 | contig 11753 bp, 10 predicted proteins | sample OliLak19BULKMAT1_FD_123175 | JGI IMG/M metagenome (GOLD analysis project Ga0163144, IMG submission 123175) | Freshwater microbial mat bacterial communities from Lake Vanda, McMurdo Dry Valleys, Antarctica - Oligotrophic Lake LV.19.BULKMAT1 | ecosystem: Environmental > Aquatic > Freshwater >... | reverse complement strand
TCCTGGTCACCGAAATCCCATACCAAGTCAACAAAGCCCGTTTGATCATGAAAATAGCGGACCTCGTCCGCAACAAAAAAATTGAAGGCATTAAAGACCTTAACGATGACTCAGACCGCACTGGCATGCAGATCACCATCGAGCTCAAACGTGATGCTCGTCCCAAAGTGATCTTGAACGCACTGTTCAAGTACACCGAACTACAAAGTAGCTTCCCAATGAACATGGTGGCTCTCAACAGTGAAGGTACTCCTCAGCTGATGAACATCAAGCACGTCTTGAGCGAGTTCATTAGTCACCGCCAACTCGTGGTAGTCCGCCGCGCCCAGTTTGAGCTTGAAGAAGCTCGCGCCCGCGCCCACATCTTGGAAGGTTTGTTGATTGCGTTGGATAATCTTGATGAAGTGATCAATACCATTCGCAAATCCGCTGACACTGACACTGCTCGCGCTGCCTTGGTCAAGAAGTTTGGTCTGTCTGAGCTTCAAGCAATCGCCATCTTGGACATGCAACTGAAACGACTTGCGGCTCTTGAGCGCAAGAAGATCGAAGAAGAGTACAAATTCCTCAAAGAAACGATGGATAAGCTGATCACGTTGCTGCTCAGTCCAGATGCCATCTTGAAATTGATCGCTGCTGAAACTCAAGAAATGATTGATAACTACGGTGACAAACGAAAGACTCGTCTCATCAAAGGTAAGATTGGTGAGTTTAGCGAAGAAGACTTGATCGCCAACGAAGCAACCGTCATTACCTTAACCCAAACCGGCTACATCAAACGTTACAGCCCAAGTGCGCTTCGCTCACAAAACCGCGGTGGCAAAGGTGCTATTGGCATCAAGACGAAAGAAGAGGACGCTGTCCACAGTATCTTCACTGCCAAGACCCATGACAACTTGTTGTTATTCACCAACCAAGGCCGTGTCTTCAAACTGAAAGCATTTGAAATTCCAGAGAGTGGACGTCAAGCCAAAGGGACAGCCCTCGTCAACTTGATCAACCTTCACTCAAGTGAAACCGTCCGCAGCATCATCATCATGGATGAAGAGCAAGACAAAGACTGCTACATTACCTTGGCTACCCGCAAAGGTTTGGTCAAGAAAACAGCCGTCAAACTGTATCAAAACATTCGTCAAAACGGCATCATCGCTATCTTGTTGAAAGACACTGATGAACTAGTCTGGGGCAAGATTACCAACGGCAAAGATGAACTGATGCTGATCAGTCATCAAGGAAAATCCATTCGCTTTAGTGAAATGGAAGTAAAGAGTTCCAACCGCGACACCCAAGGCGTCAAAGGTATTGAACTCAAGTCCGATGACTTTGTGGTCGGGGTAGAGGTGCTCAGTGATGACGCAGATACTCGACAGCTACTCTTGATTACTGAAAATGGTTTGGGCAAACGCACTGATCTGAAACAGTACCCAATGCAGAAACGTGCTGGCCAAGGCGTCAAAGTTGCAGAGATTACCAAGAAAACAGGCATGGTCGTTGCCGCAATGATGGTCACTGAGCAACACATCGAAGTCGTGATCACCACCGAGTCTGGACAGATGATCAAGCTGCCACTCAACGCAAAGAGTATTCCGATTTTGACCCGACCTACCCAAGGCGTCATCTTGATGAGACCAAAGGCAGGGGACAAAGTCGTGGCAGTTGCGCTGACCAACGAAGCCAGTGAAGGCGAAGCCGCAATGCTTGAAGCCACGGGTGAGATGCCAGTCGATAATAGCTAGGCTACAATCGGGCTGCCTCATAGATACTGCAACACATTTTTTACGCCTTTGTTTCTACAGAACGCCTCTTATAATCTGGCGCATGGAGATCTTGTTGGTTGAAGATCACCTGCCTACAGCGCAAAGCATTACTCGGGTCCTTCATCAGAAGTATCGAGTCAATCATGTGGTAAGTTGTGTGCAAGCAGAACACCAGCTTCAAGAACACCACTACGACGCGATTATTTTAGATTTGCACCTCACTGATGGATCTAGCCTATACCTTTGCCAGCATGACCAAGAACAGGCTCCCGGGGTGATCGTGCTTTCAGGAAATGATGAGCTGGACACCAAAATTTTGGCGCTAAATTCTGGAGCAGACGACTACATCACCAAACCATTTTCTCCACAAGAACTATTGGCTCGGCTCAAGGCAGTTCTACGTAGAACTGCATCTGCAGAAACAGATTACCAGCGAATAGGCGAACTCACCTTCAGCTGCAAAGACTCAAGTGTTTCATTTCAAGGCATGACTGCCTTGTTGACTGTGGCAGAACGAGAAGTGCTTTCCAACCTCCTTCGTCATCGGGATCAAATCATTCCCAAAGATAGAATAATGACTAGGGTCCCAAGAGGTGAGGGCTCCACACTCAACGCAGTGGAAGCACACATTCGCTCCATTAGAAAAAAAATGGGTATCACAAAAAAACATAAACTTCTTGAAACCCTGTATGGAATGGGTTACCGATTCAACTCTAGCTATGCCACCATCATCCACCCAAACCAATGAAGCCCTGAGAAAACACCTCCATGATTTAGCGGGATCGTTAACGGTGCTAACGCTGAACTTGCCTGAGCTCAAAGGGACGCCCAATACTGAAGCATTCACCGCATGCCAATCGGCGATCGAGCAGGCCAGGATGACACTGAAATACGCCTGGAAAAGTGTGGAACAGGATGATTCAGGGGAGAAATGAGCGCAGTTTAATAGCATCCTATAACTATTTCAAATATGGCTAGAAGATGCTATAATTCCTATTAGCCAATCCAAATTGCAGCTCTAGCGTGTCAATTTGACACTTACGCCGGAGGTTCTCAAAGATAGGCACGATTCTCGCTTATATCTAACATTGTTTGTAACCCTTCACTTAGAAAAAGCCTTTGGCTCACGCCCGAGGCTTTTTTACTGCCTCGAGCCCCTAAAACGAAAAAGACCCCGCTATACAGCGAGGTCCATTTCTCCTTTTTTATCATTGTGCTCGTGAGCGATTGCTCAGTTCGTTCCATTTACATGTATGCGGTTTCCGCAAGCGAAGGGGACACTGGCGCAGTGTCTTGGGCTTTGGTAATCGACGACTGTTTATCGATCACCTCCATTCCTTCGAATGCCACGTCGCCATCCAACCAAAGATTCATAATTGCCCCCACTTTGGCATTGGGAACGCGCAGTTCAACGCTGTCGCCAACGCTGGTCAGCGAGATTTCTTGACCAGTGGTCAACATCCGTTCTTCAGCCTCAATGTAGGCGTAAAGGTTTTCACCCAGCTCGCCTTCAGTGCGCGTCAACGTCACCACGAGAGTATTACCGTCCCAGTGTTGAGCCACAGAGAGCGGATACCCTGCTTGCAATTGCTCTGCCGCTTCTACCAGGGCAGCCGCGACTTCAGCTTCAGGCTTACTAACCGGGGGAATCGCTAAGGCGATGTCAGCCATCCCGGTGATCTTGATGGTCAGCGGCGGCAGTTCTTCCAGCTTTTCGCCCTCAGCCACGAGCTTGTCTGGATTGATATGCACGACAGTCGAGCTAGCCGCCGCAAGTTGAATAGCAGTGACTAGCAGCTTTCGTTCTCCAAGCTCCACGACAAGCGTGGTGTTTTGGCGCATGTTTCCGCCGGTGTTGGTGAGGTCGATTGCCAAAACTTGCCCAGTCATCAGCCAGCTTGCAACAGGTTCGATGAACGGACGGGGAGATGCCTTGCCACGAGCGACCACCTTCATCTTGGGATCGTCGCCATTCTTTTTCTTCCATACGCGCCAGAATATTACCGAGTCGTAGAACGTGGGCAACGAGGTGACAGACTGCTCGCCAGCGTTCAACAGCACGCGTAGCTCCACTGAGCCGAGCAGGTCTTGCCCTAACAGATCAATGGGGGTGACTTGTACGCCGCCGGTGTTGGTGGCAACGAGTTGGAGAACGCCGTCGGACTCAACGAGGCTGAACGTAACGCGCGGGCGCTTCGGCTGAGTGGCACAAAGTGCGTTGCGGACAGCCGAGAGGGTAGCCGTGCGACCATTCTGGTCGATCAACAGCGTGAGCAAGTGGATCTGTTCGGCGGAGGTGGCGGTGGTAGCGGGCGCACCCTTCTTCACTGGCAGGGACTGCTTCTGCTTGCGCAGCGCAGCACGGGCTTTATACAGTTTGGTACGTCCACCAAGTAAACCGATGATAGCGGAGAGTACCGCAATGATCCGCTTGGGATTTGATCCCAGGGTCGTTTGGTCTGACATGTTCTTGAACCTCTTTTTCACTCAACGAATTGGGTCGAAACGAGACAGGGAACAGTATCTGGGCACTTCAATTTGCACAATGATTTTTAACGAGCGATTCAGCTGCTTTGGCGTTTGGCCAGGCTTCGAACCACCAAAAAGGAGAAAGAAATTATATCATCTATCCTATAAAAATATGTTTGGGATGCGATATGTGTAATCATGTTATGATCAACTTCACATATGATGTTTCCACCCGAACAGCCCTCATCACAACCTCGTCACAACAGTCTTGCACTGGTCTTGATACTAATTGTCACGATCGCAGTCAGCGCTGTAGGTTTTCTCTTTTGGCAACGCCAACAAGATCAGCTCACCCAGGATAAGCTTCAGACCGAAATTACCCAGCTCAACCAACAGCTCGTAGAAGTACAAGCAACTCCAGAACCGCTTGTACATTACACGCCAGCACCATTGATCATTGCATCGCCTTCTCCGCAGGGAACCATCCAGGGTCAGCTTTCTTTCCCTTCTGAGTTTCTCCCTAAACAACGCATCTGCGCTGTTGACGTAAACACCACCACAGAGCTTTGTACGGAAACCTACGAAGGCAATACCTACACCTTGTCAGTCCCAGCCGGCACATACCACGTCTACGCGATGGTTCTTCCGACCCCAGACACACCTTCCATCGGCAAGGCGTACTACAGCGAGTTCGTGACATGTGGACTGTTAGCCACCTGTCCATCGCATGAGCCGATCAACGTCACTGTGGAAGCAGGTGAAACAACTACAAACGTAAATCCAGGGGATTGGTACAATCAGTAAAAGTACTGGTGAAAAACGAAGTGTGGACCTGAGGGGAATCGAACCCCTTACCTCTTCTATGCCATAGAAGCGCTCTAGCCAAGTGAGCTACAGGCCCTCGTCATGAGTCTCTCAAGATTCCAATGTATTTACTCACTCCTCTGTGCAGGTAGGGATTTTACCATACCGCCGCCTCAACTTGCGAACCCTTCTTTGGAGTGACACAATGTGAGGATGTACATGCCCACCCTCAAAACCCTCCCAACGTTATTCATCCAAGCAGCCTTAATTGCTACTGCGACAATCCTGGCGCTCGTCCTGGTCACAAAGTTCGTGGCTCCTATTCCACTCTCCATCACTCAGACCACCACTGAAAAATCCTCTGCCTTTTCTGCTACAGGCCAAAGTTCCGTCAGTACAGTCCCTGATAAGGTTGAGATAAGTCTAGGAGTCTCGCTAAAGGAAAATGACATCCAGCAGGCTCAAGCTCGTGCCAACGGTATTATCCAAAAAATCAACGCAGATCTTCAAGGGCTCGGTATCGACAAGAATGATATCAAGACCCAGAACTACAGCATCTATCCAAACTACGATTACCAAACTGGTGGTCAACGATTGATCGGCTACTCCGTAGATGTCACGCTCAGCGTCAGTCTGACTGACTTTCAAAAATTGAACCAAGTCGTTGACCTTGCCACCCAAGCAGGGGCCAATCAAGTCAGTGGCATTCAGTTCACGTTGAGTGACGAAAAGGAACGCGAGGTAAAAGCACAAGCTCGTGCTGAAGCCATCGAAGACGCAAAGACCAACGCTAAAGACCTGGCTGACTTAGCAGGAATGAGACTTGGTAAGGTGATCAACATCGTTGAGAACAACGGCTCATCATATCCAATGCCATATCTGGCAGCAGAGGCACAAATGGGCAAAGGCGGAGCCGGTGGCGCACCGACCAACATCCAGCCGGGATCTACCAACTACATCTACACCGCCACGATCAGCTACGAAACGTTATAGCTGATGCACAGAGTAGAGAAGAGGGTAGAGAGCTAAATTGAAGATTTCCAGATTACTGCTTAAAAATAGATTGATCTATCATGCTTCACAAGATCACAGCTAGGCTGGCAGTATCGATCATTCTCTGCTAATTTTCCAACGCATACTCTTTACACATTGATCACTTATGCATCTCTATCGAAGCGCTCCATGTCCAAAAGAAGTTGTTGCCATGTTCCTCAATCAACACCAGCGAAGTGTTGCGGACTGACCGCTACAGATGAATGAGTGGGCGAGCGATACAGGTGATGCGAGTGGGGCAGTCAGATGGCGGTAGACGTAGCTCCCACACCTCTCAGTAGCTCCTTCGACGAACTCAACGACTCAAGAGTATGATCTATTACTGACTATATTGATGCACTGTTCAATCCAATTTTCGATCACATCTCTTTAGCACTCAATGTATCAAAATGATAATTAACATTCACTATAGCATCTATATTTCAATCATCGTCGTGTGATGAAATGTCAGGCATTGTTGTGGTGTGAAACTGCTCATGGGCTTTGCGCAGCTGGGGCTGTGTCACGTGTGTGTAGATTTGGGTGGTGGCAATGCTCTTGTGCCCAAGCATCTCCTGGACGTCCCGAAGCCCCGCGCCATTAAACAATAAATCGGTCGCAAAACTATGGCGAAGTCCATGTGGCGTAATCTTAATTGGAAGCCGAGCACGACGACAGTAATTGTCCACGATGCGTTGCACACTGCGAGTGGTCAATCGCATTTCTTCGCCGTCGGCGAGGAGATCCGGCTTGTGTTGTGCATACCTGACAAACACCGGCCGCCAGTTATCTTCACGAGAATCGAAGACTTTCTGTAGCCACTCCACCGCACGGTCACTAAGGAAAACTACGCGTGTCTTCCGTCCTTTTCCCAATACACCAAACTCTTTACGAGATAAATCCACTTGGTCACGGTTGAGGCTGACCAGCTCACTGACCCGGAGTCCTGTCGAAAACATCACCTCCAACAACGTCCTGTCACGGATGCCCTTAATGTCTGTAACATCGGGCTGCTCGAACAGTCGCTCCATTTGTTCGATGTTCAGAAACTTCATCGACTCACCCTCGGCCTTTGGCAGGTCAATCTTCTCAGGGTTCATCACGGTCATGTCGTTTTTAATCAGCCACTTCAACCACGAACGCAGCGCAATCATATGGAAGCTCTGTGTTTTCTTGGACAGCACTTGATCATGGGCATCGGTATACCTGGCAAGATACATTCGGTAGGAACGCAGTGAGTCAGAGTCGAGCTCGGTAATGTCATGGTGCCCCTTATCTGAGAACCAGTCGATGAAACGCCGTAGGTAGTGACTGTAGTTTCTGATCGTCAACTGACTCAAGTTGCGCTCCACTTCCAAGTGTTCGAGGAAGGTAATCATTGCTTGAGTAGAGTCACTGGAAATTGGCATAGAGTATCTTTATCAAAGTATATCCATCTCTGCTAAAGCGGGGGAACAGATATGTATCTTGATACATCAAGCATTTATATTGTTTTAGCCTGGAAATCGAGTGAAAAAGACATAATGCCAAATATTTTACGTTTGGGTAGGGAAGATGGTTGGCGAAAAGCTGGCTAGGCAAGTCGCCTGGTTGAGCAGTATCAAAATTCATTGTGCGACATGAGCAATATCTTGTAAAGAGAGAAAGCTGTCGCCACTGCAACTGAAGACAGTTGGGAGAGAGTAGAGGCAATGTCCTCCATTCCCGACGCACGTCCCCTCTACCCGCCAGACAAAGTCGGCTGGGTGAACAGTCATACGGTGTACGCGTATTGGGATAACCTTCCTGAACCATACCTAAGGGATGGCCGAGTCCATTACATGCCGGGCTATGACGACGTGTTGTATATGTGCCAGGATACTGTCACACCAACGGTTCCCTGGAACTGCTAGTTTTTAATACATTCTGTACGTCTCTCAATTTATAAAGAAGCTGCCCCCGCTACGCTGCTCATTCATTGTTGCCACCGCATCTTTTTGCGGTGGACTCCTGAACATAGAACGATTTTCATCACGTTTCTTTGTGTGTTCAGGAGTTTAGATTGATAGATCAATCCTATTAAATAATGGCCTTTTCTAGTGCCTCAAAATCGGCTTTTTATTTTAAAGACGATACATTGTTCAGCTGTGATTTGAAGTGCTCTTCTGCATTTCGGATGCTTCACACGTTTTGAACAAAAGAAACAAAAAAAGCATGTAAACTTTGGACTATCGCATAGGGCTGATGGCTTATGGCAGCGCTCTTCCACACCTGGTGTCTACCGAGAGAAAAACACTTTAGATAGCAGAGAAGACCCTCTATATTTCCCAGGCTAGGACTCGAGGAAAAAAATAATAGGTGAGAGGTACAAAAACCATGCACCTCGAGAAATTGAAAAAACGAGAGAAGTGGTCAAGAGAAGAGAGGTGTCCAAGTCAGAAAATCGACACGTACCTACGAGGGAACATACAAACGGTACATAAACGGAAAAGAAAAAGAATAGAAAAAAGATTGATTTTCCGTGTTTTTTAAATAGAATGTCGCAAAAGTTATATTGTGCGACATTATACATTTACTCTTTTTACACCTTTGGAGCCCGAGAAGAGAGGGTCCCTCCACTGCCTCCAAGTATAAGATGCAGACAGTACTTCATCGGAACATCATGTGTACCGCAATCACGCTCTCTTGAGGCCACTTCAAAATCTGGCTAAAGCCACTGGTAAGTACATCTGTAAGTACATGGCTTCGGGTTTTCACGGGTTTCAACAATTAGTACTCTGCTGAGGGAGTTGCTCTATGGTTTTAGCCTGGTACACCACAATTACACCTGTATTTATTCTTGCAAATACCTCGAGTTGCACACAGCCCTACCAGATTGAAAGTAAAAAGTTATCCACAATAAGAATTGCGAGTTATAGGCCTATAACCATCGGTTTTTAGACCATATCAAACTATATCATCTCCTCTATTCTCTGCCTGGACGGGTCACTTTTTTGCCTACTCGCTCTTCTCTGCTTTCCCACCCAACATGTAAGCCCGTGTCAGCTACTTACACCGCGCAAGCTGTGTCCAAATCGTACCGCTTGATCCAATACATTCTGCATTCCATAGTTTGTGGTCCTATCTATGCCGCGTAAATACTGGACCACTTCCTCAAGTTCTTCTTCCATCCTCGCCAAAAATTTTTTTGCTTCCCCTGTTTCTGGCCAAGTTTTATTCTCGATATACAGCAAGATATTTTGACATTTCTGGATGACTTCATCTGGGAATACTGACTTGAAAAAGACTGATTCAGGACATTGCTGTTGGCCGGCCCGAGCGGCATTCACTACCCTACTATGCAGTCTAATCCACTCGAGGGGATCTCGAGGGGGATTTTTATCATTTTCAGCGGCCTCTCTCATTGCGGCGCGAGCTGCTTCATAGTTGAGGAAAAGATGGAGAAATTGGCTGTCGTTATCGTACCCAATAAAACTTCCGTAAGCGATTTCAGGTGCTCCGGTCAGTTTTTCGTTCGACATATCTAACGCCTTACTAAATTACTTCCAAGGTAATAACACAAAGAATAGCAGAGCCAAGAATGCGCCCACTCCCGAGTACTCGTACAAGGTGGACTGGAAGAGACGATCTTGAAAGTAAGCCTGGAGTACCCCGAGTATGATGTACAAAAAGGCCATCAAAAACAATGCCGTATGCCAAACAGTCATTGGCAGGAACGAGAAAATAACACCCATTTCAACCATACACAAGGTAAAAATAAGGCTGATGTGAGCAATCCGTCTATCTATGCCAGGCTCGAGTTTCACTGACCATAAAAACAAATAGATGAGCGGAAAGTGCACCAGACCGACGAGTAAACCATTCAAGTAAAACGGCAACCTGTGCGAAAAAATAGTGTTTAAAAATAACAACGAGGTGAGCAGCGTGAAGAGTAATCCTATCGAGTGGGCCGCCCGCAGTAACTGAATCGTTCTCCCCTTTGCCACCGAGTAAATGTTGGCTGTTAAGTATAAGGCGTACATTCCAATACCAAATAATGCCAAGTCAAAGAAACGACTCAGCCAGCCATCGGGAAGCAAAAAGTAAAACGAACCTACCGCCCCGGCATACAAAGCTGGCATTGGTAGAATCGTCAACCACTCAACTTTCTGTAGATCGTCAGAAAGTGCCCAAGCAGACACGACGTACGTGAATACGGAAAAAAGGATCAAAAATGGATATCGCCAATCTAGGGACACGTACTGAAGACTCAGCAGTCCAAGACTCAACAAGATTGAGGCTAAAACGAATTTTTCGCGACGCCGCATGAGTTTCATCCCTTATTACGTCTCTATCTTACTACGTTCAAGAGGTTTATTCGGCAGGTTCTTCGTCTTTTCCGTCCCAAACACCCGCCGTATAGACATCTTCTACGTCGTCATGGTTGCGCAATGCATCCATTAACTCTTCGAGTTTGATGATCTGATCTTCGTCTTCAAGGTTCATTGGAATGGTGGGTTTATACTCTTCACCGTGGCGTTCAAACATGAACATCACGCTTCCTGGACCACCAAGCGAACCGCCGGCTTTAGACAGAATTGAACGCACATCGCCTGCGGTACGTTGAGGGTTATCCGTCATGCCAACGATCACTAAACCGACACCACCATGGGCATATGCTTCATAGACAATTTCATTGATTGATCCACCTTTACCATGACCTAGGCCACGATCAATAGCTCGATCAATATTCACTTTGGGCATGTTCAGCGCACGCGCTTTATCCAACAACAAACGCAGTCCGGGATTGAACTTTGGATCACCAGATTTTCCCTCTTTCACAGCACTCTTTATCAGCTTGGCCATTTGACTAAATGCTTTGCCTCTTTGGGCATCAGCGGCACCTTTTCTGTTCTTAATGTTGTTCCATTTGCTGTGACCTGACATATTCACTCCTTGAGAAAATTGTATCACGCGGTTGACAATTCTCGAGAATCACCGTATCCTCCCCTCAATTTTGTCCGCCAAAGATGAAGAATGCGGACACTGTAGGAATCCACTATGACCAACACTTCTCTGGTTGCCCAACTCGAAGAGAAAGCGATCCAAGCCGCGAAAAGCCAAGACTGGCAGGCTGCAATCGACGTAAACAGACAGCTTATCGAAGAGAACGCAGAAGACATTCAGGCGTTCATTCGCCTCGGTGTCGCTCAGGTACAGCTCGGACAGATTAAAGAAGCCAAACACGCCTTCTCTCAAGCTCTCGAACTAGATAAGACGAACCAGCTAGCGAAGAAACACCTAGTTCGCCTGGAAAACAATCAAACAATCACCTTATCTTCTCTTCCTTCAAATGAAGAGTTTATCGAAGAACCAGGAAAAACCAGAACGGTTGAGCTGCATCGCTTAGCTGGTAAAGAACCTCTGGAGAAACTCTCCGTTGGCCAAGTCTGTGAACTCAAGTCCAAGAACCGCTTTATCTCAGTAGAGGTCAACAAAGTCTACATCGGTTCACTCCCTGAAGACTTATCAGCTCGTCTGGCCAAGCTGATGAAGGGTGGCAACGAGTACATTTGTTACATTCGTTCCATTTCTCAAGCGAACTGTTCGTGCAGCGTCTTCATCAAAGAAATCTCCCGCTCCCCAGAGCAGGAGTTCATTAACTCGTTCCCCGTCAACAAAAGCTCTGCCAATGCACTCAATGAGATGTACGCCGACGACAACTACAGCTTT
>Ga0163144_10024778_pt1 | contig 11753 bp, 11 predicted proteins | sample OliLak19BULKMAT1_FD_123175 | JGI IMG/M metagenome (GOLD analysis project Ga0163144, IMG submission 123175) | Freshwater microbial mat bacterial communities from Lake Vanda, McMurdo Dry Valleys, Antarctica - Oligotrophic Lake LV.19.BULKMAT1 | ecosystem: Environmental > Aquatic > Freshwater >... | reverse complement strand
GGCATCGTCGGGCACTTCGGAATAGGTGTAGTGGGCGCCGATGGCGTGCAGCGAGAAGAACACGAACAACGCTGACGACGCGAGATCCGACAACGGCGCGGTCCGCCAGCGGTGCCACAGCCAGGGCACCGCCGCGAACACCAGCAGGTTCTCCAGCAGCCAGTCCTGGCGGAAGGGAAGCGCGATCGCCAGCGCCAGCCAGGCCAGCAGCCAGATGACGAACAACGCGGGAGCGAGCCGGGGCCGGTTGCGCCCCGCCACCGGAGACGACCGCGCCGATTTCGCCATCGGGCCTCGTTCAGCCGGTCGCTTCGCGCGCGACGAAGCCCGGCATGTACGTCGAATAGACGTAGACCGGCACGGTGAGCGTGCCGAGATGCCGTTCGACCAGCGGCCGCACGTCCTGCCAGTCGAGTCCGCCGACGCCGGTGGCGATGCGCGGCAGCCCGAGGCTCGCGAACTTCTCCTGTTCGGCGAGCTTGTGCAGTGCCTTCAGCGCACGGCTGACATGCGTCAGCGAGGCGCGGCCGGGCCGCCCGCCATGGTGCCCTTCGGCGCCCTCCTGAGTGAACAGGCTGACCACGCGCACGCCGTCGGCGCCCATCCAGGCCCAGAGCTCACCTGGCTTGGGATGCATGGTCTGGCAATAGTGCCGGAAATCCTTGTAGAGCGCGGGCCAGCGCTCGCGCAGCGCGTGCGCCAGGCCTTGCCCGAACGGATCGTTCTGCGCAACGCCATGCACGATCGCCGCGGCCCTGGATTCGAGCGGGTCGCCCTGCATTTCATGGATCATCGTCGTTCTCCTTCAGTCATCTTGTTTCCAGAAGCGCTGCATCTCGAGGAACGTGAACGACGCGGACCACGAGATCAGCAGGAAGCCGGTGATGGCCTCGGTGCCGGTCAGGAAGCGGATCGCGCCACGTGGCACGAGATCGCCGAAACCCAGTGTCGTGTATACCGTCGCCGAGTAGTAGACGAGGTCGAGCAGTCCTCCGGCATCGCTGATCGAGGAGCCGAAGTCATTGCCGATGGCCAGCACGAAGTAGCAGAACCCGAACAGCCAGATCTCGACGACGTGCAGCAGGATCAGAGCCAGCACCAGCAACACGCTGGCGAGCAACTGCCAGGACCGTGACGATCACGACCGCGATGGCATGCGGTCCGAACGGGTCGACAGTCACGGATGGGCTGGTTCCAATGCTCAGGTGCCGGAGCGTCACGCGTCGGCGCCGCGAGGCGCCATCCGCAATAGCGTCGGCAGCCCTGCGGAATGTGCCTACGCGCAGCTGCCGTCGAATTCGCGCGATTACAGGCCAGCGGCGCGGCCGAGCGCAATCCCAGCCCAAAGCGCGGCGATCATCGCGGCCAGCCCGGGTGCGAGATAGCGGAAGTAGCGCGCGCCGCCGCCGGCCGCGGCAACCCACAGCTTGGTGACTGCATTCGCCGAGATCGCAACCGCGATCGCGATGATCGCGGCGTCGGTGGAGATCACGCCGCGCATTGCCAGGGCGCTCACCGAGGCGGCGGCCGAATGGGTATCGAGGAAGCCGCCGGCCACTGCGCCGCCGACGACGCCGCGGGCGCCGAACAGGCGCTCCAGCGCAGACACGGCGGCCAGCATCGCCGCGAGGATCGCGGCGAACAACAGTGCCTGCCGCGGGTCGAACGCGCGTCCAGCGGGCGCCGCGGCGTTGTTGGCGGATGCCGAGTGACGACGGCTCATCACCCACCCCGTCGCTACCGCCACGACGCCCATCGCCGCGAGCGGCAGGACCATGCGGCCGAGGATCACGCCGCTGGTCGCACCGATCACCATGGCGAGCTGCAGCACCGTCCCGACCGACGACAGCGCTGCGCCGGCGAGTGCGCCGTGCAGCTGCCCGGCATCCTCGCGACTGCGCCGACCCATCGCGGCAATGGTCGCGACGCTCGAGACGAAGCCTCCGCACAGGCCTGCGAGCGGCAGTCCCCAGCGTGGACCGAGGAGGCGCATCGCGGCATAGCCGGCGGCATTCACGAGCATCACGATCACGGTGAGCCGCCAGACCAGCCGCGGGTTGATCGCGCCCAGTGGGTCCAGCGGCCGGTCGGGTAGCAGCGGCAGCACGATCAGCGCTGCGCCGGCGAGCAGGATTGCGTCGTAGAGTTCGCGATCGGTGAGGGCGGCGCGCGCGAACGCGTGCAGCCGGGTCCTGGCGGCCAGTAGCAGCGCGATCAGCACGCCGAGGCCCGCTGCGAGCATCGCGTCCTGGTTTGCGAGCACGCCCATGCCGAACGTGGCCAGCATGGCCACCTCGGTAGTCAGGCCGGGATCGGCCGCCTGGGTGCGCCAGTAGCTGAGCGCGGCCAGCGCCACGACCCCGACGCCCAGCACGGCCGTCAGCACGGACAGACCGGCAGCGCCCGCAATGGCGCCGAGCAGGGCGATCATCACGAAGGTGCGCACGCCGGCGGCGCCGCGCCGGTCACCGTCCCCCTTGCGACGCTCGCGCTCGACGCCGATCAACAGGCCGACGCCGAGCGCGACGACGAACGCGACGATGTTGGCGGGCATCGGTGGTTTGTCAGCGCCGGCCGGGCGGGCGGGCGCGCGTCGCGCGTGGCTTCGGCGGGGCCGCCGCCGCGTCGCGATCCGCGCCCTGGGACGAGCCGCAGTAGATGCCGTGCAGCACGGCGATCAACTGCGCGGCGGGGCCCGGCTGAAGCGAGTAGTGGATCGCCTGTGCCTCGCGGCGGGTCGCGACGATGCCCTGCTCGCGCAGCACGGCGAGATGTTGCGAGGTCGCGGATTGTCCGAGCGGCAGGCGCTCGGTCAGTTCGCCGACCGTCAGCTCGCCGCCAACGAGATTGCACAAGATCATCAGTCGCTGCGGATTAGCCAGGGCCTTGAGCAGCAGCGCGGCGCGCGACGCATGCGGGCGCATGTCCAGCGCACGGAAGTGAAGGTCGACGGAGTTCGGCGTCCGGCGGGGTCGGCGAGGCTTGGTCTCGGCGTTCATTACGGGTCCCTGGAAACGGGTGACCGCCAGTATATTCCACGACTTGCTAAATTAGAGAACGCTAATAGGATCGCGCAGAGAGTGTTTCCGAACTGAGTCCTCCATGAACATCGATCGCGTGGTGCTGGCCTTAGCCGGAGTGATGGTGCTGGCCAGCCTGGCCCTGGCCTGGTTCGTCTCGCCGTACTGGATGCTGCTGGGCGCCTTCGTCGGCCTGAACCTGTTCCAGTCCGCGTTCACCGGATTCTGCCCGCTGGCCATCCTGCTGCGGCAGTTCGGCCTGCCGCCCGGCAGTGCGTTCCGATGAGGAACCCATGACACCCGCCCGCCGGTTCGAGTTCCGCTCCGGGCTGGTTGCCGGGGTCAGTGTGCTGTGCACGCTGGTCGGTTGCACCGACAGTCCCCCGGTCGCGAAAGCGCAGCCCGGGCAGCCGCCCTACCAGGTGCTGGTCATGAAGCCCGAGCGGATGCCGGTCGAGCGCAGGCTCGACGGCACCATTGAGGCGGTCAACCAGGGCACCGTGTCGGCCCAGACCGCCGGGCGAGTCGTCGCGATCGCGTACGACGTCAACGACTTCGTCCCGGCCGGCGCCGTGATCCTGCGGCTGCGGGCGACCGAACAGCGCGCGGGGTTGTCACAGGCGCAGGCGTCCCTGACGGAGGCGACCGCCCGCGAAGCCGAGGCCCGCACGCGCCATGGCCGCATCGCGGACATGTACGCGCGCAAGGTCGTGCCCAAGGCGATGCTCGACGAAGCGACCGCCAATCGCGACGCCGCTGCCGCGCGACTGCAGGCGGCGCGTGCCGCGCTGTCGAGCGCACGCGAGGGGCTCGACTACACCGAGGTGCGCGCGCCTTACGCAGGCATCGTCACGCGGCGGCACGTCGAAGTGGGGGAGTCGGTGGCGCCGGGCACGCCGCTGGTCAGCGGTCTGTCGCTGCAATACCTGCGCGTCGGCGTCGACATTCCGCAGCGCGTGGTCGAGCAGGTGCGGCGCATCGGCAAGGCGGCCGTCTACGTCGACGATCGTCGCGTGCCCGCCACCCGGCTCACCATCTTCCCGGTCGCGACGGCACAGTCGAACACGTTTCGCGCACGCGTCGACCTGCCCGAGAACGCCGCCGACCTGTATCCCGGCATGTTCGTGAAAGTCGGTTTCGTCGTCGGCGAAGCGCAGCGGCTGATGCTGCCTGCGGCGACGGTCGTCCGGCGCAGCGAGGTCGCCGCAGTCTACGTCTACACGCTGGACGGCCGCACGGCGCTGCGGCAGGTGCGCCTCGGGCACCAGATCAACGGACGCTACGAGGTCGCCGCCGGACTCGTGGCCGGCGATCGCGTCGCGCTCGATCCGCTGTCGGCAATGAAGCACCTCGGCGGTAGCGGGGCGACATGAGCGACCTGCCACCGAACGAGTCCGGCACGGTCCCCACGTCGCCGCCGGCCGCAGTCGGCAGTGGCAGCGCGGCTCTCGGCTTCTCGGGCCGACTCGCGGCTTTTTTCCTGCGCAATTCCCTGACGCCGCTGCTCGCCGTCGCCGGGCTGCTGCTCGGCCTGTTCGCCGTGCTGGTCACGCCGCGCGAGGAAGAGCCGCAGATCGACGTGACCTTCGCCAATGTCTTCGTGCCGTTTCCTGGCGCCTCCGCCGAACAGGTGGAGACCCTGGTGGCGTCGCCGATGGAGCAGGTGCTTGGCGAGATCGCCGGGGTGAAGCACATCTTCTCGACTTCGACGCCGGGGCTCGCCGTCCTCACGGTGCAGTTCGAGGTCGGCGAGCCGCGTACCGAGGCCATCGTCCGGCTCTACAACGCGATCTATTCGAACCAGGACTGGCGACCTCCGGGGCTCGGCGTCCTGCAGCCGCTGGTCCGGCCGGGCGGCATCGACGACGTGCCGATGCTGGCGCTGACCCTGTGGACGCGCGATCCCGGACGCGGCGCCTGGGAACTCGGCCAGGTGGCGCGCTCGATCGAAACGGAAATCAAGCGCGTGCCCGGCACTCGCGACGTCTACACCATCGGCAGTCCAGCGAATCTCGTGAGCGTGCGGCTCGACGTGCAGCGGCTCGCGAACCACGAGCTGACGGTGGGTGACGTTTCCACCGCGCTGCAGGGCGCGAACCTGGTGCGTCAGGCAGGCTCGCTGGTTGGCGGCAATCGCGTCACGCCAGTGCAGGTCGGCGAGTTCCTGGCCGACCGTGACGACGTCGCCGCGCTCGTGGTCGGCGCCCGCGGCGACAAGCCGGTCTATCTCGAGGACGTGGCGGAAGTCCGTGACGCGCCGGAGCTGCCCGCGGCCTTCGCCTGGTTCGGCAGCGGCGCTGCCGCGCAGGCGCGCACCGCCGTCGAGCGTGCCCCGGCGGTGACGATCGCCGTCTCGAAGAAGCCCGGCGAGAACGCGATCGACGTCGCGTCGCAGGTGCTCGAGCGGGTGCGCCTGCTCGAAGGCAGCTATGTACCCGAAGGGGTCGAGATCACGGTGACTCGCAACTACGGTGTCACGGCCGACGACAAGGCGAAGAAGCTGATCCAGAAGCTGCTGTTTGCGACGGCCTCGGTCGTGCTGCTCGTGGTGCTGACGATGGGGCGCCGCGAAGCCGCCGTGGTCGGGGCCGCGGTCGTGGTCACGCTGGCCGCGACACTGTTCGCCTCCTGGGCCTGGGGATTCACGATCAACCGCGTTTCGTTGTTCGCACTGATCTTCTCGATCGGCATCCTGGTCGACGATGCGATCGTGATCGTCGAGAACATCCACCGCCGCATGGCGCTCGGCGGAGCTGCGCTGGACGAGTTGATCCCACGCGCCGTCGACGAAGTGGGCGGCCCGACGATCCTGGCCACCTTCACGGTGATTGCAGCGCTCCTGCCGATGGCCTTCGTCAGCGGCCTGATGGGCCCGTACATGAGCCCGATCCCGATCAACTCGAGCCTCGGCATGCTGATCTCGCTGGCAGTCGCGCTCGTGTTCACACCCTGGCTGTCGCGCCAGCTGCTCGGCGGCGGCGACGCCCATGCCGTGGCAGCGGCGACGCCGTCGCGACGCGACCGCACCGGCGAGATCTTCGAACGGGTCGTCCGGCCGTTCCTCGCCTCCGGTGAGGGCCGCAGGCGGCGTCATCGGCTCTACTGGGGGATCGTCGCCGCGATCGTGGCGGCGGTGATGCTCGCGGTGCTGAAGCTGGTCGTGCTGAAGATGCTGCCGTTCGACAACAAGTCGGAGTTCCAGGTCATCCTGAACATGCCGGAAGGCACGCCGGTCGAGACCACCGCGGCCGTGCTTGACGAACTCGGCGCCGTGGTTCGGCGGCTGCCGGAGGTCACGGACTTCCAGGCCTACGCCGGCACCGCCGCGCCGATCAACTTCAACGGCCTCGTGCGCCAGTACAACCTGCGCCAGCAACCCGAGCTCGGCGACCTGCAGGTCAACCTCGTCGACAAGCACCAGCGCGACCGCAAGAGCCACGAAGTCGCGCGCGCCGTGCGGTCCGAGCTCGCGGCAATCGGACGTCGTCACGGCGCCTCGGTACAGGTGGTCGAAGTGCCGCCGGGTCCGCCGGTGATGGCGCCGCTGGTCGCCGAAGTCTACGGTCCGTCCTATGCGGAGCAGCGCCGCGTGGGCGCCGGCCTGCGCAAGCTGTTCGACGCGACGCCGGACATCGTCGACACCGACGACAGCCTCGAGGCGCCGAGCCCGCGGGTCACGCTGGCGGTCGATCGCGAGAAGGCCGCGCGTCTGGGCGTCTCGCAGCAGCAGGTCGCCGAGGTGCTCGCCGCGGCGCTCGGCGGCGTCGATGCGACGTTCGTCCATGCGGGCCGCGAACGCCAGCCGGTGGCAGTGCGCCTGCAGCTGGCCGCCGAAGACCAGGCGGACGTGACGTCGTTGCTCGAGCTCGAGGTGCGCGGGGCGGGCGGTGCGACGCTACCGCTGTCCGAGATCGTGCAGGCACGCGAATCGCCGTGGGATGGAGCGATCCACCACAAGGACCTGCTGCCGGTGGTGTACGTCACCGGCGACATGGCGGGCCAGCTCGACAGCCCGCTGTACGGCATGTTCGCGATGGTCGGGCGCGCGGGTGACGCGCCGCCGGCCGGCCTCGGCCTGGTCCAGCACTTCATCGCGCCGCCGGACGATCCGAACGAACTGGCGGTCAAGTGGGACGGCGAGTGGCAGATCACCTACGAGACCTTCCGCGACATGGGCCTCGCTTACGCAGTCGGGCTGGTCCTGATCTACCTGCTGGTCGTCGCGCAGTTCGGTTCCTATGCCGTGCCGCTGGTGATCATGGCGCCGATTCCGCTGACGTTGATCGGCGTGATGCCGGGCCACGCGCTGCTCGGCGCGCAGTTCACCGCGACGTCGATGATCGGCATGATTGCGCTCGCGGGAATCATCGTCCGCAACTCGATCCTGCTGGTCGATTTCGTCAATGCCGAAATCGCCGCCGGCAGCGCGATCGATGACGCCGTGGTGCGCGCCGGGGCGATTCGCGCCAAGCCGATCGCGCTGACCGCCCTGGCCGCGATGATCGGTGCGTTCTTCATCCTCGACGATCCCATCTTCAACGGGCTCGCCGTCTCGCTGATCTTCGGCATCCTGGTCTCGACCGTCCTGACCCTGGTCGTGATCCCGGTCGTCTATTTCGCCTACCTGCAGCGTCGCGGCGGCCATCCCGGTTCCGCGGTCGCTGCGGCTCACTGAGGGGATCTGCACATGGCACACATCGTGATCGTCGGAGCCGGCATCGGGGGAGTACCCTGCGCCTACGAACTGCGCAAGAAGCTCGGCAAGGAACATCGCGTGACCCTGGTCGGCGCTTCGCCGTTCTTCGAGTTCACGCCATCGAATCCGTGGATCGCGGTCGGCTGGCGCAAGCCCGAGCAGGTCCGGGTCGAGATGCACGATCCGCTCGAAGCGCGCGGCGTCCAGTGGTTGCCGTATCCCGCCGCCTCGGTGGATGCGGCCGGGAATGCGCTGACGCTCGCGAACGGGCATGCCCTGCGCTACGACTACCTGGTCATTGCGACCGGGCCGCGTCTCGCCTTCGAGGAAGTTCCGGGCCTCGGGCCTGCGGGGTTCACGCACTCCGTGTGTACCCACGAGCATTCGCTCTCCGCGTGGAAAGCCTACCAGGAATTCCTGAAAGATCCGGGACCGATCGTCGTTGGCGCCGTCCAGGGCGCGAGCTGCTTCGGTCCGGCCTACGAGTTCGCGATGATCCTCGATGCGGACCTGCGCAAGCGCAAGCTGCGCGACCGCGTGCCGATGACCTTCGTCACCAGCGAGCCCTACATCGGCCACATGGGTCTCGGCGGCGTCGGCGACAGCAAGGGGCTGATGGAGTCGGAGTTGCGGCAGCGCCATATCAAGTGGCTCACCAACGCCCGGGTCGAGCGGGTGACGGCCGGCAAAATGACGGTCTCCGAGTGCGATGACGACGGCAAGCCGAAGCGCGAACACGTGCTGCCGTTCCGATACTCGATGATGCTGCCCGCGTTCAAGGGCGTCGAGGCGATCGCCGCGGTGCCGGAGCTCTGCAACCCGCGCGGCTTCGTGCTGATCGATTCGCACCAGCGATCGAAGAAATATCCCAACGTGTTCTCGGCGGGTGTCTGCGTTGCGATCCCGCCGGTCGAGCCGACGCCGATTCCGGTCGGGGCGCCCAAGACCGGCTACATGATCGAATCGATGGTGAGCGCGATCTGCGAGAACATCGTTGCCGAGATCGCTGGCCGGGCGGCGACGGCCCAGGCCACCTGGAACGCCATCTGCCTCGCGGATTTCGGCGATTCCGGTGCGGCCTTCGTCGCGCTGCCGCAGATTCCGCCACGCAACGTCACCTGGGCGAAGGAAGGGCGGTGGGTGCACCTCGCGAAGATCGTCTTCGAGAAATATTTCCTGCGCAAGGTGCGGACCGGTTCGATTGCGCCCGTCTACGAGAAGTACGTGCTCAAGGCCCTGGGCATCGTGTCGCTGAAGGAGGTCCACAAGTGAACGAGCCGCGACCTCGCGTGCGCCTGGCCGGCGCGGTGGTGGCCGCGGCGCTCGCATCGATGGTTGCCGGGCCCACGGGCGCCGCCGAGTCGCTGCAGCAGGCCTGGGCGATGGCGCTTGGACGGGATCCAGCGCTCGCGGCCGTCGCCGCGGAGGCGGATGCCGCGGAGGCCCGCGCGCGGGCGGCGCGCGCCGCGCGCCTGCCCTCGCTGGAGGCGACCGCCGCCTACACCCGCTACGACGCCGCACCGGCGCTTGAGGTGAACTCCGGCTCGGTCGCGTTCCGCTCGCCACGGATCTTCGACAATGACGACACCGTGATGGCCGGCGCGCGGCTGTCGCTGCCGCTCTATGCTGGCGGCAGCCTGGTGGCCGGTGCCACGGCGGCCGGGCAGGCAAGTCGCGCCGCGCAGGCCGGGCAACGCCAGGCGACTGCCGACCTGCGGCTCGACGTCGCGACGCAATACGTCGGCGTGCTGCGGGCCCGGCGTGCGCTCGCCGCTGCCGAGGCGGCGGTCGAGAGCCTCGCGTCGCACGTTTCGGACGTCGAGGTGATGGTGGAGCTGGAGAGTGTCGCCGCCAACGACCTGCTCGCCGCGCGCGTCGCGCTTGCCAACGGGCGGCAGCAGCGGCTGCGCGCGGCGAACGCCGTGGAGCTGGCCCACGCTGTCTACAACCGGCGACTCGGGCAGCCGCTCGATCGGGTGCCCGCACTCGAGGAGCGGCTGGTCGGTGCGCCCCTGGAGTCGGGCGAGCGCCGGCTCGACGAGCTCTTGACCGAGGCGCTGGCGAAGCGCGAGGAACTCGGCATGCTGGATGCCGAGGCCGCAGCGCTCGAGGCGCAGGCGCAGGCCGAGCGCGGCAGGCTGCGACCCCAGGTTGCGTTGACGGCCGGGTACGATCATCTAGAGACGACCATCCTCGACCGCGAGGATTTCGCGAGCATCGGGCTCGGGCTGCGCTGGACGCTGTTCGACGGCGGGCAGGTGCGCCAGCGCGCGCAGGCGTTGCGCCGCCAGGGCGATGCGGCGCGACTGCGGCAGGACGACCTTCGTTCCCTGGTCGAACTGCAGGTGCGCGAGGCCTGGCTCGGAGTCGGCGAAGCCGATGCACGCGGCGCTGCTGCGCGGGAGGCGGTGGCGCAGTCCGACGAGAACCTGCGCATCACGCGCGAGCTCTATGGCGCGGGCCTGGTGACGCATTCCCAGGTGCTGGACGCGATTACGCTGCGCGTAGCCTCTGCGAACAATCGCGATGACGCGCAGTTCGATGCGGAGCTTTCGCGGTTGCGGCTGGCGCGCGCGATCGGTGGTCTCTGACGGTCTCGCTGACGACCCCGGAAAATACCTGGACGTGTCGGTGACAATCCTTACGGAATCGGCGGTCCGCGGCGCCTACCATCATTCCCGTCATCACGAGCCACCGGGGAAGCGTCATGCAGAAGAACGTCGGAAGCGCGGACAAGATGGTCCGCATCGTCATTGGCCTCGGCCTGCTCGGCTTTGCGCTGCTCAGCGACTCACCCGCCCGCTGGTGGGGCTTGGTCGGGTTCGTCCCGCTGCTGACGGCGATGCTCGGCAGCTGCCCGCTCTACAGTATCCTGGGAATGAGCACTTGCCCGGTGTCCGCGCGCAAGTAGCCCGAGCTTTTCGGCCGACGCCGGATGGCCGCTATGCAGCAGCCGTTCCGGGCGACGGCGGCGGAAACCGCTCGCGCAGCACCCGCGCGAGCGCGCGGCAGGCGTCGTTGGTCGTGAACACGCCGACCAGCTTGCCGTCTTTCGTCACGACTGCCGACCCGATGTGGCGTTGCGCCATGGTTTCGGCCACCTGGTCGAGCGGCGTCGATGCCTCGATCGCGTAGACCTCTTCGCTATAGATGTCGCGCACCCGCAGTGGCGCGGCGACATCGCGTTCCGGCCCCGGCCCCGCGGCGACCCGCAGGTCGCGGTCGCTGAGCACGCCGCACAAGCGGCCGTGTTCCATCACGGGCAGATGGTGGAAGCCCTTAGCATCCATCATCATCCGCGCCTCCGCCGCCGTCGCTTCGACGTCGATGGAATGCGGGAACGGGGTCATCATCGCGATGACCTGCGGCATGTGTTTCATCAGACTGGTACCGTCCCGGGGTCGTAGGCAAACAGGCCGAGCGCTTCGTCGACCGGCGCGTCGTGGTGGAAGCTGTCGGGGTCGGGCGAGTGGAACTTAGGCGCCTGGGCTGTAGAGCGTTCGACGACCAGGCGGGCGCGGCCGACGCGCGCGGCCTCGTAGCGCGCCAGCGCCTCGGGGACATCGGGGGCCGCCATGCACGCGCGGCCCAGCAGCACGGCATCTTCGATCGCCATCACCGCGCCCTGGCCCAGGTAGGGCAACAGCGGATGGGCCGCGTCGCCGAGCACCGCGCAGCGGCCGCGGGTCCAGCGCATCAGCGCACTGCGAGCACACAGCGCCCACTTGAAGAGATCCTTTTCGGGGACGGCGGCGATGATGTCGGTGACCCAGGAATGCCAGCCGTCGAGCTCGGCCATCAGCTCGCTCACCTTCGCCGGAATGCTCCAGCCTTCCTCTTCCCATCCGGATCGTTCCGCGAAGGCCACGAAGTTGAGCAGCTTGCCGCCGCGCACCGGGTACCGGTTGATCATGTGGCCGGGACCGATGAATACCTGCGACGGTGGGTCCATCGCCTCGATCGGCACGCGCTCCATCGGCACGAGCCCGCGCCAGGCGACGAAGCCCGTGAAACGCACTTCTTCGGCACCGAACAGG
>Ga0163144_10024777_pt1 | contig 11753 bp, 6 predicted proteins | sample OliLak19BULKMAT1_FD_123175 | JGI IMG/M metagenome (GOLD analysis project Ga0163144, IMG submission 123175) | Freshwater microbial mat bacterial communities from Lake Vanda, McMurdo Dry Valleys, Antarctica - Oligotrophic Lake LV.19.BULKMAT1 | ecosystem: Environmental > Aquatic > Freshwater > Lake... | reverse complement strand
CGCGAGAACGCTGCCACCACCAATCGCTCTTGTCTCAAATTTTGACTCTGTCTATCCGCAACCAAGAAGAATTATTCACATTGCTTCACGAAGATCTTCCCGTCCGTTTGGAGAATCATCAGGTGGCTATCATTGTTTTGGATAGTATCGCCGACTTGTATAGACTAGGAAATGGTGATGAGACCGATTCATGTAGTTCGATGGTTACCAGTGTTGGTGTGCTCACTCGAAGGTCCTCCGTCTTCTTCGAAATTGCCAAAATTTTGAGAGGTTTGTCACATCGGTACCGCATCCCGGTTTTGGTCATCAACCAAGTGTCTAGCGACCTGAACAGGCCTGGCAGCACGGCGGGCCCGTCGTTGGGGATGTCGTGGGCGAATTGCGTCAACGCCAGTTACTTTCTGCGTCGGTCGACTCCGCTTTCCTTTCCCAGTGCCAACGGCGGGAACCGAAAAGCAGACGGCCCCGACAGCGCAGCAGCAATCATAAGCAAATACCGCAGGATCCGGCACATTACTTTGACCAAGTCTTCTGTTCACGCGGTACACCAACAAGCAGCGTTTGAAATCAAGACTGAGGGTGCAGTTGTAATTGATCCATAATTCCAATATCATACTAAACAGCAAGAGTGGCTGATTTATAGTAAATCATTGGAATTGTTTTAAGGCTAATGCTTTGGAAATAAATAGAAAATAATCTCCTTTTTGTTGGTCCTCACAATGCTTCCAGTTAGACATCAGCTAGGCAACCATGGCACGAATTCAATGTATGTGAAAGAGCATTTGTTTAAAAGAAGAAAAAAAACGCTTAATATTTATAATCTCCTTGCTTTGATTCATTACTAATAACCTACTAAATATACCATGGACGTCAACGCACCTCTCAAGAACTACGTCATGTTCAAATTCCAGGTGGAACCTGAACCGTATACGACAAGTCAAGAGAGAGCACGAAACACTGATCAATCATTATGATACCGACATTCTCCTCGCGCGAGCGGCCATCACTTGGTTCTCAGATAAGGCGCGACTGTGCGATGTCACTGACTTCGACCTCTGCTGATCCATCACCCAGTTGGCCATCATGCAGCAGCAATCGTCTTCAACCTTGATCGAGGCTAGGCTCGATCGTTTGTAAAAGGCAGCTTCCGTTTTCGCGCCATTCGCAGAAACTCCCTTGGGGACAGAAAGTTTGGCATCCTCCATTGGGTTCTCCTTCATTTGACGGATACCTCCTTCGTCTGCCATGAGAGTCATGACGAACCTCTTGGGGCGGAATGTACGAATGACGTTACTGATCAAAGACTTGTACGAGGTCAATTTCTGATTCGTTTCAAACGAAGCATAGGATGATCCAGATTCAGGAGTGATGTGCATGGTCGAATATGATCGGAACAGGATCGCATTCATCGAGTAGCCGCAGGGCTCAAAGGCACGGGGGTCAATGACGGACCCAGGACAAAGCTTATCAATACCACTTGAAGTGGTCTGATTGGAGCTGATACGCTTAACTTCGTCGTCCTTGGACTCTCCTTTGATATCGGTCTCGTATGCATCATAGTAAAACAATTTCGCCACTTCTTCGTCAATGTCAAACATCATAATATTGATAACACGGTCTGTGTCAGTTTCCATGCCGCCAGAACGAATTGTTTGATCAGCCACAAAGACGAACCAATGATCATCCGTCACAGGGCCCAAAGTGTAGCCGTCTCCATCCAGACGCTCGCACAGAGATCTGTGACTGTGCAAATAGTCCAACTCCTGGTGGAAGGATTGATGAGGAAACGCCTGATCGCCCGGGAAATTGAAGTTCTTTCGGCTGTAACCAACCCAGTCAATCTCAAGACCCAGCTTGCGGCCCAGCTCAATGAGAGTCCCAATGCAACGAAGCAAAGTCGTAGTGCCACATGTTTTGAGAACCAGCAAATAAGGGTAAATAAAAAGGGAGGACTCCGACAGAACGTATGCGTCAAGGTATTGATTGGAAACAGATGACAAAATAGTGCAACGCGCACGGGCACAGATACGGTCCAAATCTATGCGTTGTAGCTGACGCAATCCAATCTTTTTCGATTCAACATCTCCACCCTCAGCTGCAACCTGAGCCAAGGAGACTTCGCCTACACTACTGATATTCTCTGCGTGGTTCACGTGACGGAAGCAAACCTCGAGAGTTTTCTCGGGTCCCTCAAAGACACCAGTATAATCGCGATCAACACTCAATTCGCCCGAATGTTCGTCGTCCGAAAACACACAAGGAGGAGAGGGCGGGCACACATCATCACAATCCGGTGGTTGTTGTGGTTGGTGCAAATTTCGAGCTGCAACTTCCTCGGGGATGCCGTTGCTCGATTCAGTGTCGGACATCTTTCTTTGGTTGTTTCTCTCTGAGGTTGTCAGGAAATCGATTCCTTGACAGATGGAAACGCCAACGGGTTGGGTACAATAAAAACCAAGGCGGGAGCACGGGGAACTAGATCAACGCACTGGAAGTTTTTGGAAAGCAGAAGACAATGAAGTCGTCAGATATAGGGTACAAATCAAGAAGTCAAGTACAATTGTATTTCTGGTGCATCGACAACGGCTAGCCCTTCTCAGTTTCAATCCAATTCATAGCGACTAGCTAGGTCAGTGAAACTAAAACAATGAAGCCAATAGCGGCAGCTGCCTGACTGGAGCGGATGTTGGTACTGAGCAACAGTACTAGTAGCATGGTACAAAGCAGGACCAGTCACACCAGGTAGACGACACTACTATTAGTGGCGCACGAATTTCGCCGGCGAGATTTGCCGTTGGTTGAAGCGTTGAGCGCAGCCGACTGGCGCCAATTGATTGGTTGCCACGCAAATTCCAGGCAGCAACACTCTGCCTCGTAGCATACCGATCGTAATAAACAAGAAAACCCCCATTGCTAAATCAGTTCATCAAAATTACTTACGGGCATATAACTCGACCTTTTGTAGATAGCGCTGCGTGCTGGTGGTGACAGCGATAGTTGGGTAATAGTATGTTGTGTGGAGGTGACGGGCTCAGCGGTAAGAGACTCTCTACACGACGTATGCCGCTACTAGCTAGCTAGCTACTCTAGTAGTAGTATGGTGTAATGTATGGACTTTGTTCTGGGCCTAACTACCCAGTAGGTAGGTAGCCGTACTAGCTGGCTACGTTGTAGCGTAGTACTGGCTACTTTTTGCTACTCTATTTGACTACTCCGAGTTCTGAGTGGCTAGTTAGCTAGGTAGTAGACCTAACTACTTCTACTACCGGTATCTGCTCCACAGTTTTCTTCTACAGTACTAGTACGCGTTTAACACTATTGGAGTGGTACGAGTGGATTCAAGCAGAGGACTACATCTGTACAAACAGTACCAGTAGTACCGCACAGTGCAATTGTACTGCAGGTCTAACGTGCTCTATCCAAGGCCAACGCCTACGACTTCGCTGCAGGTACAGTACTACTAGCTACTCGGAGTAGCTAGCTAGTAGTAGACTAGTAGAGTAGCAGACCGGGATCTCAAGGCAAGTACTAGTACAAGTCGACTAGCAGGTAGACTAGCAGCGTGCTTATTCCAATGCTGGCTGGGACTACTAGCTAGCTAGCTAGCTAGCTACTAGTACGGTGGATGACTGTACCTACTCTGGAGTACCAGGTACTACCATACCAGTACAACCGTAGCTATGCTGGTGGGAGCTTCCGGAAAAAATTGTACGTTGTGGATTGTCATAATTTTAACTCCTTTCAGCAATACGCTTAACCCTAATGTTAACTATCCGAATCTCTTCATACAACATGGGACAAACTATCTAAGAATCGCCTAGTTAAAACACTGTGACATTCCATTTTTGTCCGAGTTTAGTGATTGTAGTTGATGATGTTATCTACATTCTGACAAAAGATTCTTTCTGTGCGGCGGAAAGCTAATTGCTGTTAGCCATGTCCTCTGTTGCCAACGGCTCAACAATTAGCAGATTCATGGACTGGCGAGGGTGTAGCAGAAGCGGGAAGAGCGTGGCCGACAGCAGGTGCACGAAGTGGTTGGTGAATGTGTTTGTCAAGGTGGTGCCATAATTGTCATCATGGCCGGCAAGAACAAGAAAAAGAAACATCACCCTCTCTTTGATCATCCCTTGAATCAGTTCAGTCGAGGTGATGCATTGTGGGACGATGAGTTTGTTGAGGCCATTGCCAAAGGTAAGAAGCCGGCGGAACCCATCAATTGGGATAAAATTCTGAAGCCAATTGATAAAAATGTCATCCAGGCAGATGTTGAGGTGAAGACATACACTAAAGCCATTGAGAAGATCACTGCTTATCTAGATGCTTGTGAAAAAGCTGTGTGCCCCAAGCACAGCAAGACCCCTTTCAAATTCTTCGATGATGCTACGTGGACATCCGATGGTGAGGAGGTGAAGCACTACAATAGTTTCTGCCAAGGCACTGAGAGCAGTCCATGCTCTCAGTGTTCTGAAGACAGTCAGACCAAAAATCCTCCACAGAAGAAGGCCAAGACAAACAAAAACGAATTAGTGCAGGCCAAAGGTTTCAATGTTGACGACTTTGTAGGTGAAGAAGACACACCAAAGAAGGTGTCGGCCGTTGTATGCAAGTGGTGCTTGTGAGATCCTTGCATTGTTGATGACGAGGAAGTCAGAGAAGAAGGTAGGATTGCTGTTGATAATCTCAATGTTCAGCGTGCCGCTGGCATCGCCTTGGAGCTTGATAATTACAGGTTTGCATTGCATAGGATGTATGCCAGAATCCTTGGATACAAAGGAAAGAGATACATCCTTCCTATTTGTGTTCAATGATACATCGATAAACACTTCGTTGCTCTTGGTGAGAAATGCACCGGCTTCAAAGACAAGAAGTAAGGATAGAAAAGAAGAGATTGGATAATCAAAGATGCCACAGTGATTATTATTATTTGTTATTGTTATCTATTGTGATGCTCGCCCACGTTTGTTAGATTCAGTGGTTCCACATGGGGTGAATCCTCTGAGTCGCTGCTACCGGAACTGCTTTCTCTGTCATCCTTTCGTCCTCTGTGAGGGGTTCTTGCTTGAGAGTTTGATGCAGTAGAAGAACCAGCTCTTCATTTTGGGCCGGCTCCTATCTTTTGTGCTAGCTCTAAATACTTTGGATGTGATGTCTTAGTGTTGTATCCGTGCAGTTTCTTGTCGTTCGCATCCGGTATTATTTGGTCCGTAGGGTCATCTGAAGAACGTTGTCAAAGATCGAATCCACTCTTGGTGTGAGCAATTTCAAAACAAGTAAGGGATGACCACTCTGTAATGGAGTGTATGCTTCTTTTTAGAGGACAAGGCCTATCGTGGGCAGTTGTGCCACAGCATTGACAACGCGCAACATCCGAAGTAAGACCAAGTTGGGACGGCTTGCCTCCATCGCGTTTCCGAACTAGGTTACAATCTGTCCTACACACGGCGCACATCCTACCGGTAGCTGCTCATTCAGGCTTATGGCTGTTGGCAAGTGCAGCTGTGGCTTGCTTCTTTTCTGGTGACTGTAAGACATGGATGTCGTTCTCCGTGTAGTTGAGGAATCGTTGACTTATGCACCAGTAGAAGTTGTGGCGTTTGAGCGGCGTTCTCTCCCACTCTGGGCTCTCACGGCAAGACGTGTTCCACGAGATGCATGCATTCATCAACATCATGTCAAGAACAGCAAAGAACCCTCTCTTGTACCATTTCTTAAAGTGTGCTTTCAATGCGAAGCCACCATTGCTTCGCATCTGATCACCTTTGTCGACTCCAAACATGTGTTTTTGGTAGTCAACGATTGGTGCCGGACACGGTGTGGTGTCTTTTTCAGAACCATTCTGTCGCTTCACCGCTTCAATAGTTGTGTTGATGAGCAAGCTGACACAATTGACAACTTTCGAATCAACCCACTGTGCACAGAACAGACCGTTGATTCTGTCAACTGCAAGGAGACGTGTGCCCTTATCTTGACTCTTTTTCAAGTTGAACAGATGCTTGTTCCATCCCTTACGGCCATTTTGGCAGGTGCCCGTGCAACAAATGCTGTAACGTTTGAGAAGCACGGCTGCAAGTTGAGGGCATTGACACCAATTATCCATATAAATGTGACATGCTCCATGCACACATTTGTCCATTTTTGTGTGCAGTGTTGAGTTCAACACAACTTTTTGGGTTGTCGGGACACCAATAAGATCCTTGTGGACGTGAACATCAGCAGCGTTCTTCCCTTGGTAAACATCACTGTGGTGAATGAAATATATCTTTGAACACGAAAGGATAAAGTATTCAATTCGAAACTTTACCGGTTTGCTCCCATTGAATAACCTAATGGGATTGTGCCGGTGGCGACTGCCAGTGCCTCCCTCGTCAAAGGACACTTTCTCCGGAATGTTCATCACATTGGCATCTGCTTCGTTTAGAGTGCAGAGTGCAAGTCTCAACATAAAGGCCTTGCCGCGTCCATCCATGGCTGCTGCCTTACGACTCTCTCGATGAAAGGCCGACCGCATTTGCTTGTAACGCCAGAGTTGCATATGTTTGCGGGCAAAGCCTTTAGTGCCTTTGACTTCCTCTCCACACACTTTGATATTCTTTTTCCTAAAGTGTGCATGATACCCTCCTCCATCCAGCACTAACAGGCTGATGCAAAGAGTTATGCCCAGAAAACAATACATTTCCTCCACAGAAATGTTCTTCCAAACAATTCCATGTAGGCGACTGTTTCTTTCATTATCGAGTAAGTATCGCCTTGTGTACTCATTTGACGACTGAGCAAGATGAGCCACAAAGGATTGGTTTAGACCATTTACAGCCAAACATTCCAATGGGTCGTTGAATGATTCCGCGACACCTGGTTTCAAACCAGTAGGTCCATTGTACGGCATAGGCCCTTCCACATCTAATATTGGAACGTTCTCTGGAACCACTTCAAAATTCAATTGCGGCTTGCTCAGAAGTTCAAAGATAGTGCATCCTTCGACGCCGCCAATGTCCTCTTCCGTTTCAGCTTGTGTTTCCGGGGAATCGTCCTCCGTGCAGACATTGTCCACACCACGGTCATCCTCATCCAAATTATCTCCATTGTCCGAATCTGAATCAACGACATCATTGCTGCGAGTTGACCTGCTGTGGCGTGCTAAGGAATCCACTATGTTCACACGGCGGCCTCCTCTACCACGACTAGAACTTGGAAAAGTAAGCACACTGGCATTTGCACTTGCTGAATTTCGAGTCAAAGTGCTCACAATGCTGCTTGAAGTTTGAATACTGGCAGCAGCCTTGGTTGCAGCAATGGTGATGTTGTTGCCAACAGGTGTTGCCATAGTTTCTTTTTTCCGACGTCTTGATGAATTTTGGCTGGACCCATGATCATCCTTCTTTTTCTTTTTGGCGTGTTCGGGAGCCGACAGTTCTTCATAACTAAGTGTGGCTTCTTGTAGTTTCTGCATATGGTCATCAGTGTTGGCATGATTTGTCTTCAACCACAACACGTCGAGGGCACTTGGTAGGTTGTCGCAGTCCCAGTCTATGACAAACTCTGACGCTTTGTCCTTTTTGGTAGCGCACTTCACAATTTTCCCATTCAAAAACACACTGTCATCCACTAATTTGTTTTGAAATTCCTCCAACATAAACAATTGCCTATTCCCCTGCAGCTTCTTGTTGTTGAAGACCATTCGATTATGCTTTTGCCTTGGCTTCACCCCAGTGGCCGGTACGGACACCTGGCTTTCTTGTTGTGATTGGGAATTTTCAGTCATGTTCACGGAATTATCGGCCAATTCTGGATAGTCCTTCAGCAACTCCTCCAATGCAGGACCCGTAGAATAATTGAAATCATCAGCGGCAAATACTTGAGTGACAACAGCGGCAGAGGCTTGTGACAAGGAACCAATGTCATCATGGTCAGTTGCAGCGGTAATTCCATCCATGTTTCATCAACACAAAAAAACAATGCCCGGTGCAGCTTCGGTTGGCCACAGACCAGCTAATTTCATGAACCAGAGCAAAGTCGCCATATACACTATGACGTAGTCAATTGTGTTCTATCGACTGGACATAACATAACTACTAGTAGCTATCTTTAAATTAGACTCTTCCTCAACTGGACGAGATTTTTTGCATAGATGACTAAACTGACCGAATTTTGACGCACAGTTACCATAAGGAGTTGAGTTTCATTGTGATAGTTTTGAAGTCTTTGCATGATGATTTCGAACGGTAGAGCCGAAAGTTGACTATCTAGCTACAGCGAATACTACTATCTTACTTCTACGCATCTCCGATGCATGCATATGGCCAACTATTATCCACCAAGTCGCTTTTTATCTCCCACCAGAAGCAGCTGCTGAGGCCTATCACAATGTAACAGAGGAGTCTGTCCCTGCTCTGTGCACTGAGATTCGTGTTCTCGTAAGAAGCCATCGCAATGCTGCTACACCCGCCAAAACAAATACGGCGCCATTCTGGTAAGGCAAATTACGGAACAGTCAGTGAGGCTAAAGCTTCCATCAGCGGAGATATTGACGCCCAATCTCGACAAGCATGGTCACCGACACGTTCACTTCTGCTTGGCCACGTTGAGGAGGCTCGTTTTCATCGCTCTGAGAATGATTCGTTGCAAAGTGAGGACGTATTGAATTTTCTTCGAAACGCTTCTGCTAGTGATAGACTCACTAGGTTATCATGCGAAGAAGTTTTAACGGATGCCAGCATGAAAGCGATTGAGGAAGTCTTTAAGAATGACCACCAGCGTGTAAGACTGAAGAGCCTGAGGCTTTCAAATAATCACCTAACTTCGGTCGCGGCAGAGTCGCTTGCCAGCATCCTTTTAATTTTAAGGGGAACTTTGGAAGAGCTGGATATTAGTTGCAACCGCATTTCCGAGAAAGGAGTTGCGATATTGATTCAGCCCTTATTGGAACAAGGAGAAGGCAAGTCCTCCTTGATCGCCCTTGACTTAGGAGGCAATAACTTGAAGAAAAAGGCTGCGAGGCATCTTGCAGAGTTGTTGCGAAGGAATAAAACGCTTCGCGAAGTTGGTTTGGGAAGAAACAAAGATCTCGCAGCTGATCTGAAAAAGATTGTTCATGCATTGCTGGAGAACAAAGAGACCAAGCTCGCCCGTCTTGACTTGCAAGGAAATTGCTTGGGCGCAAGGGCATCGGCAATCAAACTGCTGACCGAAATGCTGTTCAAGAATGAGACTATCAGCAGCCTTGACCTGTCTTCCAACAGTCTCGGGCGTCAAGGGGCAATCGGCGTTGCCTCGGCGCTGAATTACCGCAACCAACTTCACGATTTGAACCTTGGACGTAACGACATTGGCCCAGGTGGAGTTACTGGCATTGCTAATGTGCTCAATGAAGGTGGGACCATACAAGGCTACTGTCATCTTAAAAGGTTAACGCTTGATTGGAACCAGATCGGCGATGATGGGTGCATCTACCTCGCAATTTGCTTGGAAAAAAATTCTACGCTTAGTTACTTGGACCTCTCCAAGAACCACATTGGTTCACCCGGAGCTCTACAACTCTCCAAGACGTTCTCCATCAATTTTTGTCTTCGCGAAGTCCTCTTGGACGAAAACGTGATAGACGACGAGGGAGCACTGGCCCTCGCTCAATCTTTATCTGGCAGGGATTGCAGCGTTCAAAAGCTTTCGTGTCGTGGTAATCCTCGTATAACAGATAGAGGCAGATTTTTTCTTGTTCATGCTTTCCAGCACAGACAGAGCATAAGAACTTGGCTTTATGAATTACAGAAGGACTTGCAAGCAGACAGGCTCATGTCTGTAAACTGGTGGACTCTGCCGAGTGACGATAATGTCATCACCGATTGGGAGGTAAAAGTTTTGGCTCTTGCTCTCAGCAAAAGCAAACCGCAAATGCTCCAGTCCGTATGGCTTATGGGTGAATATATCACTGCAGACAGCATGCAAGAGATATGCGAGAAATATCTGGCAGGAAATCAGACCCTTCAACGCTTGTACTTGAAGGCGGTTGCCTTGGGTCCATCAATCAACGACATTGCAAGGGCTCTCTGTACTTCGACTTTGAGGATTCTTAGCATAACGGATTGTGGGCTGGTCGGCATTGAGGGCGCTACCAGTTTGGCTGTGGCACTGAAACAAAGTTGGACGCTACAACGGATCAATCTACAGGGGAATGCGATCGGCGATGAAGGCTTTCAGGCGGTATGGGAAGTCATCCATCCTTTGAACATTGCTTCCAGCAACCATCCATCGCTCGTAGCTCTCAACGTTGCCAATAATGGCTTGACAGATCAATCCACAGCTTTCATATCAGCATCAGGGTCCCTTGACCCTCTTGAAGAGTTAAATTTGGACAGCAATTGCTTCACAGATTTTTCGTGTTTGGATTTGGCAAAATCGATTTTGCTGAGCTCATCTTTGAAAATCCTCCATATGTCTAAAAACGAGTCCATCACTTATAAGGGTAAACAGACTTTGCGTCTATTTGCCCCTCCGAGATGTTCTTGCTAGCTAGCCCAGCTATTTCAGGGCGATAAATTACGTATAGACGCCGTGGTAAAATCAGCTTATCTGGCTCTAATGATCATAATTATCATACACTGTCAACCGAGGGGACAGTGTGCGTCCGTGGATGACCACGGCGCCAGTAGTGAATGCAATCCACTAATTTACTGTAGTCATAATTCACATTCACTCTCTAATTACTCTGTAGATCTAGCTAGAAATAGTTGACCATGGGCATTTGCCTCTAGGTTATGAGCTCTCAAACGGTTCTACTGTGCTTACAATAGCCACAGCGTGTACACCTTGTACCACAGAAGCGGTACGGAATATTCTCGCCGTTACCTCTGTCATGCCTGGTCATTCCTGTACATCCTACAGGAATCGCTACTGCTTGAAAACCTACTAGTAATTATTGAGTGAATAAGCAGTCAAAACCACGTTGACTTCTTCACTTGAAAGTCTATCAGCGATTGCTTCCATCCACTCGTCTTGAAGAAGTCATCCAAAGAAGATCACTTTTATCCACTTCTACTCTATTGACAAAGATAACACACTCAAGACGACGCCGATGGCACTTACATGCTGTCGACTCTAGCTCTTCAAGGTTGCTCTGAAGCTCTGAAGCTCTGAATTCCAAGGCTCCGGTTGGAGTGAAGGCTGGAGTTGAACTGACCCCTCAAGGCTCCATCCTCGTGATCGACATCATGTCGTCTCCAAAGAAGGCACCTCGAAAGAGTCCTCGGGACATGTCAGCTGACGAGCTCATGAGGGAGATCAACAAGCTCAACTCGCTCTTACAGGACAAGCTCAAAATTGAGCGCGACACTGAGGAAGAAGAGTACAGGTCCCTGTTGCAGAAGATGATCGGACGGCGAGTCCTTATTACTGTCAAGGGACCTCATCAAGGCAAAGAAGGAGTCATTACAAGGCATGCCGGAGACACGTTCCACCCTGTCAACTGGCATGTCAAACTCCCTGACGGATCTGAGGTCAGAAAGCATAAGGGGAGCTTCAAGGTGTTGCCTCGACAGGATGCCTCGGATTCTTCATCCGAATCGGCATAACCGGTCACTACTTGGCAAACAGAACTCGGATGTCAAGAGTCATCGTGTTGGAGTCATCCTTGTGGCAATCACAGCATGTGTCTACCACGGATACAACTCGATACTCGATACCTCGTCTCTGTGCCCGATGACTCTTCAGGTTCGAATCGATCCAGACGGATGCTCCATCCGAATCGACATTGGATATTG
>Ga0163144_10024775_pt1 | contig 11754 bp, 9 predicted proteins | sample OliLak19BULKMAT1_FD_123175 | JGI IMG/M metagenome (GOLD analysis project Ga0163144, IMG submission 123175) | Freshwater microbial mat bacterial communities from Lake Vanda, McMurdo Dry Valleys, Antarctica - Oligotrophic Lake LV.19.BULKMAT1 | ecosystem: Environmental > Aquatic > Freshwater > Lake... | reverse complement strand
CATGGCGCCTTACGATGCGTTCGTCGTCAAGAAAATGAAAGACGAAGGCGCGGTGTTCATGGGCAAGACCAACCTGGACGAGTTCGCCATGGGGTCGTCCACGGAGAACTCCGCTTTCGGCCCGACGCGCAACCCGTGGGACCTGGCCCGCATTCCGGGCGGTTCGTCGGGCGGTTCCGCCGTCGCGGTCGCCACGCGCACCGTTCCCATCGCGCTCGGCTCCGACACGGGCGGCTCCATTCGTCAGCCGGCCTCGCTCTGCGGCGTGCTCGGCATGAAGCCCACCTACGGCCGCGTGTCGCGTTACGGCGTGGTGGCGTTCGCGTCGTCGCTCGACCAGATCGGCCCGTTCACGCACAACGTGGAAGACATGGCGCTGGCGCTCGAAGTGATCAGCGGGCAGGACGCGGCCGATTCCACGTCGGTCAACGAACCCGTGCCGGATTACTCCGCCGAGCTGACCAAGGGCGTGAAGGGCCTGCGCGTCGGCATCCCCAAGGAATATTTCGTGGAAGGCATGGACCCGGAAGTGAAGACCGCCGTGATGCTCGCCGCCGACACGCTCCACGAGCTGGGCGCCGAAGTGAAACCGATTTCCCTGCCGAACTCCGACGCCGCGCTCGCGGTGTATTACATCCTCGCTCCGTCGGAGGCGAGCTCGAACCTCGCGCGCTTCGACGGCATGCGCTACGGCTTTCGCACGCCCGGCGCCGTGAACCTGATCGAGCAGTACGGGCTCAACCGCCGTGACGGTTTTGGCCCCGAAGTGAAGCGCCGCATCATGATCGGCACCTACGCGCTCTCATCGGGCTATTACGACGCCTTCTATTCGAAGGCCCAGAAAGTGCGCACGCTCATCAAGCGCGACTTCGACGCCGCCTTCGCCCAGGTCGATCTGATCCTCACGCCCGTGTCGCCCACGCCCGCCTTCAAGCTCGGCGAGAAAGTGGACGACCCGCTCACCATGTATCTCTCCGACATCTGCACCATTCCCTGCAACCTGGCGGGCATCCCGGGCATTTCGGTGCCGTGCGGCCTGAGTTCGGGCGATCTGCCGATCGGCGTCCAGTTCTACGCCAACCTTTTCCAGGACCAGACGCTCATCCGCGCCGCCGCGGCCTACCTGAAAGCCACGAACTGGCATAAAAAAATTCCCGCCCTCAACTGACCCCCGCTTAAATAATCCTGAAGTACTGGCCGAAAGCGGTCAAAACTCTTAAAACCTGTCTTAGCGATGAACTGTCCTTCGTGTTACCACGACAATGTTGAAGGCGCGCACTTCTGCGGCCGATGCCGGACCGGGTTTTCTTCCGCCAACCTGTTTCTCGCCTCCGCCCGCGACCACCTCTTCTGGATCTTCCGCCGCTCCAACGCCGGGTTCCTCTCGGGCATCGTGGCCTGGTCCTTCATTCCGGCGATCTCCCGCGTCCTCTCGAGCGATTCCTCGGCGATGTACTATTTCGCGGTTGAAGGCCTGCTCGGCGGCGCTTTCCTCGGCACCGTGGACGGCATGGTCGAGGAATCGACCCCGAAGACCATGCTCGGCGCGTTCATCGGCGGACTTTTCGGCATGGTGGCCGGCGCGGTGTTCGGCCATTTCAGCGACGGCCTCAACGCCTCGCAGACGGTGTGGGGCCTCTTCTGCTTCTGGGCCGTCACCGGCGCGGGCATCGGCATGGTCAGCGCCGTCTGGGAGCGCCGCCCCAAGAAACTGATTTTCGGCGCCATCGCGGGTCTGGCGGGCGGCGGCGTCGGCGGCGGGCTGCGTTATGCGGTCTATGCCTACCTGATCGACACTTTCAACCCGCAGACGTGGTACCTCCGGCGCTTCACCGAGGGTTTCAGCGGCGGTATCATCGGCGTGACGCTGTGGTTTGCCATCGGCGCGGTCGAGCGCTTCGTGATCTTCCAGCGCAAGCGAATCGAAACAGGCCGGACCTACAAGACCTGCCACCACTGCAAGGGCCACAACGCCCTGGACCTCTGGTACTGCACCACCTGCGGCAGCGTTCTCCAGGAAGCCGCCATGCCCGACGCCCTTCAGCTTTCGCCTTACCAGACGCTCGACCGTTTCGCGAGCTTCCTGCGGTTCCTGAGCCGTCTGGCGGGGACGGCGGGGTTCATCGCCGGGTTGGTCGTCTTTATTATCTTCGTCCCCGTGAACTTCATGCTCGCCTGCGTCGCCACGGTCCTCGTGGCCATCGCCAGCTACGCCTTCCAGGCCCTCTTTTCCGGGCTTTCTGAGTCGCTCCGAATCTACATTCGTTCGTAATATAAGGCATGGCCTGGCCCTTCTCCGGTTTCTCGGAGCGCGCGCGCGTCCCTGAGCGCGCCGACTCCCCCAACGTCACCGACGGCGAACTCAACGCCGTTTACGACTTCTCCGATTCCATCGCCCGGTTCCTGGGCGGCCACGCCATTGTGCTGCGTTTCCTCGCGCGGGCGTCGCGTTCGTGGACGGGGCCGGTATCCATCCTGGACCTGGGTTGCGGCCGGGGGGCGCTGGGGAGATCGATCCTGGACTGGGCGAAGGGGAGGGGCCTCGACGTGAAGATCCACGGTTCTGACAAGGACGCCCGCGTCATTCCGATGGCGCGAGAGCGCCATCGCGGTCTCTCCGACCTCACCTTCGAGACGCGCGACCTCAAAGACCAGTATTTCCTGCAGGCGCAGCGGTTCGATTACGTGGTCAGCGCGCAGGCCCTTCACCGTGAGCCCGATGACCGCGCGGAGCTTTTCCTCAAGACGGCCAACCGCCAGGCGAAACGCGGGCTGATCGTGGTGGACTGGCTGCGCGACCCGCGGGCCGCGCTCTACCTGTCGACGCTGGCGCGCGCGTGTCGCGAGCCGCGGGTGCGCACGGAAGCGAAACTGGCCATTCAGCGGGGATTCACGCGGGCGGAGGCGGACCGCCTCAAGAACGCGGCTGGCCTCGACTACGCGCGCGTGGGCGTGCACTTCGGGTACCGTTTTTCCGTCGACGGTGAGCGGGGGCTGGTGATGAACATGGGCCTGACGCCCATGCCCGAACTGGCGACCTAAAGAATCAGCTTCGTCAGTTCTTTGTCGTTTTCGGTGAAGGGTTTTTTCAGCCGCAGTTCGGCGTTGTCGTGCGCGCCCCAGCGGCGGATGTGGGAGAGAACTTCCTTGTATTGCTTCACGGCCTCCTCGCGTTGGCCGAGGATGTCGAGGCAGTATCCTTTGTAGAGCGTGGCCCAGGTAAAGAATGGGTCCTTCACGGTGCCGACCCTGACGGCATTGTCGAAATTCTTCTCCGCCTTATCCCACTCGTGGCCCTTGAAATGGGCCAGCCCTTCCGCGAACTGCCCTTGCGTGGCGAAGAACGGCTTGTAGGTCCCGTCCGCCACGTTCTTCTGGAAGTCCGCCGCTTCCGCCGCGATTTCGTCCACCGGCTGATGGTTGTAGAGCGCCACGATCTTGAGCATCTGGATGAACGGGCTGTGGGGGTATTCCTTCTTCAGATCGGCCAGCAGGGCGAACGTTTTGTCCGGTTGATTCTCGAGCGAGGAGTAAATGTTCACGAGGAAGAGCAGCGAGGGCGTGCGCGCGTAGGTGCCGTCGGCGCCGGCGCTGTGGAGCTCGTCGAGCCCCTTCTGCTTGTTGCCTGATTGCCCGACGAAGGCCAGCACCCGCACGAAAGACGGCAGCGTGGCGACGTAGTAATCGAAAATCCCCAGGCCCATGTTCGCGTCGTACATCTCCGGGTTCGCGCGAAGCGCGCTGCGCAGGTGCTTGTAGGCGCTCTTGCCCTTGAAATAGGCCGGCATCCACTTTCGGTTGGCGGCCTGCCAGCGGCCGAGCAGGCCCTCGGCGCCGCCGAGGCAAAGGTAGCCTTCGCCGGTCTTGTCGCCTTTCGCCACCATCGCCTTCGATACGCGGATGCATTCCTCAACGGACTTCAGGAACGGCGCGCTTTCCTCGGCGTCGTTCTCGAGGACGTAAACCGACAGGCGCCACCAGTGCACGGAGGTCAGCCCGAACGCCACCATGGGGTGCTCTTCGGCGTGCGGCTTGATTTCGATGAAAATTTTCTCGGCCTGGTCGAACTCGAGGTTGTAGAGCGCATTGAGACCGGCGCGAATGCGCTCGTCGAGCTCATCGGAGACGTTGAACGGGTTGGGCGCGGCGAAGGCGGCGTTGACGGTAAACAGGACGGCGAAGGCGGCGCTAAGCAGTCGTTTCATGGAAAAAAACGATACCAAAAAGCGCGTGGGCATCACCCAAGGAACTTCGACGGAGGCGACGTGTTGGATCGATCGACGGAAATGAATCAACGATTTGAAGGAGACGGTCATGGGGCAGGTCAAAGAGTTTAAAAAGGAAAACTTCTTCCAGGAGGTCCGATCGGCGACGCAGCCCGTGCTGGTGGATTTCTGGGCGCCGTGGTGCGGGCCGTGCCGCGCGATCGCGCCCGAGCTCGAGGCCCTCGCCTCCACGGGCGCCATCGTCGGGAAAGTGAACGTCGACGAGGAGCCGGAGCTGGCGCAGGAGTTCGGCGTCCAGAGCATTCCGAACCTCATTGTTTTCAAGGGCGGTAAGCCGGTTCGCCAGCTGGTCGGTTTTCACGACCGCAAAGAGTTGGCCGAAGCACTGGCTTAAACCAGCCCGGAGTTGCGCTTCGCCTCCTGAAGCATCCCCGGTCCGCGTATCTGGCGGGCCGGTTTTTTTATGCCCGGACGATGAGGGTGGTGGCGAGGACCGCGGCCAGGAGGAGGCGGTAGATGACGAACGGCGTGAACGACCGCGTACGAACGTAGGTGATGAGCACGTGCGTGGCCAGGATCCCTGAGATGGCCGAAGCGAGCACGCCCACCCAGATCGCGGGAACGCCCACGTTCTCAATCAGGTAGGAAGCCTTGAGGATGCCCGCGCCCGCGGTGATGGGCATGGCGAGGAAAAACGAGAAGCGCACGGCGGCGGTGCGCTCGAGGCCGAGGAGAAGGCCCGCCGTGATGGTGATGCCCGAGCGCGACACCCCCGGAACGAGCGCCACGGCCTGCAGCGTGCCGACAATGAGCGCGCGGGTCCACGTGATGTCTTGAAGATGAAGAGTTTTCGCGCCGGTGCGGTCGGCGTACCACAAGGCTCCGCCCATCACGGAAAGCGTGACCACCATGATCCAGGGCGATCGCAAGACGGTCTCGGCCTGGTGCTCAAGGATGAAGCCGAAGAACGCGCCCGGCAGGGTGGCCACGGCGATCTTCCAGGGAAGGATGTTCTCGGGGGCCCGCCCGCCGGTCAAGGCCCCCAGCGCGCCCCAGGCCAGGGCGATGATGTCTTTGCGAAAATAGATGAAGACGGCGGCCAGCGTTCCCCAGTGGAGCGCCACGTCGAACGCGAGGCCCGGATCGGGCCAGCCGGTGAACACCGGAAGGAGGATGAGGTGCGCCGAACTCGAGACGGGCAGAAATTCGGTCAAACCCTGCACGATGCCGTAAACGATGGCCTGAAAGATGTCCATGACGGGCATGATATGTCATTCCCGCCGGGCGGGGAACCGGGCGCGAATTGCACGTTGTTTTCGCGTCGTTCGGCTGTTAAGCTTCTTTAGTCGCATGAGCCTTTCCCAACGCATCATCCGCAATGTTCAGTCCATCCTCCTCGGGAAACCGGAAGCCGTCCGTCTGGCGGTCGCCTGTCTCCTCGCGGAAGGCCATCTGCTCATCGAAGACATTCCCGGCGTGGGAAAAACCACCCTCGCGCTGGCCCTGGCGCGGTCGATCGGCGGCTCGTTCCAGCGAATCCAGTTCACCAGTGACCTTATGCCGTCCGACCTCCTCGGTGTTTCGGTTTACGACGTCGGTTCGCAGTCGTTCCAGTTCAAGCCGGGCCCCGTTTTCCACAACGTCGTACTCGCTGATGAAATCAACCGCGCTTCGCCGAAAACCCAGAGCGCGCTGCTCGAAGCCATGCAGGAGCGCCAGGTGTCGATCGACAACCGCACTCATCCCCTGCCGCTCCCGTTTTTCGTCATCGCCACGCAGAACCCGCATGAGCACCACGGCACGTTCCCGCTGCCCGAATCGCAGCTTGACCGTTTCATGATGCGCCTGAGCCTGGGCTATCCGTCGGCGGAAACCGAGGCGTCCATTCTCCGCGGCGACGCCACCGTTCCCAAGATGAGCGCGCTCACCGCCGTCGGCGGGGCCGACGAGGTGGCCGCGGAAGTCGAGCGCATCCGCGCCATCGCGGTCGATGCCAGCCTGGACCGCTACATGGTCGACCTCGCGCGCGCCACGCGAGAATCGGCGCTCATTGATTTGGGGCTCAGCCCCCGCGGGACCCTCGCGCTCCGCCGCGCCGCGCAGGCCGTGGCCGCCGGAGACGACCGGGCCTTCGTGGTGCCCGACGACATCAAGGCCGTCAGCGTCGCGGTGCTCGCGCACCGCCTCACCCTCAAGACCTCCACTTTCAACGGCCACAGCGCCCAGGCTGCCGACGACGTCGTTCGCGAACTCGTCGGGCAGGTCGCGATTCCCACCTGATTCGAGGGCGCCTCTCTCATGCGCCTTCCCAACTTTTTCAAACGCCGTCGTCGAACCCGCCGTCCGTTCCAGCTCACGGCCGCCGGCTGGGTCTTCATCCTCTACACCATCGGTGTGGGCGCCGGCGCCATCAACACCGGCAATAACCTCCTCTACCTGATCTTCGGCGTGTTCCTCGGCCTCATCATGGCCTCGGGCGCGCTGTCCGACATGAGCCTCTGGGGCCTGGGCGCGGAATGCTTCTGGCCCCGCTCCGCCGTGGCGGGATCGCAGGCGATGATCCCCGTGCGCGTTCGCAACGGGAAGCGGTTCCTGCCTTCGATCTGCATCACCATCGAAATCCAGGCCGAGCTCCGCGGGCTTCCCGTCCTTGGTCGCGCCTACATTCCGTACATCCCCGCGGGGGGATCGGCGACGGCGCACGTGGTGTTCGCTCCGGAGGAGCGCGGCTGGCTCCAGCTCCGCACGCTTCGCTTCCAGACCCGCTACCCCTTCGGTCTTCTCAAGAAACTGTGGACCGCCGACGAGCGCGGCGAGTTCGACGGCCGCGCCGATCGCTCGGCGGGCCTTTTCATTTATCCGTCGCCGCTTTCCGGCCCGGCGGGCGAGCGGCCGCCGGCGTCGTCGGGGGCCAACCCCGTGGCCTCCGATGTGCGGCGAGGCGAGGGCGACAACATGTACGGTCTGCGCGAATTCCGGGAGACCGACAATCCGCGCCGCATCCACTGGAAGGCCAGCGCCAAGCGCAGCGCCGGCGCCGGCCCCTTCCTCCGCCCGTGGCTCGTGCGCGAGACTGAGCGCGACCAGGACAGCGAAATCGTTCTGGCGTGGGACGCCGCGTTCCTCGCGGGCCTTCGCCACGCGGAGCGCGAGACCGCCATCCGCTACGGCGCCGGGCTGATCGACGCCTACATCGCGGAAGGTCACCGGGTGCGCATGTCCGTCCGCCTTTCCGACGGTCGCATGCAGCTCGTGGGCTCGTCCGACGAGGGCGCCCTGGCCGAATGGGAATTTCTTTCGCTCTGGACGCCGGAGAAGTCGGGGGATGGCGGCGCGTCGCGCTATCTGGCGCCGCCGCTGCCCGAAGGACCGGAGCGGTCCATCGACGTGGCGGCCGCCTACCGCGCCTGGCGAGGGACGCAAGCGTGAAGATCGCGCTTTCCACCGCCAACGCGCCGCGCATGCTCGTGCGCTCGGCCCGGCTCCTCGCCGCGATCGGAGGTCTGGCCATGGCGACCACGGGCGAATGTTCACCCATCGTCCTCGTCGCGTTCCTGACGTTTTTCCTGATCGGGTTTCAGGTGCAGAGTTACCCGGCGCTCTCTCGCGGGCTGAGCTCGGCCCAGCCCTTTTTCGCGCTCGTCGTCTTCGCCATGGCGCTTGCCGACTTCTTCACGGGCTCGCAGTCCTTCCTTTTGTCGGTGGCGCATTTTCTTCTGGGCATTCAGGCCCTGCGGCTGATCGCGCTGCGCACCAACCGCGAGAACCTGGGCAGCGCGCTCGTGTCGTCTCTCATGGTGCTCTCGGCCTCCACCCTCGCCGTTGACTGGACGTTCTTCCTGATGCTCACCTGCTTTTTGCCCGCGCTCGTCTGGACGCTCATGCTCCACACCATCGCGCTCGAGAGCGACGTGGCCACGGGCGGCGACGCCGCGCACGCCCTCCAGGGAAGCAACCCGGTTTGGCGGCAGATGGCGCCCGCGCTCCGGAGCGCGGCGGTGGCGGCCTTCGCCATCGCCGCCTTCTGCTGCGCGTTCGTGTTTATGACGTTCCCGCGCTTCAACCTCCAGGGCTTTCGCGGACAGTTCCTCCAGCCGCTCCACAAGACCGGCTTCACGAGCCAGGTCGATCTGGAGAAGGGCGGTGCGATCTACGAAGACCCCGCCATCGTGATGCGCGTGGAGGTGGCGGAGGCCGACCGCTCGCGGTGGACGGGCTACATGCGGGGCAGCATCCTCGACCAGTTCGACGGCCGGATCTGGCGTCGCGCGTCGCGTCCCATCGAGCGCGCCTATCCCACGGGGCTTGGGGAATTCCGCCTGCGCCCCGCCGGCCGCGGCCCATGGATCCGGCAGAGCATCTATCTCGAGTCGATGGACACGCCCGTGCTCTTCGCCGCCTCGCACCCCTTCTTCATCAAGATCGAGCGCCCGTATCTCGAGGTCATGGCCGACGGCACCGTGCAGCGCCGGCAGAGCGACGCGTGGCGAATCCACTACGAGGCGGTGTCCGCGGTCACGGCCGGGTCCGAACCTTTTCTGACGGGCGGCACGCTGCAGAGCCGCGGCGTCATGGGCGCCGAGGTCCGCCGGGCGCTCGACGTTCCCGACCGGCGGCTCAACCGCCTGGCCGAACTGGCGTCGGCCGAGGGCGGCGCGGGCAGCACCCGTGAGATCGCCGAGCGCATGGCGGAATACCTCCGCACGACCTGCACCTACAGCCTGGTGCCGGGCGCTGTCGACAGGGAGTCGCCCATCGAACGCTTTGTGTTCACGACCCGGCGCGGCCATTGCGAGCTTTTCGCCTCCACGCTCGCCATGATGCTTCGCTACCGCGGCATTCCCGCGCGCATCGTCACCGGCTTCATGTCACGGGAATGGAACGAGCGCGGCGACTATTACATCGTCCGCATGCGCCACGCGCACGCCTGGGTGGAATACTATTCGCGCGGCAACGGCTGGACCGAGATCGACCCCTCGCCGCGCAGCGTGGACGAAGGCGAGACCGGCGACGCGTGGAAGCGCCGCGCCCGCGAATCGTGGGACTACATGAACCTGCGATGGAACCGCTACATTCTCAGCTACGACCTGGAAAAGCAGGTTTCTCTCATCCGCTCGGTGAGCCTGAAGTCCGGTCACCTCTCGTCGCGCTTCGAGCGTCTCTTCAGCGTGGTCCGCCACCTCTTTTCGGGCGCCAGCTTCAACCTGGGCGCGCTAAACCCGGTGGGGGGAAGCCTAAAGGTGCCGGTGCTGCCGGTCGTGCTGGCGGGCCTGGCGGCGCTGATCTATTTTGGTTTCCGTTCTCTCCGGAGGAGCCGCCGGACGATCTGGTTCTACCGCCCGCTCGTGAAGATCCTCGAGGGCGCGGGCGCCGCCCGGTCGCCAGGCCGCACGCTCCGCGAGCTGGCCGCCACCGCCGCGCCGAGGCTCGGCGAGGGTGCCGAGAGCGCGCGAATTCTTTCCGAGATTTATTACCGCCTGCGGTTTGAGCCCGGCGCCGCACTGTCGCGTGAAGAACGCGGCGCGGTGAGCGAACACCTGCGGCGCCTCAAAACGCTCACGGGCGCCCGCGCATGATCGCATTCAACTCTCTCTCGTATCTCGTGTTCCTGACCGTCGTCGTCCTCGGGTATTGGCGGCTCGATCACCGCCGCCAAAACCTGGTCCTGCTCGCCGCGAGCTGGGTGTTTTATGGAAGTTGGGACGTTCGCTTCCTCGGCCTCTTTATCTTCACCACCGCTGTCGATTATTTTACGGGGATCCTGATCGACGGATCGAGCGACGACCGCCGCCGGCGGATGTTCCTGTGCGTGGCCGTCGCCTCCAACCTCGCCGTTCTTTTCGTCTTCAAGTACGCGAACTTCTTTATCGCGAGCGCCACGCAGTGTTTTGATTCGCTCGGGATCGCCGTCCCGCGGCTCACGCTCGAAGTGATTCTGCCCATCGGCATCTCCTTCTATACCTTCCAGAGTATCAGCTACGTCGCCGACGTCTACCGACGGCAGATTCCCGCCACGCGCTCGTTCGTGTCGTACGCGCTGTATCTCGCCTTCTTCCCGCAACTCGTGGCCGGGCCTATCGAGCGCGCGGCGCATCTGTTGAGGGAGATCGAGGGGCCACGGTCGTTCCGCCCGCGGCAGTTCTGGAACGGCATCGATCTCATCCTCTGGGGCCTGGTGAAAAAAGCCGTCGTGGCGGACAACTTCGCCTACTACGTGAACCGAATCTTTGCGCTGCAGAACGCGTCCACGCTGCTGATGGTCGTCGGCACGCTCGGTTTTGGGGCGCAGATCCTGGCCGACTTCTCGGCGTACTCCGACATTGCGCGGGGCTCGGCGAAGCTCCTGGGCTTCGAAGTAATGAAGAACTTCCGGCGACCGTACCTCGCGGTGAACATCGTGGACTTCTGGCGCCGCTGGCACATCTCGCTATCCAACTGGGTACGCGACTATATCTACATCCCGCTGGGCGGCTCGCGCCGCGGGCGAGGACGGATGGTCGTCAACCTGCTCGTTACCTGGTTTCTCTGCGGCCTGTGGCACGGCGCGGGATGGAACTACATTCTTTGGGGCGTCTACCACGGCGTGCTGATTATCTCCTATCAATTCGCCGGACAGCGCGTGGGCCGCGCACTGCCTCGGTGGGCGTCGATCTCCATCACCTTCGCGTTCTCGCAGCTCGGCTGGATGCTGTTCCGCACGCCGTCGCTCGGCTACCTGGAGCGCGCTTTCTCGGCGCCCGCGCTCGCGCGTTCCGCGGCCGACCTGCCCGTGGCCTCGGCGATCGGCGCTGTCTTTCTGTTCTTCCTCCTGCCTTACGTCGTCCGCGCGGTGTGGATGCGCGCGCGCGCGGGCGCGCACTTCGGCGGGCCCGAGCGCTGGATCGCACGCGGCCTGGCCTACAGTTACGCGGGGCTGCTGATTTTCATCTTCGGGAGGTTCGGTGGCGGCGACTTCATCTACTTCCAGTTCTAGGGCGGTGCTCGGCAGCTTCGGCGCGGCGCTCGCGATCTTCGCGCTCCTGCTGGCGTCGGCGGCGCGCCGAGCCGTGGCACCGCTCGCCAAGACGGGCGATCACCGGATTTACAGCTCCGAGGTCCGCGACGACGTGAACCGCCGGAAGCCCGATCTCGTGCTCGTCGGCAATTCCCTTTTGTACGAGAACGTGGACGAGCCGACCCTTCACGCGGAGCTCTCTCGGCTGTGCGGGCGCGACATCACGCCGATGATCGTCGGCATGGGCGGCTCGGGCGCGCCGTGGTGGTATCTGATCCTCAAAAACCAGCTTTCCGATAGCGCGGCGCGAGGTATCCCGGTGGGCGTGTTTTTCCTCGGCGCGGAGCTCACCGCCGTATCTCTGCCGCCGAACGAGGGGGGCCTCTGGGCGCTCAAGAAGACGCTTCGCTTCGACGACGACGTGTTCTTCGAGAAAACCGCGTCGCGCTCGATGTGGGACCGGATGTCGTTCAAGACGACGGTCGGGCGCCGCGAAGCCGGGCGCGTGCTGCTGGCGATGTTTTCGCGGCCGTT
>Ga0163144_10024774_pt1 | contig 11754 bp, 7 predicted proteins | sample OliLak19BULKMAT1_FD_123175 | JGI IMG/M metagenome (GOLD analysis project Ga0163144, IMG submission 123175) | Freshwater microbial mat bacterial communities from Lake Vanda, McMurdo Dry Valleys, Antarctica - Oligotrophic Lake LV.19.BULKMAT1 | ecosystem: Environmental > Aquatic > Freshwater > Lake... | reverse complement strand
CGCTGTGCGAGCACTCCCGACCGCGGTAGGCGGCCCGGGTTGGACGCAGCACCGGGATCCCCGCGTCTCGAATGCGCCAGCTCCCGACGAATCCGCTTCGTGCCGCGCGGCCAATGCGAATTGGTAATCGGCGTATATCAGCAGGATCACCCGTCGATGCTGCCTCGGGCCCACGTCGTCCCACGACCATCTACTCCATGCCCGTACGCTGAACCCTTGACAACAGCCCAGTCACATCAGTCATATCAACGCACCACTCATTGCCGCGTGCCAGTGGTCGCGATGGGCGGGAGTGGGTGGTACCGAGCTACAGTGTCGCTGAACAGGTGGTTCCCGCCCTCGTCTGCAGTGACCCCCGAGGAAGGGGACAAGAGGCAGCCGGTTGTTTGACGTTCGAGGGGCCTCCTCGAAGCGCGCGATGACGAAGGTGCCGAAGACGTAGGGAGCCGGAAGGGGCTCGCAGCGCGCGCGGGCCTCGTGTCATTCGCTCTTGCACCACTGGGTCGCGACGTATCGCGCGCGAGCGCTGCCGCTCGACGTGGCGCGGGAGGAGTCGTTGGTCGAGTCCGATCAGACGATCGCTCGACTGCATGCACGCTTCGCTCGCTTGGTTTACCGCGGCTGCACTTGGTGCTCAAGGCTATGGTTTGGGTAGCGTGCGAATTCGCTTATCGCGGCACGCTTCGATGCCTCCGACCGTTGCGTTAGGCGGCGAAGGCCGGGCGCGTGCCGAGGGGCGCACTGCGGCGGACAGAGCGCGTATGGCGTCGCTCGCACCAACACCGTCTTGCACGTCCAAGCTCCGCGGCCCTCTCCCCTGCTGTCTCACTCCTCAGCGCCGCACCCGCTGCCGCTCCTCCGCACGCAGCTTCCCCTGCTCCCTCACGAGCAACGCGTGAATGTCGCGCGCATCCGCCGCCGAGAGCACGTCCGAAAAGTTCGCCATCCCGTTCGCCTCCAGCGCCCCCCCGGTCACGATCGACTCGAACTTCTCGTGGGTCGCCGCCGTCATGCGGTGCAGGTCGGGGTACGCCGAACGCTGCGCATTGCCGCGCCCCGAGTGGCAGGCGGCGCAATACGTCCCGAAGAGCTGCGCTCCATGGTCCGCGTTGGCGGTGGCGGTGGCGGTGGCGTTGGCGAGCGCGGGGAGCGCGGGGGGCTCGGGGGTGGAATCGTTCGACACCACGGGCGGGAGCGACGGGACGCGCCCGCCTAGCTTGAAGGCAAGAATACGCGGGTAGTTCTCGTAGCGCTGCGGGGCCGAATTGGGTGGATACACCACCTGCAGCGCGCCGCCGTAGCCGGCAGCGACGGCGATGTACTGCTCTCCCCCGATCTCGTAGCTCGATGGGGCGGCGAGGATCCCCGTCCCGACATTCCACTCGCCGCGCGCCACGCCGCTGTCGGCGCTCCAGGCGAGGAGGCGGCCGTCTTCGGTGCCGTGGAAGACGAGGTTCCCCGCCGTCGTGAGCACCCCGCCCTCGATCTCCGTCTTGCCGATCGGCCGGCGCCACCTGGCGGCGCGAGCGACGGGATCCCAGGCGACGAGCCACGCTTGCGGCGCGAGCGACGGATGACGCGTGGCCTCCTCGCGCAGCGTGGCCATCTGCGCGGCAGTGACGCCAGGGAGCGCTGGAGGGATCACGCCGAGCGCGCCGGCCGCCCCCCTGTTGTTGCGCCCGGCTTTCCATGTGTAGGCCGAGTCGCTCCACATCACCATCCCCTCCTCGAGGGCGGTGAGGTAGACGAGCCCCGTGCGGGGATTGAAGGCCATCGGCGGCCAGTTGTGCCCTCCGGCCAGTGTCGGGAAGACGATCGCCGGCCGCTCCCTGTAGTTCGCGGCTGGATTGAGCGTCGGTCGTCCCGTCACGCTGTCGATCCCGGACGTCCAGTTCACGTGCACGAACGGGGTCCCTGAGATGAACGCCCCCGACTCGCGGTCGAGCACGTAGAAGATCCCGTTCTTCGGCGCCTGCATGATGACCTTGCGCGCCGCGCCACCGATCGTCAGGTCGGCGAGGATGAAGTTCGAGGTCGCGGTGTAGTCCCAGATCTCCGACGGCACCTGCTGGAAATGCCAGACCAGCCGCCCGGTCCCCGGCTTGATGGCGAGGATCGACACCAGATGGAGGTTGTCGCCGCCCGACGGGCTTCGGAACCAGATGGGATAAGGCGACGAGTTGCCGGTGCCGACATACAGGAGGTCGAGGGTGGGGTCGTATGCCATCTCGCCCCAGACGGTGCCGCCAAGCCCGCTCTCCCAGTCCGACTTGGGATCCCAGGTCTTCGCTGCCGCGGTCACCTCGGGATGCTCGGCTCCCTTCGCCGGATCGCCCGGGACGGTGAAGAAGCGCCACGCCTGCACGCCGCTCGTGGCGTCGTACGCGGTGATGTAGCCGCGCACGCCGTACTCGCCCCCGCTGTTCCCGATAACGACCTTGCCGCCCGCGACGAGCGGCGCGCCGGTGATGGTGTAGGAGCGTGTGCGATCGATGAAGGTGTCGGCGCGCCATGCCTCGCGCCCGGTGGCGGCATCGAGCGCCACCAGGAAGCCGTCGAGCGTCGCGACGTAGACGCGCCCTTCCCATACGGCGACGCCGCGGTTCACGACCCCGCAGCAGGCGCGCCGCCCGTACGAGCCGTCGACCTCGGGGTCGTATCGCCACTTCTCCGCGCCGGTCACGGCATCGATCGCCGCGACGCGCCCCCACGGGCCGCTGATGTACACCACGCCGTCGACCATCACCGGCGTCGCCTCGAGCCCGTGCTCGACGCGACCGCGGCGAGTGCGAAACTCGTACTCCCACGCCACACCTAACGAATCGACGTTGGCGGCGTTGATGCGGGCGAGCGGCGAGAAGCGGTCGGCGCGCCAGTTGCGACCGGCGGCGAGCCAGGCGCCCGGTTCGTCGTCGCGCAGGAGGCGAGCCCGGTCGACCGCGCCGGCTGTCGGGGAACCGGTCGATTCACCCGCCGTCGTGCAGGCGACCATGGAAACCGCGGCGGCGGCGAGGCGGAGAGAACGGCGTGCTGGCATCGGAAGGCGGGGAAGGGAGGGCGGAATGGTCGCGGTAATCTCCGCCGCACGCGCGCGCCAGCAAGGGCGCCCCCGCTTCATCCCAGCTACGCCTGCGCTACGCCTCCGCCACCTGCCGCTCCACCGCCACCTGCAGAATGCTCATGAAGTCCTGCGCATTCGTCACCACGCCGACCGCCTGGTGCGTCCCGCGGTCCTTCAGCTTGCTCACGAGGAACTCGCTCGCGTCGACGCAGATCGTCGGGAGCTCCTGGATCCCGCGCTCGGGATCCTCGAGGTATGCCGGAAGCATGTTCCCTACGGCTATGGAGTGCAGCGCCGTCGCGATCATCACGGCCATCGTCGCGCTTTTGGTATGCGCACGCGTGGCGTCCTGCGCGGCGACCATGTCGGTGATCACGTCGGGGAGCGGTCCATCGTCACGCAGCGAGCCGGCGAGGACGAAGGGGACGTCCTCCACCACGCAGGCGTGCATGATCCCCCCAGTGATGATCCCATCCTTCACCGCCTGCGCGATCGATCCCGCGCGCCTGACGGCATTGATCGCCCGCATGTGGGCCGAGTGCCCCCCTGCCGTGGGATCGCCGCTGCTGGTCATCCCCAGGGTGGTCCCGACGATGTCGGCCTCGATGTCGTGCACCGCCACGGCGTTGCCGGCGAGCAGCGCCTGCACGTAGCCGTTGCGGATGAACCAGACCAGGTTGTCGCGCGCGCGCGAGTGCACGAGCGCGGGGCCCGTCACCCACAGGACGTAGCCGCCCCGACGCTTCTCGTCGACCAGCATGCGGGCAATCTGCCGATAGTCGATCGGCTTCTCGCGCGAGACCTGGCTCGACATGAAGTGGAAGTCGCCGTGCGCCCCGCCCGCGGCCTTGAAGCCGTTGGCATGGACCAGCACCCCCTCGCTTCCATCCTCGGCGCGCCCAAGCACGATCTCGTCGCCCGCGCAAACGCGGCGCCCCTCACGCACCCACCATCCGCCGGCGGGATCGCGCACGAGCACGCCGTCCATCCGCGGCTCCTTCGGCATCGTCCACGAACCGTCCGCCCCCTTCACGTACGTCGGCAGGTTGGTGGTGGCGAAGAACTCGTCAGGCAGCACGCCGTCACGCTCCGCGCGTACGGTGCGCGCGGCTGGCGCGTTTGCGAGGTGGGGTGCGGACAAGTCGGGCGCGACGTAGCGGATGTCCAGGATCGAGTCGGTCATGGTCGTCACAGGATGCGCTTGCCGAGCGCGCTCAGGATCAGCTCGCGTGCGATCTCGGCCGTCCGGTTCGCCTCGTCCAGCACGGGATTCACCTCGACGACGTCGAGGCCGACGAGCTTCCCCGAATCTGCCAGCATCTCCATCGCCAGGTGAGCCTCACGGTACGTGATCCCCCCCGACACCGGCGTCCCGACGCCCGGCGCCTCGTCCGGATCGATCACGTCCATGTCGAACGACACCCAAAGGCCCGCAGCATCACGCGTGGCGACGGCGATCGCCTCTTCCATTACCGCGCGCACGCCGCGCTCGTCGATTGCCCGCATCGTGAACGCCGCGAGGCTCCACTTCCTGATGTGGTTGCGCTCGTCGTCGTCTAGGTCGCGAAGCCCGACGAGCGCGAGGTCGCTGGCGCGGAGCGCCGGATGCGGCCCGCCGATGCTCACCATCGCCTTGTCTCCATGCCCGAGGAGCGCGGCGAGCGGCATGCCGTGCACGTTGCCGGATCGCGAGGAGGCAGGGGTGTTGAGGTCGCCGTGTGCGTCGACCCAGACGACGCCCAGGCGCTCGCCCTTGGCCGCGAGGTGCGCCGCCGCGCCGGCAATGGAGCCCGCCGCGAGTGAATGGTCGCCTCCGAGGACGACGGGGATGCATCCGGCCTCAAGCGCGGAGCGCACGTGCGCCGCGACTTCGGTGCAGACAGCCGTGATCGCACCGAGGTAGCGCGCGCCGCGCTGCGCTCCCTTGGCGGCATCTTCCCGGAACGGGACGGCGACGTTGCCGGCATCCTCGACGGTGTGGCCAAGCTTCTCGAGCGACTCGCGGAGATCAGTGTAGCGGACGGCGGACGGGCCCATGTCGACGCCGCGGCGCGACGCGCCGAGGTCCATGGGGACGCCGATGAGGCGGACGTGTGTCATGGGCAAAAGCCTATCGGGGTGTAGCTGGACGCGAAAGCCTACCGCATTTGCATGCATCACATGCAACGATCATCCCGGTGGGGTTTCAGAGGTGCTCGCGAGATCCCTCACATTTAGCGGAGCGCCGCAGCGCTCGCAAGCGACCCGCCCAGGCGGACGCGATGCGGCTCCCCGATGCGGTGACCCAGGACGGAACGGCGACGCCGTCGTCGTGGCTCTGGCGGCCGGGCGGCGGCGGAGGCACTTTGTCTCGTCTTGGCCGCACCCTTCCCACCTCCATCACCGTCCTGACCATGCGCATCATGCTTCCGTGGCGACGTGCCCTCGTCGCGCTCCTCGCGACCGCACCGCTTGCCCCTGTGGCGCTCGGCGCCCAGCCCCAGGGACGGCCCCGTCCGCTGTCGCCGGCCGACATGTTCGCCATCGAGACGGCGTCGGACGCCCAGATCTCGCCCGACGGCGCGTGGGTCGCCTACGTGCGCAACTGGAGCGATGCCAACACCGACAAGCGCTACAGCAACGTCTGGATGGTGAAGCGCGACGGCTCGATGCATCGCCCCCTCACCTCGGGGAAAGTGCGCGACGGGTCGCCGCGCTGGTCGCCGGACGGGACGCGCCTCGCCTACACGTCAGATCGCGACGGGCGCGGGCAGCTTTACGTACGCTGGATGGACACCGGCGAGTCGATCGCGCTCACGAACGGCGCTATCCCGCCGCAGTCGTCCGAATGGTCTCCGGACGGGACGCGCCTCGCCTTCGTGCAGTTCGTCTCGAAGGCGCCGCTGGTGGTGGGCACGCCGCTCGTTCCTCCGCCAGGCGCAACCTGGTCGGCACCGCCCAAGTACACCGACGCGCTGGTCTTTCGCTTCGATGGCGTGGGAGAAGTCCCCGTCGGCTACTCACACATCTTCGTGGTGCGCGCCGACGGCGGCGCACCGCGGCAGCTCTCGCAGGGCGACTTCAACCACGGCGGTGTCTTCGGTGGGAGCAGCCTCGCCTGGACGCCCGACGGCGCCGAGGTGATCACGCCAGCCCGCCGCCGGGAGAAGCTCGAGACCGAGCTCCTCGAGACCGACCTCTGGGCCTTTCCAGTTGACGGCGGCGCGGCGCGTCAGCTCACCAACCGCGAGGGGCCGGACGATTCGCCCGCAGTGTCGCCGGACGGCAAGCTGATCGCGTACGTCGGCTACGACGAGCGACACCAAGGCTACCAGAACACGCTCCTGTACGTCATGAATCGCGACGGATCCGGGTCGCGCGTCGTCTCGGCGAAGTTCGATGGCAGCGTCGGCTCGCCAACGTGGAGCGCCGACGGACGCGGCATCTACGTCATGTACGACGAGAAGGGGGACACGAAGGTCGGGCTGTTCGCGCTCGATGGGACGTGGCGCCCGGTGGCGCATCACCTAGGGACGGGGACGATGGCGTACTCCGGCGGCAACTACTCGGTCTCGCGCACGGGGACGATGGCGATCACGATCTCCACCCCCTCGGTTCCGTCCGACGTCGCCGTCGTCGCGGCGACGCCTAACGCGACGCCCCGGTCGCTGACGACGCTCAACGCCGACCTTCTCGCCTCACGCACCCTGGGCGCCGTCGAGGAGATCTGGTGGGAATCGTCGAAGGACAAGCGCAAGGTCCAGGGGTGGATCATCAAGCCCCCCGGCTTCGATCCCGCCAAGAAGTATCCGCTCATCCTCGAGATCCACGGCGGCCCCTTCGCAAACTACGGGGCGCGTTTCGATGACGAGAAGCAGATGATGGCGGCCGGCGGCTTCGTCGTGCTCTACACGAATCCGCGCGGGAGCACGAGCTACGGCGAGGAGTTCGCGAACCTGATCCACCACGCCTATCCCGGCGACGACTTCTTCGACCTGAACTCGGGCGTGGATGCCGTCATCGCCAAGGGGTACGTCGACGAGAAGAACCTTTTCGTTACCGGCGGCAGCGGCGGTGGCGTGCTGACGGCGTGGATGATCGGCAACACGGACCGTTTCCGCGCCGCACTGGCGTTCTATCCCGTGATCAACTGGGAGTCGTTCTCCCTCACCGCCGACATGGCGCCGCTCGCGGTAAAGAACTGGTTCCCCGGCTTCTCCTGGGACAACCGCGCCAACTACGAGAAGCGCTCGCTCCTGTCGGTGGTGAAGAACGTGAAGACGCCGACGCTGATCATGACGGGGGAGGAGGATTTCCGGACGCCGATGTCGGAGTCGGAGCAGTACTACAAGGCGCTCAAGATGCGCGGCGTGGAGTCGGTGCTGGTGCGGGTGCCCGGGGAGCCGCACGGGATCCGGCGCCATCCGAGCCATGCGGCGGCGAAGATCACGACGCTGACGGGGTGGTTCGATCAGCACCGCGCGCCGGTGCAGTAGGAACGCGAGACGTGCTCGACGACGCAGTCGAACATTCCACGAGGTGCAGGCCATGAAACCGATCGTCCACTGCCGACGACTCGTCGCCGTCGCCGGAGCGCTGCTCGCTCCATCCATCCTCGGCTCGACGGGGGCGGGGGCACCGTCCTCCGCTCCGTCGTCGGCGCGCGAGCTCGCGGAGCTCACGACGTCGGTGGCCTCCGTGCTCGGGGGCGATGCGCTGCACTGGATGCGCGACGGCTCGCGCATCCTCTTTCCCGCGAGCCTCGGGGGCGGGAGCTTCTGGACCGTGGATGCGGCGAGCGGGGCGATGGCCCGCCTCACGGGTGACCTCGCAGCCCAGATTCCGCGCCTCTCCCCCGACGGCTCGGCGATCGCCTACCTGTCCGACAAGGGGGGGAATCCCGAGCTCTGGATCTGGAACGTCGCCGACGGGCGAGATGCGCAGCTCACGCGCATCGGCGGGCGCATCAATGCCTTTGCATGGTCGCCGGACGGGCGCAGCATCGCATTCGCGGCCATGCGGTTCGGCTCGTTCGACATCTGGACCGTCGCGCTAGCCGATGGCGCAGTCCGCCGCCTGACCACGAGCGACTTCTTCGAGGTCTCTCCCGAGTGGACCCCCGACGGACGCCACATCGTCTACGTGCGAGCCGACGACCGGTGGGTCGACCACGACATCATGATCGTCCCCGCCGCGGGCGGCGCGGCGCGCGTGGTGGCGAGCGACCGCGGCTTCTTCGACTACGGCACAATCGGGACTCGCAGCACCTTCGGCGCGCCGCTGGTGTCGCCGGACGGCACCTCGCTCCTCTTCCGTTCCACGCGCAGCGGGTGGACGAACTACTGGATGGTCCCCGTCGCCGGTGGCGCGCCGCAGGCGCTCGCCGCCGAGCCGGCTGACCAGAGCGACGCGCGCTGGTCGCCGGACGGGCGCTCCGTCGCCTTCGTCTCCAATCGCAACGGGACGCTCGACCTGCGCGTCGTTGCGGCTGGCGGCGGCACGCCGCGCGTGGTCGTCCCGGTGACGTCCGGCGTCGTCGGGAGCCCGGCGTGGTCGCCGGACTCGCGGCGCATCGCCTACACCTTCGCCACCCCGACCCGCCCGGCCGATCTCTTCGTCGTCAACGCGGACGGCGCCGCGCCGCGCCAGCTCACCTTCTCGCAGCCGGTCACCACCGAGCGCGCTCTCGTCACGCCGCGGAAGGTCGCGTACAAGAGCGACGATTTCACCATCAACGCCTATCTGTACACGCCGCCTAACGCGCGCCCCGGCCAGAAATTCCCGGGGATCCTCTACATCCACGGCGGCCCCACCGGCCAGTTCTCGGACAACTTCCAGTACCAGGCGCACTTCCTCGCGCGCATGGGCTACGTCGTGCTGGCGCCCAACATCCGCGGTAGCACGGGATACGGAAAGGCCTTCGAGTCGGCCAACGACCCGTGCTGGACTATCTGCGACCTGCGCGACGTCGTCGCCGGCGCGGAGTGGCTCAAGGCGCTCCCCGACGTCGATGGCTCGCGACTCGGCATCACCGGCATCTCCTACGGCGGGATCATGAGCATGGCCGCCGTCGGGCGCGCCCCCGATCTCTTCCAGGCGGCGATTCCGCAGTCCGGATACGCCGACTGGGTCGCATTCCACGACTACAACGCCGAGATGGGACACACCAAGCTCCTCGCCTACGAGTGGGGGGCATGGCCGGACAGCGCGGCGGTCTACCGGCGGAACTCCTCCATCCAGGAGGCCCACCGGGTGAAGGCCCCGGTCTTCCTGGTGCACGGTACGGGACGCGGCGAAGCGTGGCGACAGGGGGTCCCCCCCATCACCGCATCGGCGGAGTTCGCGCTCGCACTCGAGAAGCACCACAAGATCGTGCAGTACAGGACCTACCCCAACGAGACCTACTACGTGTACGGACGGGAGAACCGGCGGCAGCTTCTCCTGGACATGCTGGAGTGGTTCGACCGCTACCTCAAAAACGCGTCGGATGTGTTGTAGGCGACGTAGTTGATGAGCGCGAACACCTAGACGGTGACCGCTGCGCCTAGGTAGCCGAACTGCGGCCGTGGCGTTCGCGCTCATTGTAGTCGAGTGGCCTCCGGTTCTACTAAACATTGTGAGGTACGGAATTTGACGTCGGAGGCCTCAACGCCCAGCATCAGCTGCGGCTCGAAGCGCCGACAGCTGCATGCTGTTGTTAGGCGCCCTCTCGAATAGGACTGCGACTCCACGCACGCCACTGCTTCACTCCGTGCGGCAGATTTCCTGGCCGCGGAATAGGTCGCACACCGCTTCCACAGCCTGAAGCTGGTACTCGAGGTTGGGCTCGAAGTGGAGCTTCACGTTTCGTCCTTGGGGCGCGGCGACAGCCGTTCGAGCGTGTCTTCCAGATCGCGAAAGCCATCCTCCTCGCCCTGTGCCTCGAGTTCGCTTCGACGTCCGGCAGCGAACCGCTCGTATTCCTGTCGAGCCATGGCATCGGCTTCTCTCTTCGACACCTTGCCGGCGTTCGGAAGCACGGAACGGTCGTTGAAGCGCAAGCACTCGTTCAGCTTGGTCTCCAGTCCTTGAGAAAAACCTGTTTGCGCCGCGTGGCCTGATCCTCGGCGAAATCCAGCCACATGGAGACCAGCCGGTTCAGCTCGCCGATCTCGGACTCGCGCAGGTAGTTCTTGGCGATCACGACATCAGGAGGCCGAACCGCTCCTCCTTGCCAAGAGCTGAGACCCATGTTGGGCTTCCCCGCGTCGGCTCGCTGAGCGATCAGCTCCGCTGCGGTTTGTCCGGTCACGGCGAAGTGCAGCTTGTTCATAATGCGGAAAAACTGCGTGGTCTCCGGCAGGCTGGGCTCGTAATCGGCTGCCAGTGCGAAAATCTCGCGGGCCCGCACGTACATCCTGCGCTCGCTGGCGCGGATGTCCCGAACCCGGTCCAGCATCTGCGCGAAATAGTCGGGAGCCGAGGATCCCGCGAAGGGCGGGTTTTTGAGCCGCTCGTCGTCCATGGTGAAGCCCTTGAGCAGGTACTCACCCAGCCGCTCCGTGGCCCAGCGCCGGAACTGGGTGCCGCGCGCGGACCGCACCCGGTAGCCCACGGCGAGGATGACGCCGAGGTTGTAGTGGCGGACCGTGCGCCTCACCTCGCGGCCGCCCTCGGCGCGAACTTGTAAGTAGTCCTTACAGGTTGACGCCGGATCGAGCTCGCCTTCGCCGTAGAGTGCCTTCAGGTACTGCGTGACGTTCTGCGGCGTGGTCTGGAACAACCCGGCGATCAGGGCCTAGCTCATCCACAGCGATTCGTCGGCGAACCGACACTCGACCCGTGCGCGCCCGTCCTCCGTTTCGTAGAGCAGGATCTCGCCCATCGGCCCATTGGGGTCGGCGTGCACCAGCGCGTGTCCCCGCTGCGGTGGCGTGCGCCGTGTCGGCTTCTTCTTCGCCATGGCGACCTCAGAGGCTCCGCACGTTCGCGAGGCCGTGTTGACTGAGGTCGCACACCGCTTCCACAGCCTGAAGCTGGTAGTCGAGGTTGGGTTCGAAGTGGAGTTTCACGTTTCGTCCTTGGGCGGTGTCGACAGCCGCTTCACAGCGCGGTCGAAGTCGGATTCAAGGCTCCGATCATCAAGCTTGCGAAATTCGACGAACTCACGCTCGGCGTGCGCCTTGGCCAATTCCGCCGAGACTGTGCCGGCGTTCTGCAGAATGTCCCGGTCGTTCAGTCTCAGGAAGCCCTCCAGTTTCACGATCCAGTCGTGCATGGTCATCGGCACGCGTCGCTCGGCCTGACCTTCGGCGAAGATCAGATACTGCTCGACTAGGTTGTTGAGCGCCCGGAGCTCGTCTTCTTTCAGGTAGTTCTTCGCGGTGGCCACCTCCGACTTGCGTATGCGCGCCCCCTCCCAGTTGGTGAGTCCCATGTTCGGCAGGGTGCGGTCGGCGCGGGACACGATCGCCTCGGCGGCGGGTTGCCCGTGGATGGCGTAGTGAACCTTGTTCTGAACCGTGGCGAAGAAGTCCTGGGTGCGCGGGTATGCCTTGTCGTAGTCGATGCTCGTAGCGTAGATGTCGGTGATCTTCTGGTAGAACCTCCGTTCGCTGGTGCGGATGTCCTGAATGCGCCGGGTGAGCTCCTCGAAGTAGTCGTTGCCGACCTTCGGGTTCTTGAGGCGCTCGTCGTCCAGCACGAAGCCCTTGACGATGTACTCCTTGAGCTTG
>Ga0163144_10024772_pt1 | contig 11755 bp, 9 predicted proteins | sample OliLak19BULKMAT1_FD_123175 | JGI IMG/M metagenome (GOLD analysis project Ga0163144, IMG submission 123175) | Freshwater microbial mat bacterial communities from Lake Vanda, McMurdo Dry Valleys, Antarctica - Oligotrophic Lake LV.19.BULKMAT1 | ecosystem: Environmental > Aquatic > Freshwater > Lake... | reverse complement strand
GAGGTTGTGGCGGGCGCGGTGGCCGGCGCGCGCATAGGCGGAGACCTCGTAGCGATCGAGCCCGGCCGCGGCCGTCAGCGCGGCGACGCGATCGAGCATGGTCGACGCCAGGTCGTCGTCCGGAAGCGGCGGCGGGAACCGGGCGAAGAAGGTGTTGGGCTCGATCGTCAGCTGGTAGACCGAGAGATGCGGCGGCGCGAACGCCAGCGCCGCGCCGAGGTCGGCCTCGCAGTCGGCCAGCGTCTGCCCGGGCAGGGCGTACATGAGGTCGATGTTGAAGGTCTCGAACGCCTCCCTGGCCTCGCCGATCGCGGCCCGGGCCTGGGCCGCGTCGTGGACCCGGCCGAGCGCCGCGAGCCGGTCGTCGTCGAAGCTCTGCACGCCGATCGAGAGCCGGTTCACGCCGGCGGCGCGAAAGGCATGGAAGCGCTCCCGCTCGAAGGTCCCGGGGTTGGCCTCGAGCGTGACCTCGCAGCCCGGCTCGAGCGGCAGCCGGGCGCGAATCGCGGCCAGCAGCCGCTCGATCTCCTCGGGGGCGAACAGGCTGGGCGTGCCGCCGCCGATGAAGATCGTGTGCACGCGCCGGCCCCAGACGAACGGCAGCGCCGCTTCGAGGTCGGCGACCAGGGCATCGACGTAGCGCCGCTGCGGCAGCGCCTCGAGCGCGCCGCGGACCGCGTGCGAGTTGAAGTCGCAGTAGGGGCACTTCTTCAGGCACCAGGGCAGGTGCACGTAGAGCGAGAGCGGCGGCAGCGCCGCCAGCCGCAGCGAGCCCGGCCGCATGAACGCCGCCAGTCGCTCGGCGACGGAGGCGGTGGGCGGGCCGGCGGGCGCGGGCCCGGCCGCGACCAGCGGCGGCAGGATCTTCATCTCAGCCGAGCTGCCAGGCCTCGCGCATCAGCAGCCGCATCTGCCGTGCGGCGAGGGCGCGGTGGCTGGCGGCGTTCTTTGCCGCAGCATCCAGCTCGGCGACGGTCCGGCCCAGCGCCGGAATGAAGACCAGCGGGTCGTAGCCGAAGCCGGCGCTGCCGCGCGGCGTGGTGGCGATCTCGGCCGGCCAGCGGCCGGTGGCGATCAAGGGCTCGGGGTCGGCGGCATGGCGCACCGCGACCAGGGTCGAGACGAAGCGCGCGCTGCGGTCGCTGCAGCCGCGCAGGCGCTCGAGCAGCAGCGCGTTGTTGGCCGCGTCCTGGGCGCGACGTCGCGCCTCGCGATCCACGAACCGTTCGGCCAGCGGCGCGAAGTGCGCCGAGGCGACACCCGGCGCGCCGCCGAGCGCATCGACCACCAGGCCGGAGTCGTCGGCGATCGCCGCGCCGTGCGCCGCTTCGGCCGCGTGCCGCGCCTTGGCGAGCGCGTTCTCGACGAAGCTGGCATGCGGCTCCTCGGCCTCGCCGATGCCGAGCGAGCCCTGGGCGACCAGCTCGACGCCGAGACCGGCGAACAGGCCCTGCAGCTCGGCCAGCTTGCCGGGATTGTTCGAGGCCAGGACGAGCCTCACCGCCGCGCCCTTCAGGCCGGGGCGATGCCGAGCGCGTGGCGCTGGGCCGCGACCAGCTCGCCGATGCCCTTGGCGGCGAGCGCGAGCAGCGCGTCCATCTCCAGGCGCGAGAAGGTCGCGCCTTCGGCCGTGCCCTGCAGCTCGACGAAGCCGCCGGAGGCGGTCATGACGACGTTCATGTCGGTGCCGCAGGCGGCGTCCTCGACGTACTCGAGATCGAGCAGCGGCGTGCCGGAGACGATGCCGACCGAGACCGCGGCGACGGCGTCGCGGATCGGCGAGCGCTCGATCTTTCCTTTTGCCAGCAGCCAGGCCACGGCGTCGGCGGCGGCGACATAGGCGCCCGTGATCGCCGCGGTGCGGGTGCCGCCGTCGGCCTGGAGGACGTCGCAGTCGAGGGAGATCGTGCGCTCGCCGAGCAGCGACAGGTCGAACACGCAGCGCAGCGAGCGGCCGATCAGGCGCTGGATCTCCTGCGTGCGTCCGCTCTGCTTGCCGCGCGCCGCCTCGCGGTCGCCGCGGGTATGGGTGGCCCGCGGCAGCATGCCGTACTCGGCGGTGAGCCAGCCCTCGCCGCTGCCGCGCTTGTGCGGCGGCACCTTGTCTTCGACCGAGGCGGTGCAGAGCACCCGGGTGTCGCCGAAGGACACGAGGACCGAGCCCTCGGCATGCCGGGTGAAGCCGCGCGTGAGCGTGACCGGGCGGAGCTGGTCGGCGAGGCGACCCGAGGAACGTTGGAAAGTCATGGTGGCGATTGTCGCCGCCGCGATCAGAAGGGGCGCCGGAGGCGCCCGCCCCTCCCTCCCGGAGGGAGGGGAGCGCAGCGGGGAGGGAGCAGCCCTGTCACGCGCAGCGGGGCGCGAAGCTCAAGAAAAGCTTCAGCTTTTCTTGAGCTTCGCGGACCGCTGGATGGCTTCGTTGATTTCCTTGATCGAGCGCTCGATTTCGGCGTCGTCGAGCTCGTCCGGCGAGACGTCGGTGCCGAGCACGCTCGCCTGGATGGTCGAGGCGAACACCGCCTCGCCGAGGGCATCGGTCTGGACGCCGTGGCCGCTCTCGCTGTTCTCGACGCCCTCCCATTCGACCGCGAGCACCGACACGTTGTCGCACTTGGCGCCGCCGTTGCGCAGCGCCTGCTCGACCAGCTCGGGCACCGAGTCCGAGAGCGGCAGGTTGGCCAGCTGGTCGGTGATCTCGCTGTCGCTGACTGTCCCCCACAGGCCGTCGGAGCAGAGCAGCAGCCGGTCGCCGGCCTGCATCAGCAACGGCCCGACGGTATCGACCACCGGCTTGCCGGGGCTGCCCAGGCAGGTGAACAGCACGTTGCGATTGAACCGGTCGCCCATCGGCACGACCTGGCTCATGGTCTGCTGCAGCTCCGAATACGAATGGTCGCGGGTGCGGGCGATCATCTTGTCGCCGCGCACCAGGTAGAGCCGCGAATCGCCGCAGTGCGCCCAGTAGGCGGCATTGCCCTGCAGCAGGCAGGCGACCACGGTCGTGCGCGGCGTGTCGATCAGCGCCTTCTGGGTGGCGTAGCGAAGCAGCTGGTGATGGCCGGAGACGATCGCCTCGTGCAGGAAGCGCAGCGGGTCGGCAAGGGTCGGCTTGCAGTCGCGCTGGAACATCGCGGCGAGCGTCTGCAGCGCGAGCTGCGAGGCGACTTCGCCTTCCGGATGGCCGCCCATGCCGTCGGCGAGGGCGAACAGGCCGGCGTCGCGGGTGTAGCAGTAGCCCATCCGGTCTTCGTTCTTTTCGCGGCCGCCCTTGCGGCTGACCTGATAGACGGAGAAGCGCATCAGGACTACCGCCGGGCCGCCCCAAGGGACGCCTGCGCCCCCTCGGGGGGCAGCGAACGAAGGTGAGCGCGGGGGCGCTGCAAGGCCTAGGCTTTCGCGCTCGAGGTGATGTTCTCGAGCTGCAGCTTCAAGCGCTCGCTGAAGCTCAGCTTGGTGTATTGCCGCTCGGTCTCGCGCGAGAGCTCCTTCTGCAGGGCGAACACGCTCTGCGGCCGGGACAGCGGATCGAGCGACATGCACCACTCGGTGACCTCGATCAGGTTGTCGCTGTAGACGTTGCGCAGGCGCGAGAGCGAGAGCGCCAGCCGGTCCTTCTCGATCCGCTGCGGCGCGTCGTTCGGCGGGTAGCCCTGCATGCAGGCGTAGATGCAGGCGCCGATCGCGTAGATGTCGGTCCAGGGGCCGAGCGTGCCGTCGCGGCGGTACATCTCGGGCGCGGCGAAGCCCGGCGTGTACATCGGCCGGATGAAGTTGCCTTCCTTGCTCAGCACCTCGCGCGCCGCGCCGAAGTCGAGCAGCACCGCCTTGTTCTCGTTGGTGATGAAGATGTTCGCCGGCTTGATGTCCAGGTGCAGCATCTTGTGCTGGTGGACGATGCGCAAGCCGCGCAGGATCTCGTCGAACAGCGAGCGGATCGTCGACTCGCGGAACACCTTGTCGCGCTTCAGGTCGCGGGCGGTGACGATGAAGTCCTGCAGGGTGTCGCCCTGCAGGTAGTTCATCACCATGTAGACGGTTTCGTTCTCGCGGAAGAAGTTCAGCACCGAGACGACGCTGGTGTGCGAGATCTGCGCGAGCGAGCGCCCCTCCTCGAAGAAGCTCTTCAGGCCGAGGCGGTAGAGCGGCTGCTTCTCGGGCTTGACCCGCGGCGTCAGCTCGCCGGGCGAGCGCTCGGCAAGCGAGGAAGGAAGGTATTCCTTCAGGGCGACGAGCTTGCGGTCGGCGTCTTCGCAAAGGTAGACGACGCCGAATCCGCCGGCCGCCAGCTTCTTGATCACCTGATAGCCGCCCACCACCGTGCCCGAGGGCAAAGGTGCTGGTTTGGGCTTTGACATAATCGAGAAACTGGAGGGCAAAAGAGCGTGGCAGTTTACAGCATGACCGGCTACGCCAATGCCTCGGCGAGCCCTGTCGCCCCTGCTGCGGCAGCATTGCACGAACGGCGCGGCGATGCGCGTTCGGCACCTCCCGCGGCCCCCCGCATCGGCGTCGAGCTGCGCTCGGTCAACGGCCGATTTCTCGACATCGCGCTGCGCCTTCCCGACGAATACCGCTCGCTCGAGCCGGCGCTGCGCGAGCTGCTCACCGCCCGCTTCAAGCGCGGCAAGATCGAGCTCCGCCTGACCGGCGCGGCCGATGCCGAGAGCGCGAACTCCGAGCCGCTGCCCGAGCAGCTCGCTCACCTGGGGCAGATCGAAAGCCGGGTGCGCGAACTCCTGCCGAACGCCCGGCCGCTCTCGGTGCACGAGGCGATGCAGTGGTGCCGCGGCGCGGCCCGCAGCGAAGACGCGGCCGACCTGGTGCTCGAGGCCGCCCGGCGCGGCGTCGAAGGCCTGGCGGCGGCCCGGGCGCAGGAAGGCGAGCGGCTGGCGGCGGTCCTGCTCGAGCGCGTCGATCATCTCCGCGGACTGGCGGCGGCGGCCGAACCGCTGGTGCCGGCCGCGGTGGCGCGGCAGCAGCAGCGCTTCGTCGAGCGCTGGAACGACGCGCTCGAGACCACCGGCGCGGCGCAGTCGGTCTCGCGCGAGGCCACCCAGGAGCGCGCCCTCAACGAGGCCGCCGCCTATGCGATCCGCATCGACGTCGCCGAGGAGCTGGCGCGGCTGCGCTCGCACCTCGACGAGATCGCCCGCCTGCTCGCCAAGGGCGGCGAGGTCGGCAAGCGCCTCGAGTTCCTGATCCAGGAGCTGCTGCGCGAGGCGAACACGCTCGGCTCGAAGTCGACCTCGATCGAGATGACCGCGGTCTCGGTGGACATGAAGGTCGCGATCGAGCAGCTGCGCGAGCAGGTGCAAAATCTGGAATAGTTTCGTTGACGAACGGGCGTCCAGCCAGCTGCCGTTCACTGGAGTCTCCTGACGGGCCATCAGCGGTCGCTGGTGAAGGGCTGCTCCGGCGCTCCTCACCAACCCCAAAATCGTGTCCGCGAGATGGTTGCCGCAGGGCACGTTGCGTCAGAACCCGCACCCCTGGCCAAGAGGCACAGCGCGGCGCTGTTCAGGCTTCAGTGGCGCTTGCTCGTGTCGACGAGGCGGTGAGTTGCTCTGCGCAAACGTCGCGAACGCATCCTCGTAGCCAGCGATGTCCAGGCTCGCCATCCAGCCGCGGATGCCAAAGCATTGAAACCGTGAATTCCGGTGTGGCCATCGGAAGGCCAAAGCTGTGCATGCCGGAGCGCAGGCTTGCGGTATGGCGTTCGGGAACTGTGGCGATCAGGTCAGAGCCCCGAGCCAGGGCCACCGCCGTCGCAAAACCGCCGACGATCGTGGCGATCACCCGCTCCAGACCAATCGAGCGCAAGGCTTCATCAATGGGGCCCTTCTCCAGGCCTTCTCGCGACACGTTGATGTGGCTGCCCATCGCATAGCCAGGAGGAGTGATCTCACCCTGGGTGAGGGGATGTCCCGTTCGCACGACCCCCACGTATCGATCGCGAAACAGCGCCTGCACTCGTAGTTCAGGCGCGCTCGTCTTCTCGACGACGCCCGTCTCCAGATCCACCGCACCCTCACGAAGTGGCCCGCTGTCCTTGTCGAGCTTCTGCACGAAGCGCAGCCGCACGCCGGGAGCGTCTTCTCCCACGCGGGCAATGAGCGCCGGTCCGAAGTTCTCTGCGAAGCCTTCACTGGTTCGCAGTGTGAATGTTCGGAAGAGTCGTTTAAGGTCGAGTGTCTCCGCCGGCCGTAGAACCGCTTGTGCTTCCTGGACGAGCTGGCTCACCCGCTCTCGGAGTTCGAGTGCTCGGGGCGTGGGCACGAGCCCACGGCCGGCCCGAACCAAGAGCGGATCGCCCATGGTCTCCCGCAGTCGCGCCAGTGCCCGACTCATGGCCGACGGACTGAGCCGCAATCGCCGCGCCGCGCGCGCCACGCTGCCTTCGGCGATCAGCACGTCCAGCGTCACGAGCAGGTTCAGATCGGGCATCGACATGCACCAACCATAGCCCAGCTTGACCGTGATGTGGCGTCAGACGCACGAACAAGCTGCAAACAGCGCGCCTTCCGCCATGTCCGGCGAAACGCCAGACTCCAGACGCCCCTTCTCGGAAGTCGCCAGAACATGGAGTTCAAGTTGAAATCAATCAGTGCAGGACCCGGCGCAACGGTCGCGGAAGCTGCGCCACTGGCACCAGTGGTTCGGTGGGCGCTCGCCACCCTTTCGCTGTCGACGCTGCTGTCCTCGCTGGGCACGAGCATCGCCAATGTGAGCTTGCCGACGCTGGCGCAGGCGTTCAACGCCTCTTTCCAGCAAGTGCAGTGGGTGGTGCTGGCCTATCTGCTGGCCATCACGGCCCTGATCGTGACCGTCGGACGGGTCGCGGACCTGATCGGCCGCCGGCGGCTGCTGCTGGCTGGCATCTGCCTGTTCACGGTCGCATCGGTGCTGTGCGGCATCGCCCCCACGCTCTGGCTGCTGATTGCCGCCCGTGCGGTGCAGGGCCTCGGCGCGGCCGCCATGTTGGCCCTGACCATGGCTTTCGTGGCAGAGACGGTGCCGAAAGCGAAGACCGGCAGCGCGATGGGCCTGCTCGGCACCATGTCTGCCGTGGGCACCGCCCTCGGCCCCACGCTGGGCGGCGTGCTCATCGCCGGATTGGGTTGGCGCGCGATATTCCTGATCAATGTGCCGCTGGGTGTCTTGGCTCTGTATCTCGCCCATCGCTATCTGCCCGCTGATGGCGGAGGACCGAAGACCAAGGGCGCCGGCTTCGACACGGTTGGCACGGTGCTGCTGGCTCTGACTCTCACCGCCTATGCGCTCGCGATGACGATGGGACGCGGCAGCTTTGGCGTTCTCAACCTGGCATTGCTGTTCGCGGCGGTGCTTGGCGCTGGACTGTTCGTGTTCGCCCAAGCCAGGGCCGCTTCGCCCTTGATTCGCTTGGCCCTGTTCCGCAATCCGATGCTGAGCTCGGGCTTCGCCATGAGCACCCTCGTCACGACCGTGGTCATGGCGACTCTCGTGGTGGGCCCGTTCTATCTCTCTGGCGCGCTCGGGCTTGACGCGGCCCAGGTCGGACTGGTCATGTCGTCCGGCCCGATCGTCGCCGCACTGACCGGCATGCCGGCCGGCCGCTTCGTCGACCGGTTCGACGCCTACCGTGTGACCATTGCCGGGCTGATCGCCATGGTGATCGGCTCGTGCATCCTGCCCATGATGCCTACAAGCCTGGGCATCCCGGGTTACGTCGCACCGCTTGTCGTCATCACTGCCGGCTTCGCGCTGTTCCAGGCGGCCAACAACACGGCCGTCATGACGGACATCCGCGCTGACCAGCGAGGCGTTGTGTCGGGTTTGCTCAACCTGTCGCGCAATCTCGGGCTCATCACCGGTGCATCCGTGATGGGCACGGTGTTCGCTGTGGGTGCAGCGAGCTCGAACCTGATGACGGCGAGTCCGCAGGCTGTTGCGGCCGGGATGCGGGCCACGTTCTCCGTGGCGGCGGTTCTGGTCGTCGTCGCCGTCGCCATCGCGTTGGCAGGCCAGACGCTTACGCGGCGAGCCCAGACTGCCAGTCGTGGCAAGCCCCTCTCACTTTGACAACACAAGGATCAGCTCATGCAACCCCGACTCGACTTCTACCGATCAGGCCCGGATGCCATGAAGGCCGTGACCAGGCTTGAACAGCAGATCACCCGGTCGGGTCTGGCGCCACGCTTCACGACCCCCAGCTTCATTTCTCGCCTGGCCTGTTCGGCCTTTCTCTGGATTTCAACCGGTCTGCTGTCGCCGGTGCTGGCGGCGGCGCCCCTTGCCGCTGGATTCGAGAGCCTGCAGGCCGCTGACGGCGCAGGAAAACCGCTGGAGGTGGCGCTCTGGTATCCCACCGAGGCGGTGGCCCATGAGGTCGATCTCGGGCCGTTCACGCTCAACATCGCCCGCGGCGGCGCAGTCGCAGGCCAGGGCTTGCCGCTGATCGTGATGTCGCATGGCAATGGGGGCTCTTCTCTCGGGCACCACGACACGGCGGTCGCTTTGGCCCAGGCGGGTTATGTCGTCGCTGCTGTCACGCACACCGGTGACAACCACGCCGATCAGAGCAGAGAGGCGTCGATGATGGAGCGCCCGCGCCACGTCAGCCGCGTGATTGACCACATGCTGACGAAGTGGCCGGGCCGAGACCGAATCGATACCACTCGCATTGGCGTGTTCGGCTTTTCGTCGGGTGGCTTCACCGCACTGGCCGTGGTGGGCGGTGCCGCTGATCTGGGGCGTATCGCCCCGCATTGCCAGCGACACCCGGGTGACTACGCATGCCAGGTGATTGCTCGGCGGCCCATCGGAACGGCGGCCGTGGGGACCGCAGTGGTCCAGGCGGGCCGTGACGCACGTGTGCGCGCGGCCGTGGTGGTGGCGCCGGCGCTCGGGTTCACCTTCACCCCGGAGTCGCTCGCGGCCGTCTCGGTGCCCATCCAGCTCTGGCGAGCGGAAGATGACCTGGTGCTGCCGCACCCCTGGTATGCAGAAGCGGTGCGGGCGGCGCTGCCCCAGCCGCTGGACTACCGCGAGGTGCCCAAGGCGGGCCACTTCGACTTCCTGGCACCATGCACGCCGCGCTTCGCCGCGATGGCGCCACCTTTGTGCAGCAGTCAGCCCGGCTTCGACAGGGTGGAATTTCACCGCGAGTTCAACGCGGCGGTCTTGGGCTTCTTCGGAGTTGCGCTGAAGCCATGAGCCTCAGCGCTCGCCATCTTTGACGACGACGCACTGCCCCTTGGGTTCCAGTTCGCTGCCCGCGGCGGCAGTCGCTGGCCTCGGGCCCCTGTATCCGACGCGCGTGATCCCCGAACTGGATCCGAGCAGCGACGACCAGGCGGATACGGCTATGGTGTGAACGTGTGAATCCGCCACCTGCCGCCATTGCGGCACTCGGCTATCTGACCCCTCAACCTGCATCTCGCTGCGCAGCGATTGATAGCTCGATCCGCCTGGCGCTGGAGATCGCGTGACTCGCGCGGGTCACCTCAGCCAAGCTCGAACACGGATACCTCGGCGCTGCGCCCCTTGACCTTCATCGCCGGCAGCGGCTCGAGGCCGGCCCGCACGGTCAGCCGGGCATGCGTCGCGCCGCTGACGAGCATGGTGGTACCGAGCTCTTTGTTGAGCGACTGGATGCGCGACGCCACGTTGACCGCGTCGCCGACGAGCGCATATGACAGTCGCTCGCCGCCGCCGATGTTGCCGGCAATCACCGTGCCGGTGTGGATACCGATGCCGTGCCTGAGCTCGCGCTGGCCCGCCGCACGCCGCGCCGCGTTCCAGGCAGCCAGGCGTTCGCCCATGGCGCGCGCGGCTGCCACCGCCGCATCGGCATGGCGCGGGTTGTCCAGCGGCGCGCCGAACACGGCTTCGATCTCGTCGCCGATGAACTGCAGCACAAGGCCCCCATGGGCGCGCACGGCAGCGTCCATCTCGCCGAAGTAGGCGTTCAGGTCGGCTATCACCTCGGCCGCGGGGCGGGCTTCGACCCAAGGCGTGAAATCGCGCAGGTCGGCGAACAGGATGGTCACTTCGCGCTGCGCCCCGGCCGTCGTCGCGCGGCCGCTAAGGATCTCGTCACGCACTTCGGGGCTCACGTAGCGGCCGAAGGTCTCGCGGATGCGCTCGCGTTCGCGCAGGCCATCGATCATGGCGTTGAAGCCCTCGGCGACAGAACCGATCTCGTCGTTCGACACCACCGTGCAGCGCGCGCCGAGATCGCCCTGCCTGACCTGCGCCATCGCCCGCTGCACGTCACGCAGCGGCCCGGCGATGCTGCTCGCCACCAACGTGGCCAGGCCGACTGAGACCACGAGCCCGCCCGCCGCAAGCACTGCGACCACCGCGATCAGGTTGCGGATGATCCCCGCGGCCGTGGCCGCGTCCACGGCCAGAAGCGCGTGGGCGCGGGTCAGCGCCGCGACCGAGAGGACCGCCAGAGGCAGCAGGCTGACGAGCAGCAGCACCGCCAGCATGCGCGTGCGCACGCGCAGGCGCGGTGCGTTCGCCGCGCTCAGCTCGCCGGACGGAAAAATGCGCGGCAGCTCGGCGCGCCAGATGCGTTCAGCACCGAAGAAGATGCTGGTCGCGACGAAAGTGCCGCCCACGAAGGCGATGCCAAAGACCTGGCGCAGCGCGTTCTCGAGCACAAAGTTGCCGGCCAGCAGCGGCCACAACACGCCCCACACGAAACTTGCGGCGAGCCAGCCGGCGAAGGTCAGCAGCGCGAAGAAGGCCGGCGTGAGCAGCGCGCGACGCCGCGCCGTGTCGCCTGCCGCACCGGGCGGCGGTGGATTGGCCTTGTCGCTGACGGGCCGCATCCAGTGCGCGCTGGCCATGCGCCCGGCGATGGATAACAGCGCGAACCCGAGCACGAAATACACGAGCTCGGCGCCGCCGATGGCTGCCACACCGCGGCTGGCGGACGGGTCGACCTCGTGGAAGTATATGAAGCTCAACACCGCGCCGCCGAGGTTGCCGAGCACGACCAGGCTCAGCAGGCGAAGTCGGGTGGGCGATCGGGTGGCCATGGCCCGGCATTGTGTTGCAGCCGCCTGCAGGCGAGCATCGCCGGAAGGACACCATGAAGGTGCTGGCACGGTCAGACGCGGTCAGGACCCCAGGATGCGCCGCCGGTCCTCAATCACGCAGATTGGTCGCGATGCACCCGGGCGGGGAGCCGTTCGACCCCTGCGCCACTCATCCTCACCCGAGCATGGAAGTCGAACTGTGCATCTGAGCGACTGCTGTTGGGGTGGCCCATCGATGGTCCGTCGGACGGCATTGGGTCGACGCCGGTCAGCCGCTTCGCTGAACTGCAGGCCGGACTGCGGTCGTTCGAGTTGAACCGCCAGGCACCGGACGTTCAGGAAAACCGCACTCGCCGCGCCTGGGCCTGCTGTGCGAGATCCCGGGCCTGCGATCCTGGCGGGTCAAGGGGTTCCCCATGTTGTGGCTGCACTTCGAAGCCGAGGACCATCGCAATGTGATCCGCCTGCTGGGCGAACGGCAGGACCAAATTTGGAGTAGGTGCTGGAGCCCATCTCCGATTCCAGCAGCCGCTATGCGGGTACGAGCAGCTTCAACTGGCTGCGCGCAAGCAGCTTCCTGAAGTCCCGATCGAAGCTGACGAGGTGCTCGCTCAGGTGGGCCACGGCTGCCGACAACCAGGCATCCGGGAGGTCGTTACCGCCCAGTTGCTTGTCGAGGCAGAGTCGGCGCAATTTCGACCATTCCGGCCCCAACGGCGCCAGTT
>Ga0163144_10024771_pt1 | contig 11755 bp, 8 predicted proteins | sample OliLak19BULKMAT1_FD_123175 | JGI IMG/M metagenome (GOLD analysis project Ga0163144, IMG submission 123175) | Freshwater microbial mat bacterial communities from Lake Vanda, McMurdo Dry Valleys, Antarctica - Oligotrophic Lake LV.19.BULKMAT1 | ecosystem: Environmental > Aquatic > Freshwater > Lake... | reverse complement strand
GGTCCAATACCTTGATCTTAAGTTCGGGCGCAACGGGCTCTACGAATTCCTGGAGAAAATGGGTGCGCGGATCGAACGACGGAAGAGATCTCTTCCGGCTGTCGATCAATTGGATTCCTTGACCGCGATGTCCGAATACCGGCTTGATGAACCAGATTCCAGGACGCGGCGGGTCGACGATGTTCATCCCCGCGATCCATACCGGCGGGGCCGGGAAATTCGCGTCGAGGAGAAACGCGGAGGTTTCATACTTATTCGAGACGCGCAGCGACGCGGAATAGCTGTTGAGAATCCGCTTCGTTCAACGGCCTGCAGCCGCGTCCCGATGTGGGAACACCCGGTTTCTATCATGAAATTATCTTTGGCGAATAGCATCGTCTCGGGGGATTGCCGGGCGCTGACTGACCGGAGGTGTCAGTTGGTGAGGGAAAAATCATACAAACTTTGCGGCGAACGCCGTAGTCAGCGGCCCAGGGCCTCGAGGGCCGCGGCCGCGGCGGGGTGCTCCGACGCCAGGCGCTTGGCGCCCCGCGCGAGCTTCGAGAGCCACCGCCGCTCGCGCAGCGCGTCGTGGGCAAGCCGCAGATCCCCGGGCCGGGTCTCGGCCAGCGCCTCGAGCATCTGGGCGGCCTGCGCCAGGTCCTTGCCCGCCTTCGATTGCTGGGAGACGGAACGCTCGGGGGCGACGATGATCTTGTGCAGCGCGAAGCGGGCCGGCGACGGGACGCTCACGAGAAAGCCCCCGGCGTCGAGCACCGCGGCCTTCTCGGGATTCTCGATGAGATAGTCCATGAATGGCAAGGGCTGGGCGCTCGTCTTCAGACGCGGAAGAGGCACCGGCGCGTGTCCTTTGCCCGGCGTCAAGAAGTCGACGCGCAGCGACTCGCCTCGGACTTTGAAGGAGGTCGACGGGTGACGGGAGTCGAGGCCGGGTACAGGTAAAAATCCCATTTGGAGGCGCTCGAGAGCGCCCTCGGCGTCCGCGGACTGCTCCGACGCGGCGAGCATCGAGACGGCCGCCAGGTCCAGGTCGTCGGTACGCAGGTTCGCGCCGGTCAGCCGCATGCCGAGCAGGTTGCCGATCGCCCCGAAGGCGTGCGTGCCCACGAGGACGGCGCCCGCCTCGAAGACGCCCGCGTCGGCGAACGCCTTGAGCACGCGGGCCGCGCGCGGCCCCATCGACCAGGCCCCCCCGATCAAGGTCTGGGAGCAGAGGCGCTCGAGCCCCGCCCGTTCCTTCTCGACCTCGGGCCGCTCGCTCTTGAAGCGCGCGATGAGCTTGTCGAGGGCGGGCCCGGCCTTTCCCAGATAGAGTTGGGTGAATTTACCCCCGGGCTCGGAGTACTGAAAGTAGGCATAGTCTTCGCCCTTGACCGTCTTCGTGGTGAAGACGCCCGGCGCCTTGCCCACGCCGCGCCGCGCGGACTCGGCGAGGAGCCGCTCCAGGAGCTCGGCGTAGAGCGTCTGCGTCTGGACGGAGAGAAGGATGGCCATAGTTATACGTAGGTCTACTATAACCTACGTATAACTCCGCGTCAAGACCCGGAATCAGCGCAAGCGGCGAAGCGCGTCGAGGGCCTTCTCGATGCGCGCGAGCGAGGCCGCGGGGTCGGGGCGGCCTTCCTTCGGCGAGAAGCGCGGGTCGCTCATCGCGCCGGCCACGACGGACTCGAGCGCCGGGATCGCCTCGACTCGCTTGAAGGCGACGAGCGCCTCGGACGCGGAGGCCAGGACCTCGGCGTCGGGGTGGCGCGAGAGGCGCGAAAGCGCGGGGCCCATCTCGGCGCCGAGCGCGGACGAGACGCGGATGAGGGCCAGCATCGCCTCGGGGCCCTCGCTCTCGGAGCGCAGCGCCTCGGAGACGACGGGCAGCGCCTCCGGCGCGAGCCAGGCCGCGATCCCGGCGCGGCGCGCGTCGAGCGCCTTGATCGCGGCGGCGCGCGCGGCGCCCCGGGATGGGAAATACGAGATGAGCGAGAGCAGCGCCTTGCCGGACGGCGTCCCGTGCGAGCGGCCGAGCGCCGCGAGCGAGGCGTTAACGAGGTCGAGGTCTTGCCCCGCGGGACGCGGCCCGAAGGAGCGCGCGAGGCGCTCGAGCGCGGCCGGCTCCGGGCAGCCCAGGCGCGAGAGCGGGATCAGCGCCTCGGTGAGGACCTCGCGCGGGAGCTCGGGCAGCGCTATCGCCGCGCACAGCGGCTTTCGAACCGCGGCGTCGGGCGCGCCCTGGCCGGACAGGCTCTGCGCCGCGAGCGAGCGGATGAACGGGGCCTGCTCGGGATTGAGCAGGATGTCCTCGAGCGCGGGCAGCGCCGCCGGATCGCGCGCGAGCGCTAGGAAGGAGGCCGCGAGCAGGCGGACCTTCGGGGGGCGCTTGAGGTCCTGCGCGGCCGCGGCCAAAGCGGGCACCGCTTTCCAGCCGAGCGGCGCGATCTCCTTGTGGAGGCCTTGGGCGCGACGGTCGAGCTCCGCGATCTCGCGCGCGTCCTTGCCCTTCTGCGCCGCCTCGAGCTTCTCGGCGCGCGCCATCACGCGCGATACCACGGCTTGCGGCGACTGCGCGGCGGCGGGAAGCGCCAGCGCGAGCAGAAGCGCGAGCCTCATTACGCGGCGGCGGCCTCGCTCATTCCCACGGAGAAGTAGCGGGCCTTCGGGTGGTGGAACACGAGCGCGGAGACCGTCGCCTCGGGCTCCATCATGAAGCCTTCGGTGAGCTGAACGCCGCAGTTCTTCTCGGGATCGAGCAGCTTGAAGAGGATCGCCTGGTCCTCGAGGTTCGGGCACGCGGGGTAGCCGAAGCTCACGCGGATGCCGCGGTACTTGCCCTGGAATTTGTTCCGGATCGTCGTGCCTGCCGGGTCGCCGATGCCCCACATCCGGCGGATGCGGTCGTGCAGGAGCTCCGCGAAGCCCTCGGCGGCCTCGATCGCGATCGACTGCAGCGCGTGCGACTTGAGGTACTCGCCCTCGTCGCGGTACTTATCGGACAGCTCGCGAATGCCCGCGCCGCACGTCACGACGAACATCGCCGCGTAGTCGCGGCCCGTGCCCGCGGGCTTCACGAAGTCGGCCAGGCACATGCGCTCGCCGCCGGGCTGGCGCGGGAAGTCGAAGCCCGCGAGCGCCGCGGCCGCGGCGGGCGACTCGTAGAGGCTCATGCGGTCGCCGGCCGCGTCCACCGCGAAGAACTTGAAGACGGCCTTCGGCTTGATGAGGCCCTTCGCGATGATCTCGTCTTGGAGCCCGCGCACGCGCTTGTGCAGCTCGACCGCCTTCGGGTTGCGGTCGCTCAGCAGCTGCTCGAGGCTGCCGCGCAGGCCCAGGTGCTTGCCGTACAGCATGATCGGGTTGATGTACTCGAAGATCTCGTCGACGGGGAAGTCGGAGAGCGCGTGCAGCTTGAGGTCGGGCGGCACGGGCGGAGTCTCGTGCGCGATCTCGATCTTCGGCAAATTAACGGCTGCGTCGGCGGCCGTTACAGCCGGCGAAGCCGCCTCGGCGCGGAGATATTCCTGGATCTCCTTGTTCTTGGCGAGCAGCGCGTCCTTCCTCTCGCCGAAGTAGTCGTTCGCGAGCGAGAGCCCCGTCATCGCGTCCTTCGCGTAGAAGACGGGGCCGTCGTAGGAGAGCGCGATGCGCTTCGCCGTGAAGCGCGGGGACAGCGCCGCGCCGCCGACGAGGATCGGCAGGCGGATGCCGGCGGCCGTCAGATCGTCCGCGGTCACGACCATCATCTGCGCGGACTTGACGAGGAGGCCCGACAGGCCGATCGCGTCGGGCTTGTGGGCGCGGATGGCCTCGAGCAGCTGCTCGGGCGCGACCTTGATCCCGAGGTCGACGACCTTATAGCCGTTGTTCTTGAGGATGATGTGCACGAGGTTCTTGCCGATGTCGTGCACGTCGCCCTTCACGGTCGCGAGGATGATCGTCGCGCGCGTGGACGCGTCGGCGACGGTCATATGCGGCTCGAGGTGGCCGACGGCCGCCTTCATGACCTCGGCCGACTGCAGCACCTCGGCGACGATCATCGTGTTCGCGCCGAAGAGGCGGCCGACCTCATCCATGCCGGCCATCAGCGGCCCGTTGATGATCTCGAGGGGCTTCATCGTCTTGAGGAACTCGTCGAGGTCGGCCTTGAGCCCTTCCTGCGAGCCCTCGACGACGTTCCTCGCGACGCGCTCCTTGATGGGAAGCTTGAGGCGTTCTGAAGGAGATTTTTCGGCGATCTTGATTGTACGGTAGTACGCCGAAAATGCGGCGACGGCGTCGAAGCCCGCGGGGTGCTTGGGGTCGCCGGGGCCGGTCCAGGCCAGGAGGTCCCAGCAGAGCTTGATTTCGGCCTCGGGGATCATGGAGTAGCGCGCGAGCTTCTCGGCGTTGACGATCGCCATGTCGAGGCCGGCCTCGACGCAGTGGTGAAGATATACGGAATTGAGCACTTCGCGGCCGGCCGACGGCAAGCCGAACGAGACGTTGGAGATTCCCAAAACCGTCTTGCAGCGCGGCATCGCGGCCTTGATGAGGCGGATCCCTTCGATGGTCTCCACCGCCGAGCCCCAGTAGTTCTTATCGCCCGTTCCGGCCGGGAAAACCAACGGATCAAAAATAATATCTTCCGGGGCGATCCCGTATTTCGTCGTGAGAAGGTCGAAAGATCTTTTTGCTATCTCGAGCTTGCGCTGCCTCGTCAGGCCCATGCCCATGACTTTATCTTCGTCGATGGTTCCGACCACCAAGGCCGCGCCGAACTGATGGACCAAAGGGATGACGGCCTCGAAGCGCTCCTCTCCGTCCTCGAGGTTGATCGAGTTGAGGATGCATTTGCCCGGCGCGCGCTTGAGGGCCTCTTCCATGACCTTGTGGTCGGTCGAGTCGATCATGAACGGGACCTTCACCTTCTTGACGGCCCTCTCGAAGAAGGCGATGAGGTCTTCCTTCTCGTCGCGGTCGGGATTGGCGAGGCAGACATCGATGATGTGCGCGCCCGCGCGGACCTGGTGGCGCGCGAGCTCAGCCGCGGACTCGATATCGCCGTTGACGATCAGCTCCTTGAACTTGCGCGAGCCGATGACGTTCGTGCGCTCGCCCACGATCAGCGGGCGGCGGTCCTCGTCGAGCGACAGCGATTCCATCCCCGAAACCGAGGAGCGTCGGGGTTTATGGGCACGACGCGGGGGCTTTCCCGCTACGGCTTCTGTCATTAGTCGTATGTGCTCAGGAGTCGTGCCGCAGCAGCCGCCGACCAGATTCACCCAGCCTTCGTCCGCGAAGCGGCCGACCTTCTTGGCGACCATCGCGGGGGACTCGTTGTAAATCCCGTTTTCATCGGGAAGACCGGCGTTTGGATAACAAATCGTGAAGGCCCGTGTTAACGAAGACAATGTCCGGAGATGATCCGTCATGAAGTCCGGGCCCGTGGCGCAGTTCATGCCGATCGCGAGCAGATCGAAATGCGCCACCGAGTCGGCCAAAGCGGCGATGTCCTGGCCGCCGAGCATCGTGCCCATCGTCTCGATGGAAACGGACAGGATGACGGGAATCGATCGGTCGGCCTCGCGGAAAGCCGCATGCACGCCGTTGATCGAGGCCTTGATGTTGATCGTGTCCTGCTGGGTCTCGAGCAGGATCAGGTCGGCGCCGCCCTCGAGCAGGCCCGTCGTCGCCTCGCGGTAGCCTTCTAGGACCTCGTCGTAGGTGATGCCGCCGGTGACCGAGATCGCCTTGGTCCCGGGGCCGAGAGAGCCCGCGACGAAGCGGGGCTTGTCCTTGGTCGCGTATTTCGCCGCGGCCGCGCGCCCCAGCTCGCAGGCCTTCTTGTTGATCTCGCGGGCCTTTTCCTGCAGGCCGTATTCGGCGAGCACGTGGCGGATCGCGCCGAAGGTGTTCGTCTCGATGATGTCCGCGCCCGAGGCGAAGTACGCCTCATGAACGTCTTGAATGACGTCCGGCCTTGTTAAGACGAGGTTCTCGTTGCAGCCCTCGAGCGCCTCTCCGCCGAAATCCGCGGCCTTGAGATCGCGCGCCTGGAGCATCGTGCCCATGGCTCCGTCGAGCACGAGCAGCCGGCGATGCAGGAGCTCGCGAAGCTCCTCCTCGCGGCCTCGATCCGTGAAAACCTTGCGCCCTTGGCTCATTATCTCTCTTAAAATGAAAAACCACGCCGCATGGCGTGGTCTCTTCCGCCTTTTTAGCTCCCATTAGGCATGGGGCAATCGGGCCAAATCCTCGCCTGCGACGACGATATTATAGCGGTTCGAGCCCCTTAACGCTAGGGGGGCGGCATCGCGCCCGGCCGCTTGCGCAAGAGGATGAGCTCCTGGAAATCCTGGCGGCTGCGCATCGGGTCGAAGTCGAGGTCCCTCACGGCTTGCGCGCGGTAGCTCTCGTCGAGCTTGACCGCCGCGAGCAGCTCGGCCAGCGCCTCATCGAGCCGGCCGTTCAGGGAAAGGAGGGCGGCGTAATGGTAGCGCGTCGCGCCGATCTCGGGCGCCATGCGGGCCCCGATCTCGGTCTCGGCGAGAGCGTCGACGAGGTCTCCGTCGTTGAAGAGGAGCCGGCCGTTGGTCGTGTGCGCCCGGGCGCGGTCGACGCGGGCGCTCGCGTTGTAGATGCGCGTGAGCAGGAATTTATAGCGCTCGCGCGCGCCGATCTGCTCGTAGATCAGCAGGGCGCAGGTGCTAAGCGGATTGTAGTGCGCCCATCCCAGGCGCCATACGGCGGTGTCGGGCCAGAAATCGGGCCGGGCCTGGAGGTTTCCCGTCGACAGGATGACGTCCGCCGTGGCGGGGCCCGCGATCGTCCGCGAGTCGCGGATCCTTTCGCTGAAGCCCGGCCGGTCGTGGCCCGCCTTGCGCAGATCCTTGCGGATGCCCGAGATCAGCCGCGGATCGGCCGTATGGTTGCCGTCGGCCTCGAAGACCCATCGCGTCTCGACGATCGGCAGCGCCGTGACGATCCCGAGGGTGCCCACCCGCGACGTGATCGGCTCGCCGTAAATGGCCTGGCCGAGCACCGGATAAGCGTAGCGCTCGATGGCCACGGTGCACGCGTCGTTCCAGCCGATGATCGCGTACTCCTCGCGTTCGATGTCGATCGCGGAGGCCGGGACGGCGATTGCGGCGAGAAGGAGGAAAAGTCGCACCGCTCCCAGTATAACAGGGCTACAGCTGGTTGAACAGGTAGCGGGAGACGACGCGCGTCAGCGCGGAGTCGGGGATCTTCAGCTCGGCCGCGTCGCTCACGGACAGGGCCGCGGCGACGTCGGCCGCGAAGGCGCGGTCGAGCTCGGAGGCGACGCGCGCGTCGAGCGTGCTCACGATCAGCTCGTGCTCGTAGCGGACGCTGCGCGGATGCAGGTTGAACGAGCCGACGATCGAGAAGAGCCCGTCGACGGTCATGAACTTGCTGTGCAGGGTGTCGCCGCGCTTGAGCGAGACCCTCGCTCCGGCGGCGATGAGCTCCGGCAGGCTCGCGAGGATCGGGGCGATCACGATGGGCTCGTCGACGCTCTCCGCCGAATTGGTCAGGATGTTGACCTTGACGCCGCGGCGCAGCGCGTCGAGCAGCGCCGCGCGGATCTGCGGCGTCGTGATCACGTAGGCGTTCTCGATGTTGATGACCGTCGACGCGCCCGCGATCGCCTTCAGGTACGCGAGCATGATCGTCGCGTCGCCTTCGGGGCCGTCCTCGAGGAAGGCCATGCGCGCCTTGCCGCGTCCCGCGGCGGCCGGAGCGGCGGACATGCGGCCGTGAGGCAGCCCCTGCGCCGCCACCTGGGCGTTCCAGAGGGAGGCCATGAAACGCGCGGTCCGCGCCGCGGCCGGGCCGTGATAGAACAGATCGGTGTCGCGCCACTTGTGGCCCGCGCCCATGTGCGAATAATCGTCGCCGAAGTTCATGCCGCCGGCGACCGCGTGGACGCCGTCGACGAGCAGGATCTTCGTGTGGAGGCCGTCATACTTGCGCGCCGCGTCGTTGAACAGCACGATCTCGACGCCCGCCGCGGCCATGCGCGCGAGGACGGCGGAGCCGTGCAGCGCGGCGGTCTTGCCGTCGACCATGATCTTCACGTCGAGGCCGTCGCGCTTGCGCGCGATCAGAAGATCGGCCGCCGCGTTGCCGGTCGCGTCGTCGTAGAAGGCCCAGCTCTGGATGTGGATGCTCTTCTTCGCCTTGCGCATCAGCCCGAAGCGGACCGCGAAGGAGGCGGGCCCATCGATCAGCGGCTTGGCCGAGTTGCCCGCCGAAAACGGCTCGCCGGTCAGGACCTCGTATTCCTTGACGAACGCGGGCTCGGCGAACAACGACGGCTCGGACGGGCCGCGCGGAGCGAAGGCGCTCGCCGCGACGAGGCCAAGCTGGCGCCGGGACATCTCGTCCCAGGGCTCGAAAGGCTTCGTTCCCGGGATCCGGCCCGCGCCCTCGAGCTCGGCGCCCACCATGAAGGCGAACTGCGCCGCGAACATGGCGCGCTTCTCGGCGGGCATCGGCGGCAGATGCGGGATGATGCGCGGGTCGGACGCGAGCGCCTGCGTCACGGCGCCGAGTTGCCCCGCCGCGTGCGCCTTCGCCAGCAGTCCGATGATCTCGGCCTCGGCTTTCGTCGGATCGCCGCCGGTCTTGATCAGGACGGCGAGCAGCTCCTTGACGAACGCGTCGACCGCGGGATCCGAAGCCGGAGCGGCGGCCGCGGGAACGTTCGGCCGCGTCCCGTCGAAGGCGGCCGCGGCGGGAAGGCGCAGGGACATCTCGGTAAGCGTTCGCGAACGGGTCGGGATCGCGGAGGCCATGGCCGCGACCGGTTGGGCGGCGATCGCGGGCCGAGGCGCGGCGGGGATGCTCGAGTGCGCGAGCGCCGGCGCGAGAAGGCCGGGGGAAAGCACGGCGGGAGACAGGAGCGCCGGAGACAGCGCGACGGGCGAGAGCTGAACCTGGGACAATGTCGTCAGCGCGTGCGGCGCGGACAGCACCGGAACGGGCGCGGGCGCGCCGGACAGCGCCGGAAGGGCGACGACGCCGGCGCGGGCGGACGACGCCAGGACGAGCAGAAGGACGGGGACGCTCACCTGCATAGTCTATTATGGAAGCCGACGAGGGCGCATGAGCCCTTCGGCCCATGAAAAAGGGGACCTGCCGTAGGCAAGTCCCCTTTTAATCGCGGTCGTTAAGGCATCGGCATCGGCAAGGGCTCAAGCATCATCGGCGGGATGATGGGCGGCGGCTCGATCGCGGGCGGATCCACGGGCGGCGGCGGAGCGGGCGGCGCGCAGAGCGCGTCCCACCTGTTGTCGGGCTGCTGCGGGTGCTTGAGGTCCTTCGCGGCTTCCTTCGAGCACTTGTCCTCGAGACGGATTTCTTCCTTCTCGGCTTTCGTCGACTGTTCTCCCGCCTGCGAAGAGCGCGGCGCGATCACGAGCAGCATTAGAGTCGCGGCGAGCAATTGAATGATCATAATCCCCCCGGTCGTCCCTCATCGTATACCAGGTCGACGGCGGACCCGCCACCAAACATATGGTGAACGACCGGGGGGGTAGGGCTACTTCTTGCCGGCGGCGAGCGAGCGGCTCCACTCCTCGGCGGCCTTCTTCATATCCTCGGGCGAGACGTCCTTGACGTGCGTCAGGATGCCCCAGGTGTAGCCGAACGGATCGACGATCCGCCCATAGCGGTCGCCCCAGAACGCCTCGGACGGCTGCTGCGCGGCCTTCGCGCCCGCGGACACGGCGTTGCGGAAAACGGCGTCCACGTCGGGCACGTAGAGGTTCAGGGAGAAGCAGCCGACGTTGCCGGCCGTCTCGGCCGACTTGTGCTCCGGCCAGGCGGGATTCTCCTCGCCGATCATGAACACGGAATCGCCGATCTTGAGCTCGGCGTGCATGACCTTGCCGTTGGGGCCGGGGATCATGACGGTTTCCTGCGCGCCGAACGCCTTCTTGTAGAACGCGATCGCCTTCTTCGCGTCCTTGAACACGAGCGACGGAGTGATGCTGTGGTAGCCTTCGGGGATCGGGCTGGTCATCTCGGTGTGCCTCCTTGGGATTGCCGGCGGCGAACACGCTACCGGTTCGCGCGCTCCCGGGCCATGGACGCGGCGTCTTGATTTTTTCGCGAATCGGGGGCAAGCTAGCCCCTGTGACCTTCCCGAAAGGCGCCGTCGCGCTCCTGCTGCTCGCCGCCGGCGCCGCGGCGAAGGACGACTGCATCCCGCCGGCTTTCTACACGAGCCTTCCGCGCGATCGCGACTGGTACTACGGCGTCGCCCGGAACCCCGATACGGAGAAGGCCCGCGATCAAGCCCTGCGCAACCTCGGCAAGCAGGTCGGCGCGGAGGTCGAAGGCTGGACGAGCGAGAAGGTGGCCGCGGTCGCGGGCCCCTGCCGCGACAAGTGGGAGGTCGCCTCGAGCGTGGGGCGGCTGCTTCCGCGGAGCTCGCTCTTGGCCGGGTGGGAGCAGGACGACTTCGAGCGCTGCGACGGCCAGAGCTACGTCCTCGTGCGCGTCGAGAAGGAGCGCGTCGAGCGCTTCATGCGCGGCAGCGGTAAGTTCAAGAGCGACGTGGCCGCGGCCTTGTCCAAGCGCCTCGACAAGGTGGAGGCCGCGGTGGATGAGCTGAACGCGCGCGTCGAGCGCCTGGAGAAGGCGCTGAACGGGCTGCCGGCGGAGGGCAAGGACTCGGGCGCGGAGATCGTGAAAACGGTCGCGCGCGTGCGCGCCGACATGAAGGCGGGCAAGCCGCGCGCGCAGATCGAGAAGGCGCTCGCGTCGGCCGAGGACGCGTATTCGAAGCTGGAGGCGCGCATTAAAGTCTATCAGGACGGGCACGACGCCGCGGAGCGCGCGCGCCTGGCGGCGCTGCGGTCGGCCAGCGCCCCCGAGCTCAAGGCTAAGCTCGCGGCGGTCGAGGCCGGTGAATGGGGCTACGCGGAGGCCGGAGCGATCATCGGGTTCTACAACGACGCGAAGGACTTCGAGGGCCTGCGCGCGTTCTCGCGGACACTGCTCGCGCGGCCCGATCTGAAGAAGCTCGACGGCCACGACGACTTCGTCGCCTACATGGGGATCGTCGCGGACCTGTCCCTCAAGGACAACGCGGCCCTGATGGCCGACGGAGAGGCCTTCCTGAAGAAATATCCGGCGAGCGGCATGTTCGAGGCCGTGAAGGCTCAGCTCGACGGCGCGATCGCGATGTCCCGCATGGCGAAGCCCGCGCCCGCCGCCGCGCCGGCTTCCGTCCAGCCCGGCCCCGAGCCCTGCGCCGAATAGCCTAGGCCAGGTCGATCCAGTTCCAGCGGCTTTGGTAGAGCGCGATCAGACGCTCGCGCAGGAGCTTGTGCCCCGGGGCCAGCAGCTTCGCGTCGGCCGTGAGCAGCTCATCGGCGTCGGCGCGCGCGAAGCCGAGCAGCTCCGCGTCCTTGAAGAGATCGGCCACCGCGAGCGACAGCTCGCCGCTCTGCGCCGTGCCCAGCAGCTCGCCGGGCCCGCGCAGCTTGAGGTCCTCCTCGCCGATCTTGAAGCCGTCGGCGGTCGCGGTCATGATGTCGAGGCGCGCGCGGGCGTGCTCGGTGCGCGGGTCCGCGACGAGGTGGCAGTAGGACTCCTGGGCGCCGCGGCCGATGCGGCCGCGCAGCTGGTGCAGGGAGGCGAGGCCGAAGCGGTCCGCGTTCTGGATCACCATGACCGTCGCGTTCGGCACGTCGATGCCGACCTCGATGACCTGGGTCGCGACAAGTATTTTTGTCGTTCCTGAAGCGAAATTCTT
>Ga0163144_10024769_pt1 | contig 11755 bp, 9 predicted proteins | sample OliLak19BULKMAT1_FD_123175 | JGI IMG/M metagenome (GOLD analysis project Ga0163144, IMG submission 123175) | Freshwater microbial mat bacterial communities from Lake Vanda, McMurdo Dry Valleys, Antarctica - Oligotrophic Lake LV.19.BULKMAT1 | ecosystem: Environmental > Aquatic > Freshwater > Lake... | reverse complement strand
TAAATTGTTGAGCTCAGGAATCGACTTTTCAATTTGTTGGTCTGACTGTTTCGATAATGGTTTTTGCCAAAGAGTGAAGATGTGGTAGCGTAGATATGCAATGTCGCTTTGATTAAAGCCCTTCTCTATAGCAACAAAAAACGAAGCATTTTTTTCCTCTTCTGTAATCTTCTCAATCTTAATCTTCTCTTTTAGAACCTGAAACATAAAAAAGGTAAACAGTGACTGCTGTCTCGCTTCTTGAGGTTGAAGGGTTTCTTCGATTTCGCTCGACATCATGTGGATCAGAAACTGGCGAATATAGATTCGATTTGCGGTAGGTTGACCTACAAGAAGCTGGCCTAATATTTTTCTGTAAACATTAATTATTTTTTGAACCCGATCGGCATGAGCAACTCCTAAGGATTCGTTTGGGAAATAACGGGCCCATAAAAGTTCACGCACAATGTTCTCTCCCTCGTTTGTCCCGTCTGGATTCATCGACATTCTTCGACGAAGAATTCGCTCAATTGAAGCTCTTCTTATGAGGTGGGCATCTCTGTACTCAACCGCATTTCTTAGTCTCTCGTAGGCGAGTGCAAAAAACGTCACGGTCTGTGAGACAGAGATTTTGGAAAGGTCATCAGGAGTAGGATTAGGTTTAATTTTTTTAAACTGAGAGAGGAGAGCCTCTGCATATTTAGATAGAGCAATAGAGTCTGACACAGAAGGTTATTATACTATAAGTCGGAGACTAATTTGAGGCTTTGTCAGAGGAAAGTTATCAGTCGCTTTTTAGAAATTCTTGCATAATTGCCCTCGACCTACCCAATGCATACATCATGTCAGTATGCGCTATGCCTAGTTTTTTACAGATTCGGGAATTGGAGAGACCGACTATGTACGCTAGCCGAAAAACTTCTCTATCTTGTTCGCTTGGGAGGAGTCTTAAAAGATCAATGTTGGTTATGGAGGAATAACCTCGTGCATCTTGGATGGGGTTCCTTGACATAGTTTTGCGTAGGTTGCCGCCGTCGCCAGTGTCTTCCTCAGCAAACTTACGCATTTTCTTCAATGCAGAGTTGCAAATGTTGTTAATTTGCTTTGTGCTTACCCCAAGCATTACTCCTAATTCTTCGGACGTAGAAGGTAATGCAGGGACAACTTCGAAATAGCCCAATATCACGACTTTTTCCCTTTTTGAAAGGCATGATAAATACTCACGAATTTCCAAAAAATTCATAGCCTCCTCTTCAACAGCACTGGCAGAGCTGTCAGCAATTAAATCACCGACCCTAGTAGTGGAATCAGTGTAAGCCAGCCCGTCGAGGTAAACCATTTGATACCTAGCTTTCAAGTATTGCTCATACTGTCCAGTAGATATCCTCATGTGCCGTGCAACATCAGTCTCTGTAGGTTTTCTACCCAATTTCTGCGTGAGGTAATCTTCCGCTCTGGTAATCGCTCTCAGAGCAGCGTAGGGCTTCAATGGCAGTCTTATGGGCGATCCTTGATTTGCTATTGCGGCTGTAATTGCGTTACGGATGTCTGGCTTTGCATAAGTTGATAGTTTGAATCCTTTTTTTGCGTCAAACTTTTCAATTGCCTTTTTTAATCCTAGCATTCCTTCTGAAATCAGATCGATGAGATCAACACCTTTGTCTTGGCATTTTTTCGCAATTGGCACCACAAGTCCAAGATTTCGCAACAGTATTTCGTAGTTTATTTCCTGCACAATTCTCTCATTTTCCATAAGCTGTTTCGGATTAGAATTATCCCGATGTGAGTCGCGCAATTTGAAGATATCTTTTTCCTCACGATCCGTAAGTATCTCACGACTACCAACACGAGAACGGTCATGTGAAGATCCTTCCTTTGAAGAATTTGATAATCTGCTGGAAGGTCGATGAGGCAGTCGTAGAGGGCTGTCTACTGCAAAGAGCGTTCGCTTAGTCTGCAGTGTGGTGGGTCTTCTCGCAGTGTCTCTATTTGGAATTGAAGGAGTTCTACCAATTTTAGTCAGAGGTGCGTCTATTGATCTGCTCGAGTCTGACGATCTTCTCTCTAGGTTTGCCATATGAGTAGCTTTGAAGCTCTAAAATGTACGTAGATTATACTATAGGTGGGGTTTTAGAACTGCTTAACTATTATTCTGTATAATAATATGAATATGCGAGAATCCTATCGGAGTTTGGGCAGGTCTGCAGCAAGATTTACACGTGAAGTAGTCCCGCCCATTACTAAAACCGTAGTTAAAGGAGCTCCATTAGTGATCTACCTTGCCACGGCAGTTACTTCTTTACTAAATCATCGACAAAAAAGCCACGGGAGCATAGAGCTTCATCCTGCCGTAGAAAAAGTATTTACTATGGAGCAATACTCAATGGGTATAGATCCAAACATATGGGCAACGGTACATGGTCCGGAGCATCATAGATTTTCCGACGCTACTTTGTACCCATTTTACAAAGTCGCTAGGGCGGTTCATTGGCTTGAGCAAAGTAAAGATTCCGAAGTTGCTAGTAAGGTGGCTATACCAGAGACATTTCCACACCAAGACCCTTATGTAGAGAAATTTACCTTAGAAGATGAAATGAGAATCGGAGATCACGCAATTGGAGTAGTGAAGGACAAACTTGGGGAAGACTATCGAGAGCCTTCTGAGTACTCTATAGAAGAACTAAATGCGATTTTACACCCAACAGAACCACAGTACTATTACGAACCATATGATAAAAAGAAAAGAGAATACTCGCAAGAGGACATTGCAAGAATATTGCTCACAGATCCACACTCACCTTCGCTACAGCCTCTTGGAAAGGGCACGGGTAGAAGTAGAAATAATATGGTTGTTCAGGGGATTAAAAATGAATTAAAAGATTATAAGCGGGCAAGTAATCTATTCAAAGCGAAGCCCCATTTAAAGCCGGAAAATCTTCAAAGGGAGGGTGAGGAGCCGAACGAAAGCTATGGTAGAGAGATGATTGCTGGGTTTGTTGTAGCGGCACTCGGAACTTTACTTATACGAAATAAATATAAAAAAGAAGATGCATTTATCGCAGCAGCAGTTGGCAGTGCTCTAAATGGAATACGAATGGGAACGGCGGTTGTGGGAGGAATGGTAATTAATGTGCTCGGGCATGCGTCCTCGTTAGATAAAGAAACATTAGTTGAGTCCATAAAGAATAATAACTATAGAATAAAGCCACGACAAGATGGGTCTGTTGCAACCAACACAGCAAATGCTGGGGCAATCGGCAAAGGCATTAATGTAGTGCTGCTTGATGAAGGAGAGCAAGCTGTCCATCACCAATTTCCTCAGAATATTGCATATACGAGAAGAAAAGGACTAAGTGCTTTTATTGACGCACCATTTGGAAGCGCAATATCTTTTCTTGCAAATAGTAAATTTTTTCCTTTAATTAAACCCGGAAAAGGGGTTCCTCTGGATAAAGACGGAAGAAGAACGGATATGAAGCACGGAGCGGTAGAGATAATAGAGCTAGCAAGAGAGGTGCAGATGAAGGCTGAGGAAGAAGCCGCTTAATGGCCAGAGGATTTTTCTTTGGCGAATGGAAGGTTGCTGGGTCTGCTAGTCGTTATTTCCCAAGAGCGAAGCAATTCTATTTCTTGCCGAGATCTGGTCTCTCTTAAGCGTAGACACACTGATGTTCAACTTTGAGGCTATCTCAGAGTCTGCAATGTGAGGAAAGTTATTGCGTAAATGAATTTCATCAATCTGTCTTTGCGTAAGACCCATTTCAATAAGTTTGCTAACGGATGAGGCTTTTATAATGGCAACAACTTCTTTAGGAGCAGGTGGAGTTAAAATTTCCCTAACTTCCGCTAAAGCCCTGCGAACTGCTCTTCGAACTGCTTCACCAGATGTACCATTTAAAGCGCCCATTTTTTCATATGTTGTAGTTTCCCCATCAAGCAGTCCAAATTTATCAACAATCATATTACGATAACGCGCAGGCAATTCACCAAGGGCTTTCATTAGCTCATCTACACGCTCCTTGGCCAGGACATTTTCCTCTGTCGAAGATTGGGTCGGATCCGATATTAACTCCCCCAGTTCCCAATCTTCATCAGTATCCGGCTTGAAATTGAGCGAAACTGTAGAACTTAATCGTCTAACTCTTCTAGCCCGAAGAATTTCATCCACAGATACTTCCAGAAGTGTGGCGATTTCGTGAACCTCTGGCTTGACTCCACGATTTAAGTTTGTAAGAAAATCCTCCGCTTTGTTAATCTCCAAAATAAATTCACCTTGGTGTGTCGGGATCCTTATTGTGTTAGCAGTGTTTAAGATAGAGCGAGTAATACCTTGACGAATCCACCACGAGGCATATGTTGAAAATTTAAAACCTTTTTTAACCTTAAATTTATCTACGGCCTTCATTAATCCAAGGTTCCCATCCTGCACTAAGTCTTCAATATCCAGTCCATTACCTTTATATTTATTTGCGAATTTAACAACTAATCGTAGGTTGCGAACAATGATTTCCGCCACGATAAAATCAGATTCTTCTTTGTCTCCTTGCATTCGTGCTTCGTCAAGCCTATTGAAAATATTCCTCTCTTCCTCAACAGTTAATAATTTGTGCTTTCGCACCTCTTGCATGTAGAGATCGAACGACCTTATAGAAAGGATAGTCGCCAAAGTCTCATCAAATGCTTTCGGAGATGTAGGCTCCGTAACTTGTTTGCGCTTTCTACTATCTTGTCTTTCGAATAATGTGGCTTTTTTTGGAAGGCTAGTTTTAAGTGGTACTTCCTTGACCTGTTTAAACATCTTAGGATTTGCCACATGTCCATGAGAAAGTTCTCGTCCCGAATCAACGACTTGTCTAGGTATGGCTTTTTGTATTTCAGGTTTGCTCATAGTAAGTGAAGCTTAAGGAGACCATTTTACCCGATTTAGCGCTACTTAACAATGAACTTCAACCATGTTCTAATCAAGAGTTTTGTACAAATCAATGTCCAGAGGATTTTTCTTTGGCGCCTGATTTGAGGATGCGGTTGGTTAGCTCTTGGAATTTATCTTTCATCAGCTCCTCTGTCTTTGCCTCAACATTAAGTCTAAGAAGGGGTTCGGTGTTTGAGGTTCGAATGTTCACTCTCCAGTCTGGGTAGTCCATAGAAACTCCATCAAGTGTGGAGACTTCTGCGTCTTTGTTCTCCGAAACAATCTCATCCAGCAATTTTTCGGAGTCAGTACCTTCTGACAAAACGAAGTTACGTTCCCCTGACTCAAAAGAAGTCCGAAGGCTAGCGAGAAGTTCAGAAAGTGGCTTTCCGGACTCACTGAGCGCCTGAAGTATATATAAGATGACCCTGACCGCGCTCTCAGCCCCTCCAGTGGAGCCAAAGTAAAAGTGGCCTGACGACTCTCCTGCAAAATATGCACCTTCACGGTTCACATCCTGAGTAATAAAAGCATGTCCAACTTTACTTATAATTGAGGTTCCTCCGTTTTTCTTGACAATGTCCTGTACGTTTCTAGTGTAACGAATGTCTACGACAACCTTTTCACCAGGATGCTTTTTAAGAACCTCGCTAGCGATAAGGGAGGTAACCGATGTAGCTGGCACAACGGCACCCTTTTCATCAATAAAAAATACACGGTCACCATCTCCATCCGGCTCAATTCCAAAATCCGCACCAACCTCCTTGACCTTATCCTGAAGCGGGATGAGGTTATTAAAGTCCAGCGGGTCGGCTTGATGAGCTGGAAAGGTACCGTCTAACTCAAAGTTCATCTTAATCAGCTCCCCTCCAACTCTTTCAAATAGTTTGGCAACGTAGAGTGACCCCATGCCGTTTGCTGGGTCACATGCAACCTTAAACTTCTTAAGAAGCGAGACATCTACAGTTTCCAGGGCATCTGTGATTTCGTCATCCAAAACATCACTTCTTTCGCTTACTGTACCATCATTTGTATACTCAGGGAACTCTCCTTTCAGAGCCATCTCCTTGATATCGTCCATGCCGGTAGATTTGCCAATTTTTACGATCTTATTGCCATCTCTTTTGACGAACTTGATACCTGCCCAGTCCTTTGGGTTATGCGAAGCGGTGATATCTATTCCGGCGTCATAACTGTACTTGAGGACGGAGTAGTAGAAGGTTGGTGTAGAGACCAGACCGATGTCTATAACCTCGGCACCACAGGCTACAAGAGTCTTTTTGGCTACCTCAAACAGTGACGGTCCTGAGGTGCGCATATCTCTGCCTAAAGCTATAGAAACATTGTCTTTTTTAAGCTCGCTCTTAAAAAAGGAGTAGATACTTCTTATAATTAACACCATCGCATCCTCGTTCATATCGGAAGGATAGATCCCTCTAATGTCGTATGCCTTGAAAATTGATGGGTTCATTATGTTGTTTAGATATTAGCAGACAGTTTACAGGTCTGCTAGTGCTGTCTAAAATAGACTTTAGATTGTTGTAATGACCTAAAGCTCACAAATAATAACAGGAAAGTAGTGTCAAGGACTCTCCTACAGAGTATACTGACCTACCTGTCTTTAGCTGTACTTCTATATTAAGCAATTTCTCATAAAAATCAAGAAGAGATTTAGCCTCCCAACGTGATGCCTGCGCTTTGAGCTTTCCGATTTGCCATGACTGCATGCGAGGAGGTACTTCACCTAGCCGGATAGCTAGTAGTGATCGGATGTGACGAGTTAACATGATGTGGATGAATAGTTCTGTAGTCGGCGTGACTAAACCGTAGAAGTCAGCAACAAAGCGCTTAAGATTAGTGGGATAGCACTGGTCAAGTAAGGTGAAGATTGAGGAGCTGGGCTTAAACTCTCTTACCACCCCCAAATCAGCCGTTTTGATGTCCCGCTTGATCATTCCAGCCTCCCAAATGTATAGCACGATCTCTGTTGATTTGGAGAGCTTCAAAAGAGCTTTGTAAAGATCTCCACTCCCCTTTCTCGCCACCTTTTTTGAGGCACTTTCAAGCAGGTATACGGGTGTTTCAAAGAGCGAAATTGGTTGCGAATCTTGAAGACTGAGATCGATGGCCTCCGCAGCTGTAATTGACTGTACAATAACATTGTCTTTCTCTTTAAGGGCTTTTAGGGATTGATTGAGATAGTCTCTTGATGCCACCGAGTCCTCACCGCAGAATATCGTAATCATGGAAGTAGTATACGGCATTCTGTATTCGGTATGCAGTATAAAAAAGCCCAGTTCCAATACTCAATACCCAATACCCAATACGGTATACTGATTATGATGTTCGACTTAATCGCTATCGGTAATATCTCGGCTGATCTGTACTTTAGCGCCGATGAACTGACTAAAAAAGGCGACAGGCTATCCCTAGCAATAGGTGGTAAGTATAGAGCTGAAGAGTTTAGAATGAGTGTTGGTGGCGGAGGCGCGAATGTTTCCATCGGAGGTCGCAAGAACGGTCTGCGTACCGCTGTTGTGGGTATGGTCGGGAATAATGTCTTTCGTAAGGGAATTATGCACCGACTGCAGACAGCCAAGGTAAACACTTCTCACGTAATGTTTAGTCAGGGCGCAGCTAATGTTTCTGTTCTATTGCTTCAAAACAGCGGTGAAAGAACAGTTATTGCACACCAGTCATCGCATCAACACATTTTGGAGGAGGCTCACGTTTTTAGCCGCAAATTTAAGACTAGAGCAGTGTATTTTGGGAATCTCCCTCACGTGTCGGTTAAGGAGCGCCGATCTTTAATGAAGGCATTGAAGGCTAAAGATATTGATATTTTTGTCAACATCGGGCCGCTTGACTGCTGTAAACCAAAAACATATATAAATGAGCTTCTTGAGAATGTCGATGTTCTCATCCTAAATACTCATGAGTTTGGAGATTTGGTTAAAAAAGATTTGCCTAAAATAAATTTTCGGACCTCTGTTCTGGAAATGCTGCCAGTGATGAAAGATAAGGTGTTAATTATCACAGACGGCAAGAACGGAAGCTATGGTTATGAAGCAAAAAAAGTCTTTCATTGTCCTATTGTTAAAGGAAAAACAATTGTCGATACAACCGGAGTCGGCGACGGCTATACGGCCGGATTTATAGCCTCATATCTACAGTATTCAGATGTCCTAAGAGCAATGAAGGTTGGTTCACGCTATGCTTCCAAGTTAATATCTAGGATTGGAGCTAACTAACAGTCTACGCGAGCTCTAACGTGTTATACTATAGGTATGCAGAGTAAGGGCGCACCACTACATATTGTTTTTATTAACGGTCCTATCGCTAGCGGTAAAGACACGCAGGCCGAGATGCTAATTAAAGATGACGAAAAAGGCGTAAGAATATCGCCTGGAGATATCATAAGAGAGGCGCAGAGAGACTTAAATCACCCATATCGCACTCTTTTAGAAGAGCACTTTCATGTTTTAGATTCTGGAGAGTTGGTTCCTGCTGATGTTATGGTAGGAGTTGTCGCTAATATTATCGATCTAGAACGAGCAAATGGGAAAGAAACATTCATTATCACTGGCTTTCCCAGATCAATCGAATACCTAGATGTACTCGATCCTACGCTAAAAAGATATGAGGATGAGCTCGGGGCAAAGGTAGACTTTGCATACCTACACATTACTTCTGAGGAGTCATGGAAAAGAACAGAAAGTCGCATTAAGTGGCATGAAGAAAACGGTATACCAGTTAGACGTGAAGACACGCCTGAGAAATTCGCGGGTAGGAGCTCTGTGTTTGAGCGTGATACCATACCATTAATACAAATGTTACTTCGTGACAGATGTTCTAGGGTATGGGCGATGGGCGATGCTGAAGCTACACAGGTCAATCTTAGAACCGTACTCCATTGGGAACGACTTCATCCTCGCCAAGAAGGCTCGCTGCCCGCTCAGACTAGAAAATAAATATTTTTAGCACTTAGCTCATAGTTAAGATTTTATTTCTAAACTGCGTTCGGATGGATCGGTGGTAGACGTTCATTATGTATATATAAGAGCACCCGAAGGTGAAGTGAGGAAAAGATTTGAAAGCGAACTTCACAGTAAAAAAAACAGAGGCAGAAGCTTGAGAGAAGATGATACGAGAGAGAGGTTTGAGGATCGACTTAAGGTTTTTAATGACAAAACAGAGCCTTTTCTACTTGCCAATCAGCTTGAAACGGGTTTACTGTTTGTGGAATCCGGTCCAACAAAGCACAGGACACAGGAAAGATTGTTAAGAGCGCTAGGATGGGAACTTTCTCGAGCTAAAGAAGGAGCTACAACATCGTTAGAGCGACCATCAAGGCCAGCTCGAGCCAATAGATAAATTCTATACCCTACCTTTTCTCCCATAGATCCAGACACCTACGAAGGTAATGGCAGCTCCTACTGTCAAAAGTGGTGTTACCTTCTCCTTCAAAATGAGTGAACTAAATAGCGCGCTGGTAATTGGATTTAGATAAAAGATAAAACTTGCATAAAGCGCTCCCCCTTTGGAAACCAACCGTTGATATAGTAGATACCAAACTGCGGTGCTGATTATTCCAGAGAATAGGAGTCCAATGATGTGTTGAGGTGCTGGCGCAGTATTGAATAACCTGCCGCCTGAAAACAAGCTCACTACCAGGAAGACAAGAAGAACCAGCATCGTAATCAAAAAGAAGGCAAGGGTGGTGTCTTTTTTGGAGTACTGTTTATGCAGTCCGGAGAGTAACACCGAATACACAGAAAATGAAGCTGCCGCACAAAACAGAAGTAGATTCCCCTCAATTGTGCCGATTCCGGATGTAGATCCTTCAAAATATGGGATCAAAACAACAACGACTGCGCCGATTAAGCCGATAACAACTCCAATTACCTCATTTTTCTTGAACCTTGAATGAAAAAATAAATGAGATAGGACACCTATAATCAGAGGGATAGATGTATAGATAATGCTTGATGAAATTACTGTAGTGAGTTGAATTCCGAGTGCAAACAAGACTACATTAAGTACTGCAAGCAATGAGACGGCATATAACTTTAATGAGGTTGGTCTGAAAAGGGTCTTTGCAGTGTTCCATCTTATAAAAGGGAGAAGTGTGAGAAGAGCAAGCGAAAAGCGAAGAGTTAAAAAGAGATACGGGGTAAATGCGGTGAGACTGGTTTTGATTGCGATACTGCCAAGAGCCCCCAAGACAACGACGGTCAGCAATGTGATGAGGCTGTCCATAGCTATGACACAAGTTCCACCAGTAGATTTCTACCGGTCATTTCGGAAGGCTTGGGTAGGTCAAGAAGACTTAGTACAGTGGGAGCAATGTCAGCTAAAATTCCTGACTGAAGCTTTGTTGTTTTGCCTTGGAGTGAACTATGAATGACGACAAACGGAACGGGATTGCTGGTGTGCTCCGTTGAGATTTGTCCTGATGTGGGATTGATTTTCTGTTCTGCATTTCCATGATCTGCGGTAATGAGTACGTACTGCCCTAAATCTAAAGCGGTCTGAACAATTCTTCCAAGGCATTCATCCAGAACAGCAATCGCTTTGGTGGTTGCCTCGATGCACCCGGTGTGGCCAACCATATCTGCGTTCGCAAAATTTATTAGTATAAATGGATATTTTTGTTCTTTCATTCTTTCAATTAAAACATCTGTAAGCTCGTAGGCCGACATTTCAGGTTTCTGGTCATAGGTAGGAACTTTAGCGGATGGGATAATTACTCTATCCTCCAGAGGAAATACATCTTCACGACGGCCGTTAAAATAAAATCCTACAAAGCGCTCCTTTTCGGTCTCCGCCATTCTAAGTTGTGCTGATCCGTTATCAGAAAGAAGCTTTCCGAGTGGAACATCCACAACAATCGGGGGAAATGCTGTTTCAACATGAAGTCCTTTTTCGTATTCAGTCATTGTGACAAAAAGAAGGTTCTTAATTTTCTCACCTCTAACAAACGGCGAATTAAAGGAGAGATTACTGTTTGCGTCCTTCTGAAAGTCATCAAGGACAAAGGCTTTTGTGAGTTCTCTTGGTCTATCGATTCGATAATTAAAATATATAACAGCGTCTCCTTCTTTTATCAAAGTTTGAGGCTGTCCAGATTTTGCAATGCGTATTGGTTCAATAAACTCATCAGTCTGATTATTTTCGTATGCCCTCTGAAGAGCTAACTCTGTGGACTCTGCAGTTTGGGCAGATCCCTTAGTCAGACATACGTATGCCTTTTCAACTCTATCCCATCTATGGTCACGATCCATTGCATAGTACCTACCAAGAACCGTTGCGATCTTACCAACTCCTAAGCTCTTCATTTTTGCCTCGATGTGCTCGATCACCTCCATTGAAGATTTTGGAGGGGAGTCCCGTCCATCCGTTATCGCATGAACAAAAACATTTACAATTCCTTGCTGTTTTGCAAAAAATAACAAGGCAAAAAGATGATCTATGTTGGAGTGAACAGTTCCCTTGCTAACTAGCCCCATAAGATGAAGACTACCCCCCGTTTTTTCTATATGCTCGGATGCCTTTAGAAAAGCTGACGTGGTGTAAAAAGATCCATCAGCGATCGCATTATTTATTCTAGGAAGATCTTGCTGAACAATTCTTCCAGCTCCCATATTAATGTGACCTACTTCGGTATTTCCTACCTCAGAAGATGGGAGTCCAACAGCTTCTCCGGAGGCTTCCAATGTAGTGTTCGGGTAGTTTTGCAGATAACTATTTATGTTTGTGGGATTTGCTAGTGTGATGGGGTTACCAGGACCAGCGGGGGCAATACCGAAGCCGTCTAAAACTATAAGTACTACGCTATTCATTATTGTCAGATTACGAATGACG
>Ga0163144_10024768_pt1 | contig 11755 bp, 9 predicted proteins | sample OliLak19BULKMAT1_FD_123175 | JGI IMG/M metagenome (GOLD analysis project Ga0163144, IMG submission 123175) | Freshwater microbial mat bacterial communities from Lake Vanda, McMurdo Dry Valleys, Antarctica - Oligotrophic Lake LV.19.BULKMAT1 | ecosystem: Environmental > Aquatic > Freshwater > Lake... | reverse complement strand
TCCGGCACCACCAGGGAATCGAGCTGCCCCGTGCGCCACTTCTCGAGCCGGTCGTCGTACCGTGCACTGGCTGGATTGCCACTCTGGCCGCCGGGATAAATCGCCCACGCGGTGCGTCGGTCGCGGGTGAGCTCGACGATCATGCGCCAGCTCGCGCCGTGACTGCCGGTGGCGCCGGACGCTGGTGCGATCGTGCCGTACCCCGACGTGACCGCGAGGTGATCGCGATTGAATCCAGGAAGGTTCACGAGATGATGCACGTTGATGCCGCCGGTTCGACTCCACTCCCAGGTGGGGCTGACGGGGCCCAGCGTGCGGGTGAGCGAATCGAAGGCGCTCTGCAGTGCGTCGGCCAGCAACGCGTCGCGCGTCTCAGCCTTCCCCGTCGTGCGGCGGTCGTCCCACCAGATGCTGGTGGAATCACGCAACAATTCGAGAAAGACGACACCAGCGGGGACCGCGACGGCCGGCTTCCCTGCCTCGGGGCTCAACTCATCCCACGTGTTTCGCACTGCGCGTTTCATCGCGGCTTCGAAGAGCACCGGAGTCTGCGCCGTGAGCGTGTAGCGGTAGTCCCAGTCACGCAGCATCTTCGCGGCCAGGCCGAGGGTTGCATTCCCACTGCGCTCGGCGGCGCGCACGAAGTATGGCGCGATCATTCTGGCGCGCACGTTGAGCGGGTCCATGTGCATCTGACGGATGCGATCCGGCGTCACCCGGTCATCGGCCCGCAGCAGTTCGTTGATGCGCAGTGCACGCCACGGATCGGGCCAGTTGGCGCCGATGTAGCGCGGCACCGCGGTGGGATCGAAGGGCTGCTGGTTGGCGCTGACGATGAATCCCTGCTCAGGGTTGGTCACCTGTGGCATGTCGTCGATCGGCAGCAGACCGGTCCAGTCACTGGCGCGCGTGCGACCATCGCGAACGTAGGCGCCGGCTTCGCCGTTCGCTCGCGCGGGATACTCGCCGTACGACCGGATCGCGATCGTTCCGCTCCGGTCGGCCACGAGCATGTTCTGTGTTGGCGACTTGTACGGCAGCATGGCCGCTTGCCACTGCTGCACGCTCGAGGCCCGCGTCGCCGCGACAAACCCGTCCAGTTCATTCGACGGATCATGCGCCGTCCAGCGGAAGCTGAGGAAGCGACCGTTCTCGCGCGACATCGGCCCGCGATGCGTGTAGAAAACGGTGTCGGTCGCGATGGTCTCGCCAGCGGCATTCCGGAACAGTTCGACGCGCGGCGTGAGCTTGTGCCACTGGCCGTCGAGCCGGTACTGCGCTGGCGCCGTCGGATCGTCGACTTCCTCGAGGAAGTAGTCCGCGACGTCACCGCCGGTGTTGGTGAACGTCCAGGCCACGTTCTGATTGAATCCGATCACGATGGTCGGCGCGCCCGGAAAGGTGACGCCATACACATCGAGCGAATCCTTCACGACCAGGTGCGCCTCGTACCAGATCGAGGGCAGCGAGAGATCGAGATGCGGATCGCCTGAGAGGAGGGCACCGCCGCTGGCGGTGCGTTGCGGCGCGATCGCCCAATTGTTGCTGCCGAGCGCATCGCCGGTCTGGTCTGCACCCGGCATGGCGAGCGCGGTGTGCTCGAGGAGACTGGCCGCTTTCGCCGGGACGAGCAACGCCGTGTCCGGTGCGCCGGGCGCTGGCAGAGTGGCCCAGGCCTCACGCGGCGCCGTGCGACCGGCCACCGGCTGAATGGGTTCCTGCAACGGATTGTTGCGCGGAAAGAGCGCGTCTGCGGCGTCGCGACCGACCAGCGCCGCCGCCCGCGTCCGGCGCAAATCATCGGGATCGTAGGCCAGCGTCAACGCCATGCGCATCAGGAGGTACACTGAATACCTGGGCTCCCATCGGACCATCGGCTCGGCGCCAAGCAGCTTGTACTCGATGGGTGTGCTGGCTGGCGTCAGCGTCGCACGATACGCGTTGACGCCTTCCGCAAATGCCACCATCGCGTGTCCCCCTTCGCTGGCGCTGTCGATGGCAGCCCACTTCCGCTCGGCGGCCCACCCGAGCCCCAGTGTGCGCGCCTCCTTGTCGAGTGGCAGCGCACGGGCACCGGCAAGTTCAGTGAGCGTGCCGGCCGCAGCGCGATAGGTGAGCTCCATCTGGAACAGGCGATCGCGCGCAACGGCGTAGCCAAGTGCACGATAGGCATCGCGCGTGTTGCCCGCGTACACATGAGGCACGCCTCGCCGGTCGAAGAGGACCCGGGTATCCGCCGCCAGGCCGGGGATTCGCTGCGACTCGGATGCGGGCAGGTCGCCAAAGCGCACCGCTGCCGCCGCACCCTGGACCGGATCGAGCAACGGTCCGATCGGCGGAATTCCTGCGCTGCTGACGCCGCGCGCACAGACGAAGAGCGTTGCAGCCAGTGTGACTGCGCTGCCGATGGTACCAACCAGACCTCGAGCCATGCCATTCCAGGGCTGAAAGCGTTGGAGGCCGTCCGCACCCGCAGACAGCCTCCAAACCGCATTGAGAACGCGTGATGCTGCACGTACCGCACTTGCGTGTCGCAAACCGACCCAGTCGACGCCAAATGACTCGCAGCGTGCCGTCAGGCGCCTCGACGCCCTCGTGCTACCGCACCGTCATCTCCCATTCGCTACACCGTGGCGACGGGGTCCCGGCCCAGTGATCGAAGCTTCGTCTCGAGGCCGGCGAGCAGCGTGTCGAACGACTTCTGGAAGCTGGCGAGACCTTCGACCAGCAGCTTGTCGGTGACGCTCTGCATGCTGATCCCTTCGCTGGCCAGCGCCTGCAGCAGTTCGCGAGCGTCGTCCACGCCACGATCCACAGTGCGGGCCGCGTCGCCGTGGTGCTGGAAGGCGATGATCGTCGCTGGCGGCATGGTGTTGACGGTGTCGGGGCCGATCAGTTGCTCGACATACATCACATCGCGGTAGGCGGGGTTCTTGACGCTGGTGCTGGCCCACAGCGGACGCTGCACGCGCGCCGATTTTGCGCGGAGTTTTTCCCACCGCTCTCCCGAGAAGTGCTTCTGGAAGAGTGCGTAGGCGAGCTTGGCGTTGGCAATCGCGGCCTTGCCCTTGAGGGCGCCGAGGCGCGAGCGAGACGCATCGTCGGCCTCGGCAATCAACGCATCGAGCCGCGCGTCCACTTCGTTGTCGACGCGGCTGATGAAGAAGCTGGCAACGCTGCCGACGCGATGCAGATCGCCACCGGACTTCGCGCGATCCTCGAGACCGGAGAGATAGGCGTCGATGACGCGTCGATACGCGTCGACCGAGAACAGCAGCGTGACGTTGACGTTGAGCCCGTCGGCGATGAGGCGGCGGAGCGCCTTCGAGCCTTCCTCGGTGCCCGGCACCTTGATCATCACATTCGGTCGGTTGACGAGCGTCCAGAGGCGGTGGGCCTCCTCGACCGTGGCATCGGCATCATGCGCCACGTTCGGCGAGACTTCGATCGAGACGAAGCCGTCGGTACCGCCCGACTGCTCATAGACGGCGCGGAACTGATCGCAGGCGGTACGCACATCGTCGCTCTCGACGAGCTCGAACAGCTGCCAGGGGGTGAGGCTCTCGGGCGCCGACGCCAGCTGGGCGTCGTAGGCGGTGCCGGTGGCCAGCGCCTTCTCAAAAATGGTCGGGTTGGACGTCATGCCCGTGAGGGCATCGGCGTCGATCTGCCGGCTGAGTGCACCGTCAGCGAGAATCGAGCGATCGATATAGTCGAGCCAGACGCTCTGACCAGCAGCGTGCAGCGTGTGCAGTCGGGAATGCGGCATGAACGGGAATGTGCAGCGGGAAGGCAGGGACCCTCGACAGACCAGAAAAGATAGCCGCTCGTGGCCTCGGGTGGGCATTTACCGGCGGGGGCAGGGGAACACGAAGGGCCGGAGGCAAAGCATCGCTTCGCCCCCGGCCCTGGTGTAGTGTCCCATAAATTCGTCACAGAAGTCCCGGTTCTTTTGACGCCTGCGGGCGTTGAAAATCCTCGCGATACCTACGGGTATCGCTCCGGTTTTCGTCTTGTCAGACCTCAAAATCCCTCGGTCCTTCTTACGCAACGAACCAATGGGACACCACACTCGGTGTCGGAGTGACTTACGGCTGGATCGTCACGGGTGCCGAGAACTCGGTCTTGCCCCAGGACATGCGCAGTGTGGCCGTCGCTGGCCCGGTGGTGGCGGTACCCGGCTCGATGGCAATCACGAATGCGTCGCGCGTGTCGTTCAGGGTCCGTGCGGTCATTGCCACGCGGCCAAGATCCATGTCCTGCTTATACTCGGTGCCCCACTGCCCCGTCTGCTTATTGACGATCAGTTGCATGCCGGCTGCCGGGCTCCAGATGGAGTACAGCGTGTAGCTGCCCTTCGGCACCATCAGCGTTCCGATCTGGAGATTGGCTTCGGTGGTGAATGCGGTGGCGGCATTGGCGCCCGTGCGCCAGACCTGCCCGTTCGGAATGAGCCCGCCTTCGACGGCGCGACCGCGAGCGAATGGCTGGCCGTAATCGACGGTCACCTTGAGGGGGGCGGCGCCACGGACACCGGTGCCGATGCTGAGCACCGTCATGGCGCGCGGCGAGGCGGCCGGCGTGAGGCGACCCGCGGCAGGCTGCGCCATGGTCATCTGCGCGGCGGCGGGGGTGGCACAGGCCAGGACGACAGCGGAGAGCGTGAGGAGACGACGCATGAGCGGAAGCGATTGGAGTGAAATGGCCACTCGGCACGAGGCAGGTGCCGGTGGAATCACAAAGGTATGCCGGCGGGCAATGGATGTTCCCCCTGCCAATCACGGCCGGGATCAACGACATTCGCTGGGTGACCTTCCCTTCTGCCGCGTTCGCCGTGCTGGTGCTCCTTCAGGGCGTCGCGACCCTGCTGCTGGTGGCGCGCCTGTTGCCGGGCCGCACCCGTCGCCCGCCTGTCCCCCCGCTCCTCGGCGACGCCCATGCCGGCCGGGTGACGGTGGTCGTGACCAGCCTCGATGAAGTCCATCGTATCGGGCCCTGCCTGGATGGCCTGCGCCGTCAGGGGCCGGCGATGCTGGAAGCGCTGATCGTGGACAGTCGCTCCAAGGACGGTACCTGGGAGCTGATCCAGCAGGCGACCGCGGCGGATTCGCGCATCGTGGCGATGCACGATGATCCCCTCCCCCCGGAGTGGGTGGGCAAGGTGTGGGCACTGGAGCATGGCCTGCGGCACGCCAAGGGCGAGTGGGTGCTGGGCATCGATGCCGATACGACGCCGCAGCCTGGCCTGGTGGCCGCGGCCGTCGAGGCCGCCGACGCCATGGGGTATGACGCCGTGAGTTTTGCGCCGCGCTTCAATGAAATGACCGTGGCCGAGCAGTGGCTGCAACCGGCGATGCTGACGACGCTCGTGTATCGCTTTGGCGCCGCCGGCGAGAAGGCACCCGCACCGGATCGTGTGATGGCGAACGGGCAGTGCTTTCTGGCGAAGCGCAGTGTGCTGCTGGCGAACGGCGGCTACAGCAGCGCGCGACGCAGCTGGTGCGATGACGTGACGCTGGCGAGACACATGGCCCGCAACGGCGCGCGCGTCGGCTTCCTCGATGGCGCACGGATCATCGGTGTGCGGGCGTACAGCGGCATTGGCCAGATGTGGCGCGAGTGGGGCCGTTCGATCGATCTCAAGGACGGCACGACGCCGATGGGGCAGTTTCTCGATGTGTGCTTCGTGCTGCTGACGCAGTTTCTGCCCCTCCCCGCCGTCCTGCTCGCCGTGTTCGCTGGCGTTCCGTCGTGGCAGTCGGGGGGCAGTGCGGCCGCGTGGTTCTGGATGAACGTCGGACTGGTTGCGGCGCGCGTACTGCTGCAGTTCGGCTTGGCGGGATCGTATGCAGAGCGACACTGGACCTTCTGGCTGTCGTTCACGGCGGATCCGCTGGCGGCGATCCGGATCGTGCTGTCATCGCTCAAGCGCCCGCGTCACTGGCGCACGCGGCAGTATGATCAGGATACCGTGGTCGCAGTCTGATGCCGACGTGGCGGGCGGTGCTGGCGGTCGCCGGAGGCAGCGCCGTTGGCGGCGTGCTGCGGATGCTGCTGGTGTCCGTCGCGGCGACGCGAGTCACGTCGGCATTTCCCATTGGCGTGCTGGCCGTGAACGTGATCGGCAGTTTCGTGTTCGGCGTGGCGATCCGCTACGGGCTGCAGGGCGGAGGAATCAGTGAGACGACACGGCTTCTGATCACGACGGGCCTGTGCGGCGGCTTCACGACGTTCTCGGCGTTCTCGATGGACATCGTCGATGGTCTCGAGCGCGGTCGCTCGTCGATGGTGACGACGTACATCCTGGCGAGCCTGATGCTCGGGGTCGGGGCGTTGCTGGCGGGGCTGGCCGTCGGACGGGCGCTGGGGAAGTAACGCCCGACGGTGCGCGTGGCAGCGCCGACACGATGGTCAGCTGGAGCGCTGTGCGACCAGACGCAGACGACAGCACCAGAGCAGCGACACCAGACTCACGACCAGCGCTGCACCGGCGAGCGCGGTGTGATCCGCGCGCATCAGAAAGACGGTGGCGGCAGATGCGATCGTCGCCAGCCGGGCAAACTCGATGCCGAACACCCAGGTGCGGCCTTCGAACAGCGCGCTCACGTTCGCCAGGCCAAGCGTGACGAAGAAGAGCATCGCCGCGATCTCCTGGGCCGCCAGTGAACCGGCGCTGACCAGCGTGAGATAGGCTGCGATGAGGATCGTGAGGAACTGGGCGGCGGCATACATCTGCTGCCCTCGTGGCACCACTGGATCGAACTGCGGCGCATGCATCGGCCACGCCATTCCGGGGGCCGCGACCGAGGCGGCAAGGTCAGGGGGCACGAAGCCGGGGTGTCCAAACACCACCCGCCACTTATCCGCCAGCCGGCGTGTGTTCCACGCATTGCGCATGATGCCGGCGAAGATGTGCACATTCGCCCACACCGGATTCCAGCTCTCGAGCGGCGTGGTGATGCCGTAGACCACCGGCTCCACCTCAGGTTCGAAGGTGCCGAACAGCCGGTCCCAGATGATCAACGTACCGGCGTAGTTCTTGTCCTGATACTGTGGATTCACGCCATGATGCACGCGGTGATGTGACGGCGTGTTGAGCCACCACTCGAGCCCGAGTGGCAGCCTGTCGATCTCGCGCGTGTGGATCCAGAACTGATAGACGAGATTGAGCGCGTAGCAGGCGGCGAACAACTCCCAGGGCAGTCCGATGATCGCCAGCGGAACGAAAAAGACCCAGCTGAACAATCCGTGCAATGCACTCTGACGCAGTGCGACGGTGAGGTTGTACTCCTCGCTCGAATGATGCACGACGTGACCGGCCCAGAGCAGGTGGATCGTGTGCGAGTAGCGATGGAGAAAATAGTAGGCGAGATCCACCAGCAGAAACGCCAGCAGCCATGACGTCCAGGCGGCCCAGTCGATGCCCCAGGGTCCGGGGATGGCGCTGGCGCCAAACGGCACCCGATCGATCCACGCCGGCAACACCCCGAAACGTTGCAACGAGAGATGTCGCACACACCAGGCGTAGGCACCGAGCACGATCAGCTTGATGAAGATGCCGAGCAGCTGGCTGAGAATGCCGCAGGACAGATCGCTGATCGAGTCGTTGAGCCGATACAGTGAGCGGCGCCGCCGGTGGGCGACCGCCAGCTCGACGAGGATCAGCAGGAAGAACAGCGGGATCGAGGCTTCGATGATGGCCATGGCTGGGAAAATAGCTAACTTGTGGCATGTCTGAATCGATCCCCCGTCGAGCGTTCCTGATCCGTGCGACCGCCCTTGCCGGCCTCGCCACCATTTCAGGCGGGCGGGCCATTGCGCTCCCGCCCGTGACGCGCATCACCGTCTACAAGGACCCGAACTGCGGTTGCTGCTCGGCCTGGAATGATGCGATGCGGACGGCCGGCTTCCAGATCGACGTGCGCGACACGGCGAATCTGGCCGCGGTCAAGGGATCGCTCGGTGTGCCGGACAACCTCTCGTCGTGCCACACGGGCGTGGTGGCGGGCTATCTCTTCGAAGGGCATGTGCCGCCGGATCTGGTGCTGAAGGTGCTGCGCGAACGCCCTGCGCTGGTCGGTTTGTTCGTGCCAGGCATGCCCGCCGGTTCACCTGGCATGGAAATGCCGAACCCGGACCGATACGACGTGATCGCGCTGGGCCGTGATCAACGCCGATCGGTGTACGCCACGCGCATGGGGCGCGCCCAGGCCTGAGTGTCGCGTGATCAGCGATAGAGCTGATCGACGCGGGTCTGATCGGCAAAGGGACGGGCCGCCGCGCGCCACGCCCCGTGAGCGGCGAGCATCTGCCTCATCGAGTTCCCCTCGAGCGCGAGTCGCAGCGAGGTGTCACCGGCCAACTGATCCATGAAGCGGTTCCGCAGCACCAGGTCCTTCGGGTGCCGCCGCTTGATGACCGAGAGCAGCACCATGCCCACACGAACCGGATCGACCATGTTGCGGTCAGCGACGGAGATGCGGATCATGGGAATGGTGAGACCGGCGTGTTTCTGCCCCGCTGCGATGGTGCGCGTGACGGCGTCGAGCCGGACGCCAGTCATGGCTGGAATCGCCGACAGCTCCCGGGCGATTTCCGCTGCGTCGGTGAGCCAGGGCGCTCCAACGAGCTGAAACGGCGCGTCGGTCCCGCGCCCCTCGCTCATGTTCGTTCCCTCGACGAACACGGTGCCGGTGTAGAGGAGCGCCGCGTCGAGTGTCCGAAGGTTCGGCGACGGCACGATCCACGGCAGTCCCGTCTCGTCGTACCACATGCTGCGACGCCAACCCTGCATGGGCACGACGGTGACGTTCGCGGTCACCTGCCGGGTGCGCACCAGATGTCGGAGCAGTTCGCCGGCGGTCAAACCATAGCGCAAGGCAACGGCATACTGTCCGACGAAGGAGCGGAAGTTCGTGTCCAGCACGCCGCCCTGCACGACGTCGCCACGGACCGGAACCGGTCGATCGCACACGATGAACGGAACGCCAGCCTTGCCTGCGGCCTCCGCTGACAACGCCATCGTCCAGGCGTAGGTGTAGGTGCGTGAGCCCACATCCTGAATGTCGTACACCAGCACGTCGACCAGGCGCAGCATCTCTGGCGTCGGTACCCTGGTCGCGCCATAAAGCGAGAAGATCGGCACCCCAGTCGCACTGTCCACCGATGACGCGACTTTTTCTCCGGCCTGCGCCACGCCGCGAAGCCCGTGCTCCGGGCCGAAGAGCGCGACCAGCCGAACGCCCGGCGCATTCGCCAGAAGATCGATGCTGCTCACACCAGCGGCGTCGCGACCGGTGTGGTTGGTGATCAATCCGACACGCTTGCCCGCCAGCAGATGCAGGGAGTCGCGGACCAGCACCGTGACCCCGGGAATCACCGGCGCCAAAGGCGCTTGCGCGCTGAGCTGTGTCGTAGCGCCGAGGAGTGTGCCGGCGACCATGCGAAGTATGCGAGTTGGCATCATGAGCGAGGACTGTGCGGCACACCTTCGTTCGGCGCAAGGCCGCGCCGGGTCGGCGGATACCTCGCTCTACAACGGCCGCTCTACGCCGTGGCCGGAGCGCGAGCGACGCGGCGACACGGATCGTCGCGCGAAAATACCATATCCGTGGTCACGGTCCGCAGGTGCGGCGGGAGGGTGGTCGGGCCAGCGCAACGACCATAAGCGTATTGCTCGCAACGACTTATGGAACTGAACGCCGTGTCGGATCTCCGCCACATTCGCTGAAGCCGCTGCACACGAGTCAGGGGTGCCTATTGCACGATCATGGTACAGAGTGGAGAATCTTGCTCCAACTCAACCCACAAACTCCGAATGTGGCCACTCGACGAACTGAATGACGAGAGTACCGACGTTCGCCTGACCTTTGGTCGGCGGTACGGATGGCACCTGCGGGAAGCGTCGGATACCCTGTTCCCCGGCCGGGGTGACCATGGTCGGCTGGCGGCGCTGTGGGTGCAGCAGATGCTGCACCGGGGAGAGCTGCATCAGGACTGCGATTCAGATCGCGTGCTGCTGCGCCTGACGATTGGGCCGTGGACGTTCGATTTCGACATCTACTGGGATCGGGCTGGTGGCGCACAGCCGGTTCGTGCGGGGCTGCCTGACACGTTGTTTCGCGACTGCTTTCCGATCACGGCCAACGAGTTTGCCCCGGAAGAGCTGGCGGCGCTCCGATCAGCGATCGCGGCATCGGGCGCGGGGGCGCTCGATTCACTCATTCCGCAGCTGGTGCGGCTTCAGCATTCCGACGATTAGTGTAGTGTCGCCAGCAAACCAGCCGCCTACGCGCCGACGACGCCGAGGGTCGCTTCGTTCCTGGCCAGGTACCGCGTGACGTAGTCGTGCACCGCATCCTCGAGCGGCGTGAATTTTACCGGACATCCCGCGGCGCTCAGCTGTGTCATCGAGGCCTGGGTGAAGTACTGATACCGATCGCGAATCGCCTCGGGCATCGGCACGTACGCGATCTTCGGTATGCGCTTCATGGCCGAAAAGACGGCATTCGCCAGCGCATTCCAGCTGCGCGCCTTCCCGGTGCCGAGATTGAACAGGCCGTGCACCTGCGGGGCGGCGACCAGCCAGGCGATGACAGCGGCTGCATCCTTGACATAGACGAAGTCGCGCTGCTGTTCGCCATCAGCGACCTCCGGCCGGTGTGACTGAAACAACTCGAGCGTGCCGGTCCGTTCGATCTGCCGATGCGCCTTGGCGACGACACTCATCATGTCGCCCTTATGATACTCGTTGGGGCCAAAGACGTTGAAGAACTTGAGCCCGACGATGTGCTGCAGCAGTCCAGCGCGCTCCGCGTGCAGATCGAAGAGATGTTTCGAGAAGCCATACATGTTCAAGGGAACGAGCGATTCCAGTCGGGTGGGATCGTCATCGAAGCCGCCGGCGGCATCCCCGTAGGTAGCGGCGCTGCTGGCGTAAATGAAGTTTGCATGACGTTCCAGTGACCATTCGCACAACTCGCTTGTGTAATGGGTGTTATTTCGCAACAAATAGTCGGCATCACGTTCCGTCGTCGCCGAGCAGGCGCCGAAGTGGATCACGGTGTCGGCCTGGAAGGCGCCTGAGTTGCGCCGCAGCGTGGCGAGAAAGTCGTCCTTGTGCAGCGCGTCGGTGATGCGCAGGCCGACCAGGTTTTTCCACTTGTCGCCGGAGCGCAATGCGTCGACGACGAGAATGTCATCGTACCCGAGCTTGTTGAGTTGCCAGATGGTGGCGCTGCCGATGAAGCCAGCCCCGCCGGTAACGATCAGGCGATGACGAGACACGAGATATGGGGCAGAGGAAACCTTCTGGTCGTGGACGGAATCTAAGACTCCGGTGTCGACGCGCGGCAGGCGACATCGGGCGGCTCGGCCAGTGCCCTTCCCACTCACTGATTCCCACCGATGCCACTTCGCCGTTGCCGGCTGCGCGCCGTGCTGATTGCCCTGCTGGCCATATGCATCGGCCATCCGGTGGTCGCGCAGACAGCGGCGCCTGCCGCCGCCGCTGCGTCACCGGCCGGCGCGGACGCAATCAAGGTGTTTCTGGAGTGTCGTGGCGACACAACCCAAGGGTGCGCGACAGACTTCTTCGTGCTGGAGCTGCCGTATGTGACGTGGACACGTGATCGCCTGTTCGCTGACGTGCAGCTGCTGGTGACCACGATCGAGACCGGTAGCGGTGCGTTCCAGTACACCGTGACGGCGCTCGGGCGCGGCCGGTTCAATGGGCGGGCGGATACGTCGGTGGTGA